>Ga0209429_10002090_pt1 | contig 11962 bp, 14 predicted proteins | sample BarGraNGADG00212_3_FD_184493 | JGI IMG/M metagenome (GOLD analysis project Ga0209429, IMG submission 184493) | Arctic peat soil microbial communities from Barrow, Alaska - Barrow Graham LP Ref core NGADG0004-212 (SPAdes) (version 2) | ecosystem: Environmental > Terrestrial > Soil > Wetlands >... | reverse complement strand
CGTCACACGATCGTCGCCTGTGGGGCATTCTCCGTAGTCGTATTTTTACGCATTTCCCGCCAAGCGGCGCTCACCGACTTATTCTACAGGCTCAACGAATAAATCAGCCGGAGCGCAGCGATCGGCTGTATTACCTTGTTAGCCATTTGCCAAGAACCCTTCATGAAACAAAACAATGCCTTTTGGAACTTTTTCTGTAAACGGCAAGGCAAAGAAAACTTCTTGAGGAACGCCTTCGTGAACCAGTTCTGGGAAATTCTGGAAACCTAACCGCTTATAGTAGTTCGGATGACCCACAAGAACGCAACCTTGGCCGCCCAACTTTTTAAGTAAAGACAACCCTTCACTGATAAGGGATTTCCCAATTCCTTTTTTTTGATACTCCGGCAATACAGAAACCGGGCCGAGGCCGTACCAGCCTATTGCACCATCAGATATTGTTACCGGCGAAAAAGCAATATGGCCTACCACCTGTCCCTCAATTTCTGCAACCAGCGAAATGGTCAGCGCATTGGCATCACGTAATGCATTTATTATGAATTGCTCCGTATGATTACTAATTGCAAGAGTCCGAAAGGCAACTATGGTAATTTTTGATATTGCTTCAATATCTGAAATTGTTTCATTCCTTATGATCATTTTAAACTCCTTTTTATTCATATTAACGGCGAACGAAAAAATCAGCCGGAGCGTAGCGATCGGCTGGATTGCTTTTGTTGGGTTATAAGTATTCACCGAATTCGTCGTGCAGAAACGGTTTCATTATCGTCTGTGTTAATCAGTTTGTCGTCACATGCAATAATATCTGTAGTAGGAAGCCATAGCATTGAATCGATGGCATCGACAAGGTCAACTTCCCATATCGAGCCGTCTTCAAGTTTTACAATTTGGCCATCGCTAGTTACTGAATCCACCCAGTGCCCACTCTCACATCCAGATAAGCTAGGTCGGCTTGAAACCTGTCTCTGTCGAGGCGCATACTGGACGCGTGACTCGGCAGCTTGTTTTTCTGCTGCCTTTACCTCTAAAAGTTGGTCAGACGTGAGTTGAGTTCGGTCACACAGCGAGGGGAAGCGGCCTGTCATGCATGTACGAAGGTTCTCTGCCCGCTCAGCCGCAAGTACCTCCTTAAGTTTTGATTTTGTAAGTAGATGTTTTTTACATAAGGATTTGTAGCGCCCTGAAAGGCAAGTTTTAAGATTTTCACCTTTTTCTGCTGCAATGACTTGCTCAAGTTCTGTCGTTGTTAACTTGTTCTTGCGGCAGAGGCTTGGATAACGTCCAGTTAGGCATGTCTTAAGATTTTCTTGGCGTTCAGCTACTTCGGCTTTTTTCTTTTCTCCCTGAGTCAACCATTCATGCCTACATAAACTGGGATATTTTCCTGAAAGGCACGTCGATAGATTCTGAGCTTTCTGCAGATCTGTCTGAGCATAGACAGTTGCAGAAACGTACATTTGTGAAACCATTATTGCTACCAAGAATAGCATCCAATGCATGAGGGCCTCCTTTTACAATCTAAACCCAATGAAAAGTTCACCGGGAGCGAAAGCGATCCGGCGAAACGACTCGTTAGGCTCTTGGAAATGCATCTCTTATGTCCTTAAATGAACTGGGGCCATCCAAGCCTATAATATCGACATAACATCTATCGACTTGATCGAATTTGATTTGCGGAAAGACGTACTTATTGCATATGTCTTTCTCACACCATCTTTCTGAGTCTGCTAGCGACAAGTGTCTGCGGCAAAGGAATGGCCTGTATGGGTAAATGGAGCAAACACCTTTCTTTAGAAATGGACACGCTTTACTGCGTTGTGGTTTTATCTTCCACTTCATCTTAACGTTTTTTTTGATATACTCTACTTCAATCTCAGAAACAACAATCTCATCATATTGACAGCAATGATTGCATCCTTTTTTGCACTGCGAAAACTTCTTTACGAAACTATAGATTGTATCCATTTCTCCATACAGCACTTCAAGGCGCTTTAGGGGACCAAGGTTAGAGTTCATCAAATTCGCATATAATGATTCTTCTCGGACGCGGAGGGAAGGTGGAATTTCTCGGTTTATCTTATTAAAATTCTCTTTTGTTACATCAAGAGCTATTTCGTATTTATTTGCGGTCATTCGGCTATTTCCATTGTTCGAGGCTCAACGAAAAAATCAGCCGGAGCGTAGCAATCGGCTGTATTGATTTGGTTAGCGAAAAATATTTTCAATTCCCCTTACAATTTCTTGCAAGCTTTTTCCTTTAAAAGAATTGTCTTTGCGCCAACCAGCACCTTTATCTTTCTCAACAAAATGGCATGATGATTTGTTATCAAATGTGATTTTGTACCTTGTGTCACCTTGTCTGATGGGGCAACCATTCTCAATAACCCAATCATGTATTTGGTCTCGAATTGAATTCAATTTAGCTAAAAAATCAGAACAAGACTGATACCTTTTATCCGGTTCTAAATTACAAGCTTTAGAAATTACACGATGCAGGGGTTGGCAAACCCATGGCGGTAAAGTTTTTAGATCAATCATCTTACCACGCGCAATCCTCTTCCTAATGCATTGAGCGGCAAATAATTGGCGATCTATTTCATCAGACATTCTTCTATATTCATTAAGCTCTGATAAATTAAGCCATGATGATTCTTCATATGGAAGCTTACCACCTAATAATTGAAAAAGAATAACGCCGACTTGATAGATGTCGCCGGGGAAGCCGTATAAGCCAGAAGAAATTGATTCCGGAGGTGTATAGATTAATGAATGTCCAGAGCCAGGCACTGCAGAATTACCTTCAGGGATTTTCTTTACAGAGCCAAAATCACCTATCACAGCCTTTAAGTCATCGTTGATAAGAATATTTTGAGCTTTTAAATCTCTATGCAGAAGATTTTGTGAATGAAGGTGACTAAGACCGGAAAGAATATCTCGTGCAACAGATACACCCCGAATATTGCCTTTAATACCATTGCATATTTCTACATCTAGATCGCCATTTTCATAATATGGTGTTAAAAAATAGGCATAATTAGCGTCTACGAGCGAAGCATCAAGTATATGGATTACGTTTTCAGAATTTATAGCGGCTAGATTTTTGGGTTCGGCATGATATTTTGCTTCGCCTCCCCAATCGTAAAATTTTATTGCTACCTTTTGCTTGGAGATGCGATTTTGTCCGAAGAATAACCAACCATTTGATCCCTTCCTACTTCGTTTATTTATGTCAATGCTATTCTTTAAATCAATCAGCTTCTTTTTGATTGAACATGGAACATCAAGAATATCAAAGTTAAAGTTTGTAACGCTCATTTCATCACGCTGAATGCAGTTTCAAAAGCTGTGTGTTGATATTTCCTCAATGTATCCGGTCTTTGGGGGTTATGCTTTTTTTGTGTGGCTGAAATAGTTTGAGGAGCTGCTAATTTTATGGGACAATCTTCATATAATTGAATTATGCCCTCTATCTTAAATCCTATTGGCCCACCTGCATAGTCACCTTTTTTACCACGTTTTTTTATTACGATAAGGTCGACCTTATTCTCTCTAAAAAATGCAAATAATGAATCACGAAATGCTTTAACTTCGTCTGCATTTTCATCATCAGAAAGCAAAATTTTTCTCGGTTCGATATCTATATGGGAAAATGATGTTTTACTGCCATCAAGAAGGGCCAATATAACTTCCGAACCAAACATTTCAATTCCACAAATTGGCATTTTCTCCTCCGCTAACGAGCCTGTAGAATAACTCCGAAACAAAATATTTGTGCTATTTTCAGGGGTCTTTTTACCCCTCCTTATCACCCGATCGTCGCGATCGGCTGTATTGCCTTTGTTATGAAAATGATATTGTCTTTTTAAAATCATCTAACTCTATGACTTCAAAATTCTTAAGTCGCGATTTGTGAAAGACTCTCTGAATGGACATTACACTGCTGCTTTTATAATAGTCCCACCCTTGCTTGCTTAACTCTTTGCGACAAGTAAACTGTTGTTCATATGCAGAAATCAGAATTGATAAGGATTCCGGAGTATGGTTTCTGCAAAAAGGGAGGCATAGATTTTTTTTGATGTTAACGAATGCAAGACCTTCTTTGGGTAAATACTCATCTGGTATATATTCGATGCGAATTCCGACTCTCTCTTTATCGCGGACATATGAATCGATCCATGAGCACTGCACTTGCTGAACTTGATTATCATCGATCAATATACCAGTAGGACCGCATAACGCATCAAGTAGCGGCTTAATAATATTATCAACATCAGCGGATGCGTCAGTCTCGTATCGCTTTTCTTCATGGACATACCAAGATATGTAGATTTTTACATCTCCAGATAGAAGAAATTCTGCGGACTTTACTATCGAACTAATATGATCTTTAATCTCGTGCTTCTCCTTACTCATTGATTGAATTGAAACAGGCGATCTATCAATTATGAATTCAATTCCTCCCGATTCAGGAGGTAGCTTTTCTAAAGTAATATCCATATTGAACTTCCATTCATAACGACGAAATCAGCCGGAGCGTAGCGATCGGCTGTATTGACTTTGTTATGTGTTCTTCTGTTAAAGTTTATCCAATATAGGAATTCCACTTTGCTTCGCTAGCTCAAAAAGATTTTTTTCTTGATTTTCAGCTTCTTTATTAAATTCATCAGTTAATTTTTTATAGTCAAGTGGCTCATTTTTCTTTTTAGGATCTATCACCGAGAAATTTTTAGGATCTACAGATGAACTCATTGTTAATCCGCAATGAGCAAAAATATTTCGTATATTGAAAATTCTTCTAAGTTTTTGTATGTTTTTTTCGCCAAATCCGGGAAAACACTTTTGTAGCAGGTTTATTTTAAATGCAATTGTAGCATAAGGATCGTAAAGAACATCTTGAAGAAAATTGCTATTTATCCCTTTTTCCTTATCTGGAAAATAATGGAATGTTATTAGCATGCTTATTATGGTTTCTATATTAATAGCTCTTTCAATGATTTTCTGTCTTTCCATATTAATATCTTCCTCACATAACGCTCGGCATAAGGCGCAGCGGCTTTTTGCCGTCGTCCTTAATGCCGTTGTTAGCACAATCATCGTTTTGGGGGCGGTGGAGGCGGTGGCGGAGGCTTAACACTCGCAGGCGGTGGGGGATTTACATTTGCCCCATCATTTACACCTCTTCGGCTAGGTGGTTGCGGCGGGGGGGGATTTGACTCTTTTTTACCCATTTGTTACCTCCCAAGTTTTTTCCATAAATTCTACCATTTTGACTTCTCTAACATCAACCATTATTGATTCCACTCCAGTTATAGGAATTTGTTCACTTTCGGTGAGCCATGATGCTTGCACGAGGACAAAATGCCCTTTCCCCGGATCTGATGGCCATTCTTTTGGCCAACCATAAAGGCGCCTTTCCCCGTCCAAATGAAGAACCACATACGTTACATTTTTTAAGAAGACACCAAACCATTCAGAGGGGTATGATGTTTCTCTCGTAATACCAAACTTTCTCAATTGTTTGTGTATCTTATCATTATTGGCGAAATATGAGAAAATTATGCCCAGCAATATTGCAGAGATGATTGACCAGACCAAGCTAGAATTTACATCCCATGTAAAAAGTGGCCATTTTTCTCCAACAAAAAAGAGTGCTTTCTTGGTAGCATAAACAAATGCTTGGACAAAAATAGTAAAAATGAGAGCTTGTACAACCCGTTCAAATTGAGAGGGCTTTGGAAAGGAGGTAAAACTATAGAATACCCAAGCAGCTACAAACCCAGGCAACAAATATTGGAGTAACGTTACAAAATCTTTAGCAAGGGTGTCCATTAATTGCCTTTCTCCAATTTTCATTTTGTGTTGCTAACGAAAAGCTAAGCCGGAGCCGCGAAGCGGCGATCGGCTTGAGCGATTTTGTTATACATTTTTTCATTCTCCATCTCATATTCTCAATGTACCAGGAATATGAGGGAGTTTGCGACCAGAGGCAATTTGGGTGAAGCCGAAGGCGGTCTTTTATGTGAAACCTATTTATTTCCTTTTGCCCGGTTATGTGTTTTGCATAACATCTGACAATTCTTAATATCAGTTTTGCCGCTTTTGCTCCAAGCTGTTACATGGTCAGCGTCCATTTCATTCAATTTCCATATTTTACTTTTGCTTGAATCATGACCTATTGAACAAAGTGGACAATTTGATTTACTTTCCTTCTCAACTTCCTTTGTTTGTTTCGAGTAAACAGATTTCTTTGTTGCCTCGTCAAAAACTCGGACATCAAGCAATTTTGTATCTTTAGACCCACCAAGAACATATTCAAAAATACCTTTACGATTTTTTATGTACGGGTCGCCATAGAGTTTTTGTACTTCTGCTGATATTTTTTTCGGGTCGTATGCTTTCTTATGATATGTTTCATACAGGCGGCCCCATTCAAGTCCGCACATCTCGCTCTCTACATCAATAAATACAGCCGAAACCCAATCTATGACACTAGTGAAATAAGTTTTTAACTCACTTATGTTATTGTCATAGCGATGGCTGCTCATATAATCAACAATATTGCCTTTGCTCACCCAGTCCAACGCCATCTTTAAAAAATCTTGTCTATCTGCACTGCCTTTTATGTATGCACGCCATTTCTGTATGTTGGCGTTCTGGCTGTTGCTAAACTCTGCTTTTGCAAGCGTTACAAAAGGACCAGAAAAAATAGCATTATTAAACTCCTGGTCGTTTAGGGGAACGCCAGCTATGTTTATGGTACGAAACCAGTTTTTTATTTCACTTTCTTCACCCTCGCATTCATAAATAGTGAGTTTAGTTTTTAAAATCTTAGCCTTTTTGTCTGCTGCAATACCATCAAAGTATTGCTCCATACCGTTTTCATCTTTGAAGGCAAATTTATTGGTAACATAACGTCCGAAGCTGGTAATACGCTGTTGACCATCCAGAATTTCAAATTCATTTTCTCTGACTTTCACGAAATATATTAATCCCAGGGGGTAGTCTTTGAGTAAGGAATCAATTACGGCCACATCCTTTTTACCGTCTGCATAGATATAATTACGCTGGTATTCCGGTTGTATGGTTAGCTTCCCAGAAAGCCCAAATAGTCCTTTGCCTTCAAGCTCATTGTAAACAAAGCCTTCGCATATATCTTTTACTGTGATGTCTGTTTTTAATGTTGTTTTCATTATGATACACCTTTTATTTTTTATGTTTAATTAAAATTCTTTTATAAACATTTTCACCTTCTACAGAAACCGACATATTAATGTTTTTATTCCAACCAACAGGTCTTCCATAGTTATACGAACAACCAATTATCTCAAACTGATCAGGGTTGTATTTATCTAAAAAAGTGATGGGCACTCCCATCACGCCATCATAATCACTAGGAATAGCATCAGTATAAGGGACTTCAATTGCATCGAAATTATCATATTTTTTATACTCTCTTCCCTTAATATTCTTATGAGAACTGAACTTAATATTATCACTCATGGTCATTAGTGGTAATGGTTGGTGTCTCTTGCCATGATCTATATTAGTAAGCCAAAGACAGTTGTTGGTGGCAACGATTCGATTCCCTTCCTCATCAATTCGTGCTTCTGTTCCATACAACTCATATGATTCAGGCACAATAAAACCAGAAATCCATCGACCCATTCCAGTACCTAGCCAGATTTTGTTATCTTTAATCAAAGGGAAAACTTCTTTATATGTAATTGCATTAATATTGCCGATGATTAAGAATTTTTTAAAATAGTCAACAAGTTGTTTTATATACTCAGTAAAGAGACTAAAAGGTGGATTAGTTATTACAATGTCGGATTGTTTTAATAAAGAGATGGACTCATCACTGCGGAAATCGCCATCGCCGTCTAATGGTTTCCATTCATTATGCCTATTTTTCTTTAGCTGTAATGCCACATCCTTCAAGCTAAATTCACCATCACCATCTATGTCACCAACTTCATTAATAATAAATCTGTTGGCAGTTATCTTCGGACGACCTTTTGATTTTGGGAGAGTCTTGTCATCACCAAATAATGCTAGCTGTGTATTGGCGACAGGAGAAGGTTTGTAACTGGTAGTAATGAGCTGCTTCAAACCAATTCGTTTAAAGTTTAAAACGAAATAACGAAAAAAATTACTCTCGAATGGGTCATCGCAGTTACAATAGACCACTCTACTGCGAAATACATCAGGATTGTATTCTAAATATGTTTCAATCTCTTTCTGAATATCACTATATTGTGTATAGAATTCATCACTTTTTGATCTTTTAGCATTATGTAATAATTTGTTTGTTGCATTTCTTGCCATGCTTAATTCCTCTTTTCATGTATAACGAAGAAATCAGCCGGAGCGTAGCGATCGGCTGGATTGACTGGTTATGATATTTTTTAAATAGAACAACCGTCCTCTTTTATTCTACGACTCTTAGCACGAAGGCTTCGGATGCCCAGAAAGCAAGTTTTTTGCATAAATCAAAGTGTTCGGCGCTCACTGTCAGATTCCCATGCGCGATGTCGTTTCTAGTGTCTGCAATTTCTACGCAACTCGTAATGTTGAAGTCATTAGGTATTGCACGTAATAAAAAATATAGCTTTGTTCTCTGACTACCCTTGGTACTAAGAGAAAAATTGGCAATCTCTTGAGCTATATTATCGCCAGATGGACAGTCTTTGGCTGCAGCCAAGTCATCAGACACTATCTCTACGATGCTATAATAAGAAAGGAAACTGTATCTTCGAGAGATATTTTCAAGTCTTATTGCTTCCTTTAGCCGACCCCGAATCGCAACAGCCTTCTTGGATCTTTTATCGGTTTGTCCAGATAGTTTTTCATATGCTGCAACGATTGAGTGAATTGTCTTTTTGGGAATATCGGGGTGACTGATGAGTATTGAAGCTGACATAGCCAGTCCTAGTACGGGCAGCCATTGTCCCTCGTATTCCTCCCATTGTTGGTATTCGATTGGTAGCCGATAATCAAAGCCAAGTATTGGAAGAACACGATCAAGAGCCTCTTGTATATCAAAGTTATTTCCGCTTCTATGCGCTGATGACTGCGAAATAATTTCACATCGGAATGCGGCCCCATAACCTTCTATCATACCACTCGGGCACTCACCTTTCGCAAGTGGTAGCAAACTGAGAGTCTGCCCCTTGAGTGCAAAATGAACGGGAACTGCTATGCTTTGCGTAGAGAAGACGATAGCGATAAGTTTGTAGCGAGTCGGCTTAATACCCCTCTGTTGATATTCCAGCCATTTTTTTGTATCTTCGGATTTCACGGAGAACCCCTATTATCATAACGACGAAATCAGCCGGAGCGTAGCGATCGGCTGGATTGATTTTGTTGGGATGCATCTATTTCAAAAGGGTACATCTTCCGTATCCTTTGGTGGCGACTTCTTACGTCGCAAAACAAACCGGTCTTGATTTTGAAGTAACCAGTTCATGCCGCTGTCGGTTACACCATAGACGGCAAATGGCTCGCCATTCTGATCCATATCTTCATCTACCATAATCAAGCTCTTTTTCTGAAGCGAGGTGAGCCCCAGCGTAACAGCGATTTTTGTGTAGCCAGCGCGCTCCATGTCCTGACGGATCGACCACGCCGATATCTTCCCCATTGGTCTTTCGATGTTACTCGCAACGGTCGCGAGGGTTACCATTTCATGTTGAGTGAGTCCTTCGACATCGGCGATAGGCGACAACTGCGATGCCTTATCGATCGTTTCTTCTTTTTTCAATATAGCTTGTAGACGCAACGTAATGGCCGCTTTCATTTTATCAAAGTCACGGGCAGACTCAGTTTCATAGCGAATGATCGCACGATGTTGAATGTCGAACGGAAACTTAAGTTCTGGATTGTGTGCACATACAAGAACCACTTCTTTTCTTGCGGCAATAGCGTAACCAAGCTCAAACCAAACATTCGGATTATGGGTGGTAATATCGGCTAGGCAGGCATCTGATTTCCTGATGCCGTCTTCGATTTGATCTATTGGTATATTGGCTGACGGATCGCGATCAACTCTATATGGTTCCAATCCCGCGTCACGAATCGCCGGGTCAATAATATCCTCATATCGTTTGTCGAACGGACCACCATCAAAAGGTTGAATCACGAAACAAGTTCCCATTTATTCCTCCTCATTTAAATCTGAGCAGTAGCCCAACGAAAAAATCAGCCGGAGCGTAGCGATCGGCTATATTGACGGGTTAGGCAATCACTTTATCCTCGATTAAAAGGATTTAGGTTGCTGATTTCGTTCACGGTCACTTTAGTTGCGCCCACAATGTCTTCGCGGATTTTCAACAGTAGACTCCCGAAAAGAGCAACATCTTCATCGCTCCCAGCCTTTCCACCATTGTCTGTAAATATAACCCATTTATCATATGCTTTTATTACGTCATCACTGCCGTACAGCAAAATCTGGTTTCGCGCCTGTATTCTTTGTCTGTCGGCATCTTTGCCGTCTACTTCTTCACCATGTTCTATCAGTACAGTAGTTTCGGTGAAATCTCGTAAGTACTCCGAGTAGGCCGCGATTTTTTGTTCAGCAAGTTTCAGCTTGTATTCCTTATTTCGCTGGTTCAGATAAGGAATGACAACTCCGAAAACCGCAATCAATGCGACCAGGATTTCTTTGAACTGAAGAAGATAGTTAATGAGGGTGTCCATCAGGTTGACTCCAATAATTTCGCTTGTTGGTTAAATTATCTATGACATGTACCATCCAGTGGGCTAACGCCAGAATCACCCGCGAGGGTGAGGCGCAGAGCGCCAGCGGCGAGCCTTACCCTCGTCGGGTGAATTCAGTTGTTCGACTCTCGATCTCCGACAGTGCATCGATCACTTCTTTGGCCACATCTTGCACGAAGGAAATCTGTGCGTCTGTCACTGGTTCGCCATGGATGGCCGGAGAGCACACCGAATAGATCTCACGAATGGCATGAGCGAACCGGGGTTGAAGCAACTCGTTCTGCACAAGCACACGAGAAAGGGATAAGATGTTTAAAGGTCTACGTTCTGGCATGTCGGCATACGCCGACGCGATACGCCGAAGTTTGCTTTCGATTGTGTGTCGGACCTTGAACAAAAGTAAGGTCTGTTCATCGACATCAAGTCGGCCTCGCAAAGGTGTCGCAGCCGGGGTGATGCCTTGATCACGGAGCATGTCACTCACAACGCTCCGGATTTGCTCGCCGATGTCGGGCAGTTGGTCGTCTGAAGGGGGAGCAGGCATCGTGACAGTTATGTTGTTGCTGCTCACAATGGTCGTTTGAAGATCGGCCTTAAAGACTGATAGCTGAGTGGACAAATGGTTCTTCAAATCGTCCACGGCCTGCTTGAACTTTAGACCAAAGAAAGAGACCTCCTGAAATATGGGGGCAAGCAGGAGTGCGACGAGAACAAGAAAAAGAAAAACGTCAATAGGTGCAGAGCTGCCTTTAGATATGGCAGGAATTCTGCCCCAGAAAAGCCAGGCAGCTAGTCCGGTTATGAAAATCCACCAGATGACTTTGAACCATGTGGGTAGTTTCGTAATTGTCTCCTCGGTCGAACAATTAATATACGAACTTCGCTTTTTCCGATTATTTGAGTATCAAAGTACCATAACTTCTTTTTTATTCAAAGGAAAATATTCCATAATTATAAGCGAATAACTGCTTACAGTGCTTCGGATAATGTGCTAATAAACAAAAATGAACTTCGTAAAATATGGGGAAAGTAACTTAAATGACTAAACAAACCAAACCTGTCGAAATAGATTTTAATCCGGAATTTACATGTGCCTTAGCACTTATGGAGGAATCGGGGAAAAGTTTGCTGATTACCGGCCGCGCGGGCACAGGCAAATCAACTCTTTTGAATTATTTTTGTAATAATACAAAGAATAAAGTAGTTATTCTCGCGCCAACCGGCGTTGCCGCTATTAATGTCGGCG
>Ga0209429_10002088_pt1 | contig 11971 bp, 9 predicted proteins | sample BarGraNGADG00212_3_FD_184493 | JGI IMG/M metagenome (GOLD analysis project Ga0209429, IMG submission 184493) | Arctic peat soil microbial communities from Barrow, Alaska - Barrow Graham LP Ref core NGADG0004-212 (SPAdes) (version 2) | ecosystem: Environmental > Terrestrial > Soil > Wetlands >... | reverse complement strand
CGCTCAGGTGGTCGAGGCTCTGCGGACCGACCCGGACTCCCGGCGGCACATCGTCTCGGCGTGGAACGTCGCGGACATCCCGGCGATGGCCCTTGCGCCGTGCCACGCCTTCTTCCAGTTCTACGTCGCCGACGGCCGGCTCTCCTGCCAGCTGTACCAGCGGTCGGCCGACCTGTTCCTCGGTGTGCCGTTCAACCTGGCCTCGTACGCCCTGCTCACCCACATGGTCGCCCAGCAGACGGACCTGGCGGTCGGGGACTTCGTCTGGACCGGCGGCGACTGCCACATCTACGACAACCACGTCGAGCAGGTCAGCACCCAGCTGTCCCGCGAGCCGTACCCCTTCCCGCAGCTCCGGCTGAGGCGCGCGGCATCGATCTTCGACTACGCCTACGACGACGTCGAGGTGGTCGGGTACGCCCACCACCCGGCGATCGCCGCGCCGATCGCCGTCTGATGCTCGCGGCGATCTGGGCGCAGTCCACCGACGGGTTCATCGGGCGCGATGGCGTGCTCCCGTGGTCCGTTCCGGAGGACATGGCGCACTTCCGGCGACTCACCGACGATCAGGTGGTCGTGATGGGCCGGGCCACCTGGGAGTCGTTGCCGGACCGCTTCCGGCCGCTGCCCGGCCGCGACAACATCGTGCTCTCCCGGCATGCGGTCGTCCTCGCCGGAGCGAGCGTCGTGCCCGACGTCGCCGCCGCTCTGCACGCCGTTGCCGGCCGGCCGGCCTGGGTGATCGGGGGCGCGCAGGTGTACGCCGCCCTGCTGCCGCACACGGACCGGCTCGAGGTGACCGACGTCGACGTCGTGATCGGCTCCGGAACCCCGGCCCCGGACCTGGGAGCCGGGTGGGTCGCCGTCGGCCGGGACCCGGACGACGGGTGGTACACCTCGCGCACCGGCGTGCGCTACCGGTTCCGCTCGCTGAGCCGGTCGGCGGGCGAAATGGCGGCGCAGGTCCCGGACGGGCAGCGGTAGGTTGTCCGCCATGGCCCCCGCGTCCCGGCCGTTCGGCTACCTCCTGACTGCCATGGTCACCCCGATGGCCGCGGACGGCTCGGTCGACATCGACGCCGGGGTCGCGCTGGCTCGCCACCTGGTGGACCACGGCCACGACGGTCTGGTGCTCAACGGCACCACCGGAGAGGCGCCGACCACCCACGCACCGGAGAAGGCGGAGCTGGTCCGCGCCGTCGTCGAGGCGGTGGGTGACCGGGCCGTCATCGTGGCGGGTGCCGGCTCCAACGACACCGCGCACGCCGTCCGGATGGCCGAGCAGGCCGCCGAGGCCGGCGCGCACGGAGTGCTGGTGGTGACCCCGTACTACTCCCGACCCTCACAGGAGGGCATCTACCAGCACACGGTCGCGGTGGCCGACGCCACCGAGCTCCCGGTGATGCTCTACGACGTCCCGGGCCGGACGGTCGTGCGGTACTCGGCGCGGACCCTTGACCGGCTGGCCGCGCACGACCGGATCGTCGCGGTCAAGGACGCCACCGCCGACCCGCAGTCCGCGCTGCGGAACATCGCTCGCACCGGGCTGGCCTGGTACTCCGGGGACGACGGGATGCTGCTGCCGTACCTGTCGGTCGGAGCAGTCGGCCTGGTGAGCATGACGGGCCACCTCGCCGGCGACGGCCTCGCCGAGGTGATCCGCGCCTTCCACGCCGGAGACCTGGTGGGCGCCCGGGCCCGGTTCATCGCCCTGCTGCCCGTCATCGACCTGATCTGCGGTTCGGGCAACGGTGCCCTGCGCGCCAAGACTGCCCTCGCCCTGCTCGGACTCATCCCGACCGCCACCATGCGCCTGCCGCAGGTCGGCGCCGACGAGGCCGAGACCGCCGAGGTCCGCGCCGCCCTGGTGGCGGCGGGCCTATTGGACTGAGCACGATCCGAGGCGTGGCCTCGGCGCACGAACCGAGGCGACTCGGCCCGATGTCACACCGAACACGGAGGTCCCATGTCCCACCCGCACCCTGAGCTCGGCCCGCCGCCGCCGCTCGAGCCCGGCACGCTGCGCATCGTCCCGCTCGGCGGTCTCGGCGAGATCGGCCGCAACATGACGGTCTTCGAGTACGACGGCCGCCTGCTGATCGTCGACTGCGGCGTCCTTTTCCCCGAGGACCACCAGCCCGGCGTCGACCTGGTGCTGCCGGACTTCGAATACATCGCCGAGCGCCTCGATGACGTCGAGGCGCTGGTCCTGACGCACGGGCACGAGGACCACATCGGCGCCGTGCCATACCTGCTCCGGTTGCGGCCCGACATCCCCGTCGTGGGGTCCGAGCTCACACTGGCCTTCGTCGAGGCCAAGCTCAAGGAGCACCAGATCACGCCGCTGACCCTTGGGGTCCGCGAGGGCCAGTCGGAGCGCTTCGGGGTGTTCGACTGCGAGTTCGTCGCCGTTACGCACTCCATCCCGGACGCCCTCGCGGTGATGATCCGCACCCCGGCCGGAAGCGTGCTGCACACCGGCGACTTCAAGATGGACCAGCTGCCGCTGGACGGGCGGATCACCGACCTGCGGGCGTTCGCCCGGCTCGGCGAGGAGGGGGTCGACCTGTTCATGGTCGACTCGACCAACGCCGAGGTCCCTGGCTTCACCACCCATGAGATCGAGATCGGCCCGGTGCTGGACCAGCTGTTCGAGTCGGCGGAGAAGCGGGTCATCGTTGCCTCGTTCGCCTCGCACGTGCACCGGGTGCAGCAGGTGCTGGACGCCGCACACACCCACCGGCGCAAGGTGGCAATGGTCGGACGCTCGATGGTCCGCAACATGGGCATCGCGGCCGAGCTGGGCTACCTCACCGTCCCCGAGGACGTTCTGGTGGATGTCAAGGCGGTAGACGACCTGCCGCCGGACGAGGTCGTGCTGATGTGCACCGGTTCGCAGGGCGAGCCGATGGCCGCCCTGTCCCGGATGGCCAACCGCGACCACCGGATCGAGGTGGGCCGCGGCGACACCGTGATCCTCGCCTCCTCGATGATCCCGGGGAACGAGGCAGCGGTGTTCCGGGTGATCAACGGCCTGACCCGGATGGGTGCGAGGGTCGTGCACCAGGGCAGCGCGCGGGTGCACGTCTCGGGTCACGCGGCTGCCGGCGAGCTGCTCTACTGCTACAACATCGTGCGACCGCGCAACGTCATGCCGGTGCACGGCGAGGTGCGGCACCTGGTGGCCAACGGTGCCATCGCGGTCCGCAGCGGTGTGCCTCCCCAGCGGGTGGTGCTGGCCGAGGACGGCGTGGTGGTCGATCTGGTGGACGGCCGTGCCCAGATCGTCGGGGCGGTGCCGTGCGGGTACGTGTACGTCGACGGCTCGAGCGTCGGGGCGATCACGGAGGTCGAGCTCAAGGACCGCCGGATCCTCGGCGAGGAGGGGTTCATCTCGATCTTCGTGGTGATCGACTCGGCCACCGGGAAGGTGGTCGCCGGCCCGCAGATCCACGCGCGCGGGGTCGCGGAGGACGAGAGCGTGTTCGACGCCGTCCTGCCGGATATCGCCAGGGCCCTGGAGGAGGCGGTCTTCGCGGGGAGCTTCGATCCACAGCAGCTCCAGCAGGTGGTTCGGCGTGTGGTCGGGCGCTGGGCGTCCAACCACCTGCGCCGGCGGCCGATGATCATCCCGGTGGTGATCGAGGCCTGAGGACCACGCCCGACCCCTTGACGTGAGGCCGAGGGAGGTCGCGAGCCGGTCGATCTGCTGATCGACGGCTGCCTCGAGCGCGAGGTCCGCCGGGTCCCCATCGGTGCCGGGCTGCTGATCGTCGGACCGCGACACGGGCGCCCCGTCCCGGGCCGTCGGTGCCCTCACAGGTACCGTGGGACCATGGCCAGTCGTACGTCCGCGCCCCGACGTGGAGCGCGGACGCCCGCGCCCCGGACCGGCGCGCGGGCCTCCGTGCCCCGGGCGGCGTCCCGTTCGGCGCGTCCGGCCGGCCGGACGCGCACGCCGGTCCCCACGCACTCGCTGCCGGTGCGCATGGTTCGGGGAGTCTGGATGGGCGGTGCGCACCTGGTCGGCGGCACGGCGCGGCGGATCGGCCAAGGCGCGCGGGACCTGGACCCGGCGCACCGCCGGGACGGGGCGGCGTTCGCCTTGCTGGCCGCGGCGGTCGTGGTCGCCGCACGGGAGTGGTGGGGCCTGTCGGGCTCGGCCGGTGAGGTGCTGCACGCGGTCGTTGCCGGGACGTTCGGCGTCCTCGGCGCCGCCGTACCGGTGCTGCTCGTCGGCGCCGCCGTGCAGCTGATGCGTCACCCCGACCGGGTGGAGGCGAACGGGCGGCTGGGGGTCGGCGTGTCGGCCCTGGTCCTGGCCACCTGCGGGATGATCCACCTGTCCGCCGACCTGCCATCGCCGTCCGACGGCTTCGGACCGGTCCGGGCGGCCGGCGGAGTGCTCGGCTACCTCGTGGCGACGCCGCTGGAGAGCCTGCTGACAGTCTGGGTGACCGTCCCGATCCTGGTGCTGCTCGGCGTGTTCGGGATCCTCGTCCTGACGGCCACCCCGGTGCACGCGATCGGCGCGCGGGTGCGTGACGGCTTCCGGTGGCTCACCGGCGCGCGGGCCCCGGAGGAAGCGCCGACATCCCTTGCCACGCGGCCGACCTTCGCGCAGGAGCAGGTGGGGCCGCGGCGCCGGTTCGGCCGTCGGGATCGGTCCGGCGCGACCGGGGACGGTCGTGCGGGCGATGACGCTCTCACAGCCGCCGCGACGACCGAGGCCATGCCGGACGGTCACTCGGTCGACGTCTCGAACGACGACGTCTTCACCAGCGTGCTGCCGAGAGCCGAGCTTGCTGCGCCACCGGTGAAGACGCCCGTCCCGCGGGGCGAGCAGCCGATGCTGGACGGCGACGTGATCTACCTGCTCCCGTCCGAGGAGCTGTTGGCAAAGGGGATGCCGCACAAGGTGCGTTCCGCTGCCAACGACCGCGTGGTCGAGTCGTTGACGAACGTGCTCGAGGAGTTCGAGGTGGACGCTCAGGTGACCGGGTTCACCAGGGGGCCAACGGTCACCCGCTACGAGGTGGAGCTCGGGCCCGGCATCAAGGTGGAACGCGTCACGGCGCTCAGCCGGAACATCTCCTACGCGGTCGCCAGCGCCGATGTGCGGATCCTCTCGCCGATCCCTGGCAAGTCCGCGATCGGCATCGAGATCCCGAACACCGACCGCGAGACGGTCTCCCTCGGTGATGTGCTCCGCTCGTCCGCATCTCGCCGCAGCGAGCACCCCATGATGATCGGCGTCGGCAAGGACGTCGAGGGCGGCTACGTCGTGGCGAACCTCGCCAAGATGCCGCACCTGCTCGTCGCCGGCGCCACCGGTGCCGGCAAGTCGAGCTTCATCAACTCGATGATCATCTCCGTCCTGATGCGGTCGACCCCGGACGAGGTCCGGATGATCCTGGTCGACCCCAAGCGGGTCGAGCTGACCGTCTACGAGGGCATCCCGCACCTGATCACACCGATCATCACCAACCCCAAGAAGGCCGCCGAGGCTCTGGAGTGGGTGGTGCGGGAGATGGAGCAGCGCTACGACGACCTGGCGAACTTCGGCTACAAGCACATCGACGACTTCAACGCCGGCGTGCGGGCAGGCAAGGTGCGCCCGCTCCCGGGCAGCCAACGGAAGGTCGCCCCGTACCCGTATCTGCTTGTGATCGTGGACGAACTTGCCGATCTCATGATGGTGGCACCGAGGGACGTCGAGGCGTCGATCCAACGCATCACACAGCTGGCCCGCGCGGCCGGGATCCATCTTGTGCTCGCCACCCAGCGCCCGAGCGTCGACATCGTCACCGGGGTGATCAAGGCCAACGTCCCGTCCCGGATGGCCTTCGCGACCTCGTCGCTGACCGACTCAAGGGTGGTGCTCGACCAGGGCGGTGCGGAGAAGCTGATCGGCCAGGGCGATGCCCTCTTCCTGCCGATGGGCGCGGCCAAGCCGATGCGGGTGCAGGGCGCGTGGGTCACCGAGACCGAGATCCACGCGGTCGTGAACCATGTGCGCACCCAGCTCAAGCCCAGCTACCGCACCGACGTGACGATCGTGGCCAGCCGCAAGCAGGTGGACGACGACATCGGCGACGATCTCGACCTGCTGCTCCAGGCAGCCGAGCTGGTGGTGACGACGCAGTTCGGCTCCACCTCCATGCTGCAGCGCAAGCTAAGGGTCGGGTTCGCCAAGGCCGGTCGACTGATGGACCTGCTGGAGTCGCGGGAGGTCGTCGGGCCGTCCGAGGGCTCCAAGGCCCGTGAGGTCCTGGTCGCCTCGGACGACCTGGCCGGGACCCTCGCCATGCTGCGCGGTGACCCACCGGAAGCCGAGGATCTCTACGACCAGACCGACGACGGCGTCGGCAGTGCCGGGGGACAGCCGTGGGCGACGCAGGAGCGCTGACCGGGGTCCTCGTCGTCCTCGTCGTCGTCATAGCGCTGCTCGCGCTCGGTCTGTGGCAGGTGGCGGTGGCGGCCCGGCGGTCCGCGGCGCGTGGCGTGGCGGCCGCCGCGACGATGGAACGGCGGGTTGCGGCGGTCCTCGCCGCCGGGCGGGACGGCATCATCGTGCACTCGACCGTCGGCGAGGTGCTGGAGTTGAACGAGGCTGCCGCGCGCGTCCTTGACGTTCCGGTCGCATCGATCGTCGGGCAGTTGGTCCAGCAGCTGCCCGTCCGGTGGGTCACGGAGAAGGGCCAGGACGCGTCGCCCGGCGCGGTCTTCGCCCCGTCGCCGTCCGCGCTACCGGATGCCGCGCCGTTCGTCGTCGGTGCCATGCCGCACTCTGGTGCACCGGTCCGCTTCGTCCAGGTGAGCACCCGCGCCGTCGCCATGCCGGACGGTGACAAGGAGATGCTCACGATCCTGGCCGACGTGACCGGACCCCGGCAGATGCGGGCGGCGCTGGCTCGGTCGGAGACGCAGTTCCGGCTCGCCATGGAGAACGCACCGATCGGGATGGCACTGGCCGACCCGCAGTGGCGGCTGCAGGAGGTCAACGCGGCGCTGGCGGCCCTCTTCGCCACGGAGCCCTCGGTCCTCATCGGTCGCGACCTGTCGGCCCTTTCTCATCCGGACGACCGGGCGACCGAGCGTGCCCATGTGCAGCGCCTGCTGGCCGGCGAGGGGGACCGGTTCAGCCTGGAGAAGCGGTACCTGCGGCCCGACGGCCATACCATCTGGGCGGTGCTCGACGTCGTGCTGGTACGAACGCCCGAGGGCGCACCGGACCATTTCGTCGCCCAGCTCAGAGACGTCACCGACGCTCGGATGCAGTCCGAGATGCTCACGCACCGGGCGATGCACGATCCTCTGACCGGGCTGGCCAACCGGATGCTCATGCAGGAGGTGCTCCAGAAGGCCGTCGAGCCGCAGGATGCCCCTGGCAGGGTTGCCGTGCTGGCGATCGACCTCGACGAGTTCAAGGAGATCAACGACCGGTACGGGCACCTGGCCGGTGACGACGTGCTGGTCCATGTCGCCGGCGTGCTGCGGGCGGCGACTGCCGGGCGCGGAACTGTCTCGCGCACCGGTGGCGACGAGTTCGTCGTCGTGATCCAGGACAACGACGCCGCGCGGGCATCCTTCGAGGTGGCGGCCGGGATCCACCGGGGGTTGCTGAATCCGGTCCGCACGCACCGCCGGCAGCTGCCGGTCCGCGCCAGCATCGGTATCGCGGTGGCCGAGCCGTCGGTGCTCACGGGCGGCGCGATGGGCATCCTCGCCGCTGCCGACGCCGCCCTCTACCGTGCGAAGGGTGCCGGCCGGGGCAGGACCGAGGTGTTCGACCGGTCGATGACCATGGCGACCGGGAGCAAGCACGGCGCCGTAGCGGAGCTGGTCCAGGCCATCGAGCGCGGTGAGCTGGTGCTGCACTACCAACCGACCGTCGACCTGGCCACCGGTGTGGTGGTGGGTCACGAGGCCCTCGTGCGTTGGCAGCACCCGGAACGGGGGCTGCTGCTGCCCGGGTCCTTCCTGCCGACTGCCGCGGAGTCCGGCCTGGCCGTGAGGCTGGGCACGAACGTCGTCCACCAGGCGGCGGCGTTCCTTGCGCGGACGCAGGCGACCGGCCACTGGGTGTCGGTGAACGTGTCGGTCGAGCAGCTGGGGGACGGCGAGTTCGCCGCGCAAGCCCTGATGGCGATCTCGCGCAACCGGGTGGCACCGGGCCGTCTCGTCGTCGAGCTCACCGAGGCGGGCCTGGTGGAGTCCGGGAGCCGGGTGCGCCACGAGCTGGCCGAGCTGCGCGCAGCGGGGATCCCCGTGCTCCTTGACGACTTCGGGACCGGCATCGCGCCGTTGTCCTACCTGCGCGACCTCCCGGTCGACGGGGTCAAGCTCGACATGTCGTTCACCGCCGGCATCCCCGAGGACCCGGCCGCCGCGCGGGTCAGCCGCGCCCTGGGGGCGCTGGCCCGGGAGATGGGGTTGATCACCATCGCCGAGGGCATCGAGACGTTGGAACAGGCGCGGTTCCTGTGCGAGTGCGGCTGGCACTACGGCCAGGGCTGGCTGTTCGGGGCGGGCGAGTCGGAGCCGTCGAGCACCCGTGACAGAGGCGCTCAGCCGGCGCTGCGGACCCTGAGCAGGCGCAGCGGCGGCTGCCCGGTCGGCTCGGTGGGGTTCGGCCGCTCGGTAGCAGCAGTCCCCACGACGGCGGCCACCCGTGCGTACCTCGCGGCGAGGTCCGCGGCAGAAGCCTCGCCGGCGCCCGATCCGGCGGCGACGTCTGCCGACAGCGGGTAGACCCGGTAGCCGCCCTGCCGGTCGACCGTTACCGCCGACCACTCGACAGACTGCACCGTCGCCGGCCCGTCGTGCGGTTTGCGGAACGTCGCGGTGAGCAGCAGCCCGGAGTCGGTCTCGGCGGTGCAGCACTGCGCGCTCTGGTTGGAGATGAAGTTGCCCAGCCCGTAGGCCACCCACATCCCCTCGCCACGCGGCCCACCGGGGAGCTCGGCGATGGGCTGCGGGACGTGCGCGTGGTGGCCGATCACCAGGTCGATCACGCCCGAGGCGGCCAGCTCGGCGGCGATCTGCTCCTGGCGGTCGGTCGGAGCTGAGACGTACTCGACGCAGCAGTGGATGCTCGCGACCACGATGTCGGCGCCCGCTTCCCGCGCCGCGATCGCCTGCTGGATGAGCGTTGCCGTGTCGATCAGCGAGACGCTCCACGGAGCGTCCGCCGGGATGGGCATCCCGTTCGTGCCGTAGGTCGCCGCGATGTGCGCGACCCGGATGCTCTGCTGGTTCCGGTTCAGGGCGTACACCTGCGGCGCAGCGGCCTCCTCCGCGGTACGCCCGGTGCCCACGTGGCCGAGCCCGGCCGCGTCGAGCGCGTCGAGGGTGGCGGTGATGCCGGCCGCACCTCTGTCGAGGCTGTGGTTGGACGCCGTCGAGCAGCCGTCCCAGCCGTTTGCCTTCAGGGCCGCCGCGATCTCCGCCGGCGCCCCGAACATCGGGTAACCGGACGGTGCCGTCCCTGGTGGGGCGATCGGCACCTCGAGATGGCACAGCGCCAGGTCCGCACCGGCGATCCACGGCTGCAGCGGCGCGAGCAGGGGGGTGAAGTCGTAGCCGCCTTCGGGGGTCCGTGCCGCGGCGAGCACCGGTTGGTGCAGCAGGACGTCGCCGGCCGCGACGAGGGTGAACACGGCGTCCTCGGGCGTGGTCGGGGTGGGTGACGGGGTGGGCGTCGGCGTCCGGACCGGGGTGGTGGGCTCCGGTGTGTTCTGCGCGACCTCGTCCGCCGGCGTCCAGGGGAGCCCGCCGGCCAGCGCCGCGCCGGCCCCGGCCGCGCCGACCAGCACCGCGAGCACGGCCAGGGTCACCCGGCGGGACGCTGCGGTGCGGTGGGCCTGCGAACGGGCGTGCCGCGTCACGGCGCGACACTACCGCGCGACGCCCCGCCGCCCTGGGACCGGCGGCCCGCCGGCGGACCGTAGGGTGGTCCCGTGCCTGCAGTCATGACGTCGGTGTGGACCCCGGCCAACGCCGTCACGGCGGTGCGGATCTGTCTGGTCCCGCTGGTCGTGGCGGCTCTGCTGGTCGACACGTCCGGCGGGTGGCGCCTGGTCGCGTTTGCACTCTTCGCCGTCGCCGCCGTCTCGGACCGCCTCGACGGGTACCTCGCCAGGCGGATGGACCAGGTCACCGACTGGGGCAAGCTGGTCGACCCGATCGCGGACAAGCTCCTGATGGGCGGCACCCTGGTGACCCTCTCGGCGCTCGGTGACCTGCCGTGGTGGGTGACCATCGTGATCTTGGTACGCGAGCTCGGGATCACCGCCCTGCGGCTGGCCGTGCTGCGGTACGTCGTCATCCCGGCGTCCCGCGGCGGCAAGCTCAAGACGGCTCTCCAGTCGGTCGGCATCGGCCTGTTCGTGCTCCCGCTGGACCGGATGCCCGCGGCCGTCGGGGATGTCGCATGGGTGATCGTGCTGGCCGCCCTGGTGGTGACTGTGGTGACCGGGTTCGACTACCTGCGGCGCGGGTGGGCAGTGCGCCGCGCGGCACGGTGAGCGCCGGCCTGGCGCAGGACGCCGCCGACCTCGTCCGGCTGCTGACCGAGGCCGGCTTGACGCTGGCGGTGGCCGAGTCCCTCACCGGCGGCTCGGTGGTCGCGGCCTTCGTCGCCGTGCCGGGTGCGTCGGCGTGTCTGCGTGGCGGTGTCGTGGCCTACGCGACGGACCTCAAGGCCACCTTGCTGGGTGTGCCGCATACGCTGCTGGACGCGGTGGGGCCGGTGGACCCCGAGGTGGCGCTTGCCATGGCGCACGGGGTCAGGGACCGGTTGGGCGCCGACTACGGCGTCGCGACGACCGGGGTCGCGGGCCCCGAGCCGCAGGGCGGTCACCCACCCGGGACGTTCCACGTCGCCGTCGCCGGGCCCGCGGGAGATGCGGTGCGCTCGGTGCGGACCGGAGCCGACGGCGGCCGGGCCGGCGTCCGCGCGGCCGCCCGAGATGCTGCGGTCGCTCTCCTGCTCGAGCGGGTGAACCGTGATCTGGGGGGAACACCCGACCCACCACCGACGTTGGAGTCACCGTGACCAGGAACACGGGACCCGGAAGTATCACCCGCGACGGTGTCCGTCCCGCGGGGTACGGTAGGAGTTCTTCGGTCCGTACGAGGCCGGTGGCAGCAGGGACGGGCGCGGCGACGCGTCCCGTACCGGGAAAGCGGGAAGGAGGTCGTTCGATGGTCGTCCTGAGGCGCGAGATCGGCGACGTCCTTCGTGGCGCCCGCCAGGGGCAGGGTCGCACCCTTCGCGAGGTCTCCTCGGCCGCCCGGGTCTCCCTCGGCTACCTGAGCGAGGTCGAGCGTGGCCAGAAGGAAGCCTCCTCCGAGCTGCTCGGCTCGATCTGCGACGCGCTCGACGTGCCGCTGTCCCTTGTGCTCCGCGAGGTCAGCGACCGGGTCGCGGTCGCCGAGGGCCTGCTGATCCCGGACACGGTCCCGTTCGACCTGGCGGACTCGATCGCCCGGCGTGCTTGGAACCGCGAGATGCGGGACCTGGCCGCCGCCTCGGAGCTCACGCCGGTCGGCTGACCGGTCTCACACCTGCGGCTGGCAGCCCGGGCAGTAGAAGATCGGGCGCTGCATCGGCGGACGGCGCGCCTGTCCCACCCGGATCACCGAGCCGCATCGTCGGCAAGGTTGGCCCGATCTCCCGTGTACCTGTGTCGTCCGTCCGCGCGCGGTCTCGCCGGTGGCGGTGGGGCTCGCTGCGGCGACGCTGCGGACCATCAGGGTCCGAGCGGTCATCAGCAGGGTCGCGGCGTCCGTGCGATCGGCCGGTGTCCAGGGCCACAGCCGCCGGGCGAACAGCGACTCGGCCGCGTAGATGGTGCCGATGCCAGCCGTGACCGTCTGGTCAAGGAGCACCTCCGCCACCGGCGTCGGACCCTGGTCCGCCCACCTGCCGAGCGCTTCCGCGAGGCCGTCGGCGGGGAAGTCCGCC
>Ga0209429_10002084_pt1 | contig 11980 bp, 5 predicted proteins | sample BarGraNGADG00212_3_FD_184493 | JGI IMG/M metagenome (GOLD analysis project Ga0209429, IMG submission 184493) | Arctic peat soil microbial communities from Barrow, Alaska - Barrow Graham LP Ref core NGADG0004-212 (SPAdes) (version 2) | ecosystem: Environmental > Terrestrial > Soil > Wetlands >... | reverse complement strand
CGGGTTCCTCGCGCGGAGCTTGCGGCAACCCCGCACGTCGACGTCGTCCAGGACTGAGGCGCCCTTTCGCTACACGCGGACGCGGTAGTCTCAATGATCGTGTGAATACCGGGTCGACGGCGCCCCGAAACGACTGAGGTTCGCGGCTTGGCGCCGGAACGGTAAAGGACGGTGTGATGACGACGCATCACGGAGGTGAATGGCCCTCGGAGGGGCTCTACGACCCCTCCTTCGAGCACGACGCTTGCGGCGTGGCCTTTGTGGCGACTCTGCGCGGACATGCGGGACGTGACATAGTCGATAAGGGCCTCACCGCCCTGAAGAACCTGGAGCATCGCGGTGCGGTGGGGGCCGAGACTGAGACGGGCGACGGCGCTGGCATCCTGACCCAGATTCCGCATGTGTTCTTGCAGTCGGTGACGGACTTTGATCTTCCCGATGCGGGCGCGTACGGGGTGGGCATCGCCTTCCTCACGCCTGGCAAAGAGGCTCAAGAGGTCGCCGCCTTCGAGGCGGCCGCGAGCGTCGAGGGAGCGTGCGTGCTTGGCTGGCGGGACGTGCCCGTCAATTTGGATCCGCTCGGACCGTCCGCCCGTGCCGCCGCGCCAACATTCCGGCAGGTTTTCGTCGTCGCGGACAATCTGACCGGGATTGATCTCGACCGCAGGCTCTATAGGGTGCGTAAGCGCGCCGAGCACAACGGCGGCCCTTTCTTCGCGTCGCTCTCGGCTCGCACGCTCACCTACAAGGGCATGCTCACGACATATCAGCTTGAGCAGGTCTATCCAGATCTGCTGGACCCACTGTTCACGTCCGAACTCGCGTTGGTGCACTCACGCTTCTCGACGAACACGTTCCCGTCGTGGCGGCTTGCCCAGCCTTTGCGCCTGATCGCGCACAACGGAGAGATCAACACCGTTCGCGGCAACCGCAACTGGATGGCCGCGCGTGAGGGCAAACTCAAGTCCGATCTCCTCGGGGACATCAAGGACCTGACGCCGGTGTGCTCGCCCTCCGCATCGGACACCGCTTCCTTTGACGAGGTGCTCGAGCTTCTGCACCTCGGTGGCCGCACCTTGCCGCACGCAGTGCTCATGATGATGCCGGAGGCGTGGCAAAACAACACCGAGATGGACCCGTCGCGTCGGGCGTTCTACGAGTACCACTCGTCGCTCGTCGAGCCGTGGGATGGCCCCGCCGCGTTGCACTTCACCGATGGCACCCTCATCGGCGCGACTCTCGACCGTAACGGTTTGCGTCCAGGTCGCTTCTGGGTGACGTCTGACGGCCTCGTGGTGTGTGGTTCAGAGGCGGGACTTCTCGACATCGACCCCGCCGACGTCGTCCGCAAGGGACGCCTGCAGCCAGGGCGCATGCTCCTTGTCGACACGGCTGCGGGCCGCATCGTTGAGGACGACGAGGTCAAGACAGCGCTGGCGGCGGAACACCCCTACGAGGAGTGGGTCGAAACGCACGCGGTGCGACTGACCAACCTTCCCGACAGAGAACACATCACGCACTCAGGGTCTTCGGTGGTGCGCAGGCAGCGCACCTTCGGCTACACGGAGGAAGAGCTCAAGGTTCTCATTGAGCCGATGGCGAAGGCCGGAGTCGAACCCATCGGGGCAATGGGCTCAGATACCCCAATTGCAGTGCTCTCCAAGCGCCCCAAGCTGCTCTTCGACTACTTCACCCAGATGTTCGCGCAGGTGACCAACCCGCCGCTCGACTCGATCCGTGAAGAGATCGTGACGGCCATTGGTGGGGCGATCGGCCCCGAGCCGAACCTTCTCGAGGGAACTCCCGAGCACGCACGCAAGGTGACGCTGGACTTCCCCGTTATCGACAATGACGAGCTCGCCAAGATCATCCACATCGACGCCGATCCCAAACTCAAAGGCATCTTCTCGTCGCGCCGCATCCAGGGCCTCTACAAGGTCGACGACGGCGGCGCGGGGCTTGAGTCGCGCCTCGAGGCAATCTTCGTCGAGGTCGACAAGGCCCTCGACGACGGCGTGAGCTTCCTCATCCTGTCCGACAGGGACTCGGACGCGGACTTCGCGCCGATTCCTTCCCTGTTGCTCACGTCGGCGGTTCACCACCACTTGGTCAGGCATCACAACCGCACCCAGGTCTCCCTTGTGGTGGAGGCGGGTGACGTGCGTGAGGTTCACCACGTCGCGTTGCTGATCGGCTACGGCGTTGGTGCCGTGAACCCGTATCTGGCCATGGAAACTGTCGAGGACCTCGTTGCTCGCGGGTATATCACCGACATCACAGCCGAGAAGGCCGTCAAGAACCTGATCAAGGCGCTCGGCAAGGGTGTGCTGAAGATCATGTCGAAGATGGGCATCTCGACGATTGCCTCCTACCGTGGCGCTCAGACCTTTGAGGCCATGGGGCTTTCGCGTGAACTCGTCGATCGCCACTTCGCTGGAACGCCAAGCCAGATCGACGGCGTGGGTCTCGATGTGATCGCTCGCGAGGTCGCCGACAGGCACGCCGATGCCTACCCAGCCTCGGGACAGCGCCCAGCACACCGACGCCTCAACGTGGGTGGCGAGTACTCCTGGCGCCGCGAGGGCGAGGAGCACTTGTTTGACCCCGAGACGGTGTTCAAGCTCCAGCATTCGACGAGGACGCGCCAGTACGCGGTCTTCAACGAGTACACGGACCGGGTCAACAGCCAGGCCAAGCGCCTGATGACCTTGCGCGGTCTGTTCGAGATCAAGTCGGACAGGCCGCCGGTCCCCATCGAAGAGGTCGAACACCAGTGCGACATCTACAAGCGTTTCACCACGGGCGCGATGTCATACGGCTCCATTTCCAAGGAGGCGCACGAGACCCTCGCAATCGCGATGAACAAGCTCGGTGGTAAGTCGAACACGGGCGAGGGCGGCGAGGCGCCGGAACGCCTCTATGACCCGAAGAGGCGCAGCGCGATCAAGCAAGTGGCCTCCGGAAGGTTTGGCGTCACGAGCGAGTACCTGGTGAACGCAGACGACCTTCAGATCAAGCTCGCGCAAGGCGCCAAGCCGGGCGAAGGCGGCCAGCTTCCGGCCGCGAAGGTCTATCCGTGGATCGCGGAAACGAGGCACTCGACGCCGGGCGTCGGCCTCATCTCCCCGCCTCCTCACCACGACATCTACTCGATCGAGGATCTCAAGCAGTTGATCCACGATCTCAAAAACTCGAACCCGAAGGCGCGAATCCACACCAAGCTCGTGTCCGAAGTCGGTGTGGGCACGATCGCCGCGGGCGTTGCCAAGTGCAAGTCCGATGTGGTGCTCATTTCGGGATCTGACGGGGGCACGGGCGCAAGCCCGCTCAACTCGCTCAAGCACGCGGGTGCACCGTGGGAGATCGGCTTGGCCGATACCCAGCAAACGCTGGTCCGCAATGACCTTCGCGACCGCATCGTCGTGCAGGTCGACGGTCAACTCAAGACGGGCCGCGACGTCATCATCGCGATGCTCCTTGGTGCGGAGGAATTCGGTTTCGCGACCGCGCCCCTCGTCGTATCGGGATGCATCATGATGCGCGTGTGCCATAAGGACACGTGCCCCGTCGGAGTCGCCACGCAGAACCCCGAATTGCGTCAACGCTTCAGCGGGAAGCCCGAGTTCGTCGAGACGTTCTTCGAATTCATGGCTCAGCAGGTGCGTGAGCAACTCGCCGCTCTCGGTTTCCGCTCGATCGAGGAGGCCGTCGGTCACGTCGAGCTCCTCGACACTCGCGTCGCGGTCGACCACTGGAAGACTCAGGGTCTCGACCTGAGCCGCATCTTGGCCGTGCCCCCGGCGGGGAGGGCGTTGCACCATTCCGTGGCTCAAGATCACGGACTCGACGCGGCGCTCGACGTCGGACTCATCGCGGAAGCGAAGACGGCGCTCGAAACCGGAGAGCCGGTCGTGCTGACGCGCGACGTTCGCAACACAAACCGCACCATTGGCACGATGCTTGGATACGAGGTCACTCGTCGCTACAGGGGTGAGGGGCTTCCCGACGATACGATTTCGGTCCAGTGCGTGGGTTCGGCCGGCCAGTCCTTCGGTGCGTTCTTGCCGCGCGGCGTGACCTTGCGCCTCGCGGGAGACGCGAATGACTACGTCGCCAAGGGCCTCTCGGGCGGAAGGGTCATTGTGAGGCCGGATCGATCCGCGGCCCTGAATGATGCCCTCGACGTGATCGCGGGCAACGTGATCGGCTATGGCGCGACGAGCGGAGAGATCTTCCTGCGCGGTCAAGTGGGGGAGCGCTTCTTGGTGCGCAACTCCGGTGCGTCGGCAGTCGTGGAGGGCGTCGGCGACCATGCGCTCGAGTACATGACCGGCGGGATCGCCGTCGTGCTCGGTCGCACTGGCCGCAACTTCGGCGCAGGCATGTCCGGCGGCACCGCCTATGTGCTCGACATCAGGACGGAGAGGGTCAACAAGGATGCCCTCGCTTCCGGTGAACTCACTGTGAGTGCCCTCGACGCGGAAGACGCGGTGATCCTCCGTAGCCTGGTTGAGAAGCACGTCGAGGAGACCGACTCTCCACGCGGACGGGAGTTGCTCGCGAACTGGGAGAAGTCACTCGAGCGGTTCAGTCGGGTGCTTCCGTCGCAGTACGCGCGGGTTCGCGAGGTGCTGGCACAGATCGATGCCAATGGACAAGACTTGTCCGCGCCCGGAGCGTGGGCAGAATTCTTGGAGGTGACTCGTGGCTGATCCTCGCGGATTTCTCAACCACCGTGAGAGGGAAATCCCTCCCAACAGGCCGGTTGACGTGCGGCTCCTCGACTGGAAGTACGTCAAGGACGAGCTCGCGAAGGACCCAGAGGCTCTCACGCGTCAGGCGAGTCGGTGCATGGACTGCGGCGTGCCGTTCTGCCACCATGGTTGCCCGTTGGGCAACCTGATCCCCGAGTGGAACGACCTGGTGTACCGCGGTCAGTGGGACGACGCTCTCGATCGGCTTCACGCGACCAACAACTTTCCGGAGTTCACTGGTCGCATCTGCCCGGCGCCGTGTGAGTCGAGTTGCGTGCTTGGGATCAACCAGCCTGCGGTGACGATCAAGAACATCGAGGTCTCGATCATCGATGAGGCGTTCAGGCGGGGCCTAGTCAAGCCGCTCGAACCGTCCCGCCAAACGGGAAGGACCGTGGCGGTTGTCGGCTCGGGCCCGTCGGGGCTTGCGGCGGCTCAACAGCTCACCAGGGCGGGCCACACGGTTGCCGTGTATGAACGCGACATCCGCATCGGCGGACTGATGCGCAATGGCGTCCCCGACTTCAAGATGGCAAAGATCCACATCGACAGGCGCGTCGAGCAGATGGAGGCCGAGGGCACTCGCTTCCGTACCGGTGTCGAGATCGGCAAGGACATCACGTGGGACAACTTGCGCGCCCGTTTTGATGCGGTTCTTATCGCTACTGGGTCGACGGTCCCGCGAGACCTGCCCGTTCCCGGGAGACGCTATAGGGGCATCCACTTTGCGATGCCTTACCTGACTCAAGGGAACAAGGTGGCTGCGGGCGACACTGTCGAGCGCCAGATCACCGCGAAGGACAAGCACGTGATCATCATCGGCGGTGGCGACACCGGCTCTGACTGCCTGGGCACTGCGTTGCGCCAGGGAGCCAAGTCGGTGACGACCCTTGCCATTGGTGTGAAGCCGCCGGAGACCAGGGATGCACGTTCGCAGCCCTGGCCGACGCACCCGATGCTTTTCGACATCTCGTCGTCGCATGAAGAGGGAGGAGAACGTCGCTTCCTTGCATCGACGATCGAGTTCCTTGCCGACGAGGACGAGCAGGTGACAACGATTCGACTTGCTCAAACCCAGATCATGCCCGACGGTTCGCGCGGGCCTGCGCCCGGTTCTGAGCAAGAGATTCCCGCGGACCTGGTGTTGATCTCTATGGGATTCACGGGCCCCGAGCGCGGAACGTTGAGCCAACTCGAACACATTGGATTTACGCCCCGTGGCACGGTCGCGCGAAACGACTCCTTTGCTACTGCGGTCGACGGCGTCTTTGTCGCCGGAGATGCAGGACGCGGGCAGTCGCTTGTCGTGTGGGCGATTGCCGAAGGACGCGCCGCAGCAGCGGCAATTGACACATACCTCACCGGAAGCACCGAGCTTCCGGCGCCCGTGACGGCGAGAACCGTCTCGCTGCGGGCCTGAAACACCTAGGTTGGAGAACATGCGAAACGCGAAGATTGTCTGCACCATCGGCCCCGCGACTGCGTCGCTGGATCAGATGAAGTTGCTGGTGGATGCGGGCATGGATGTTGCCCGTATCAACCGCAGCCACGGCAGCACCGAAGAGCACGAGCAGGTGTACCGTAACGTGCGCCAGGCAGCCGAGGAGGCTGGCCGCAACGTCGCAGTCCTCGTTGACCTCCAGGGACCGAAGATCCGCCTTGCCCGCTTTGTCGACGGTCCCCATGACCTCGCGGTGGACGACATCTTCACCATCACCACGCGTGAGGTCGAGGGCACCAAGGACATCTGCGGCACGACGTTCAAGGGCCTCGCGGGCGACTGCAAGCCTGGTGACTTCCTGCTCATCGACGACGGCAAGGTGCGCGTCGAGGTCATGGAGGTCAAGGACGGCACCGACGTCGTGACGAAGGTCATCGTCCCCGGACCCGTGTCGAACAACAAGGGCATTAACCTTCCCGGCGTCGCCGTGTCGGTGCCCGCGATGTCCGACAAGGACGAGGAAGACCTGCGTTGGGGCCTCAAGCTCGGCGCCGACTTCATCGCGCTGTCGTTCGTGCGTTCGGCGGCCGACTATGCGGATGTCGCACGGATCATGGCCGAAGAGGGTCGCATCGTTCCCGTCATCGCCAAGGTGGAGAAGCCCCAGGCCGTCGACAACCTCGAAGAGATCGTGGACGCCTTTGACGGCGTGATGGTTGCTCGTGGCGACCTCGGTGTGGAGCTCCCGCTCGAGGACGTGCCTCTCGTGCAGAAGCGCGCCATCGAACTGTGCCGCTCGCAGGCCAAGCCGGTCATCGTCGCGACACAGGTGCTTGAGTCCATGACTCACTCGCCCGTGCCGACGCGTGCCGAAACCTCGGACTGCGCAAACGCGATTCTTGACGGTGCCGACGCGGTCATGCTCTCGGGCGAGACCTCGGTGGGCGAGTTCCCGATCATCACTGTTGAGACGATGGCTCGTATCATCGAGAACACCGAGCAGAAGGGGTTCAGCCGCATCGCGCCGTACTTGACTAGCCCCAAGACCCGCGGTGGCGCCGTCACCCACGCGGCCGCCGAGATTTCCGAGACTCTCGATATCAAGTACATCGTGACGTTCACGCAATCTGGTGACTCCGCGCAACGCATGTCGCGCTTGCGCCCCCAGACGCCGATGCTCGCGCTGACGCCCAACCCCGACACGCAGAAGCGTCTTGCACTGACGTGGGGCGTCAAGACCTCCATCGTTCCCAAGGCTGAGACGACGAACGACATGGTCAACATCGTCGACTCGCTCCTGAAGGACACGGGCCGGGCCGTCGATGGCGAGCTCGTTGTGATTGTGTCGGGTACGCCCATTGGCATTCCTGGCACGACGAACACGATCGTTGTTCACAAGGTCGGTCAGGTGCGCAAGTAGCAACCAGCAATACGCTCAAAGGACCCGTCTGCGGAAGTGGACGGGTCCTTTGCGTTTGTGCGCCCCAAAGTGCAACGCCCTAGGGGTGTGGTGCGGGCGAACATCGTGATAGCGGTCGGCCATATGGGGTGGCAGGATCAAGGGAGCGGTTGGCATTGCGCGAAATGCGGTTCAACTCATCACTTATGCGGATCGCCTAGCGGGGGATATTGACGGATTGACTTCACTGATGGCGAGGGCTCCGTGGAGCGGCGCCTTCGGCGGAGTCCATGTGCTTCCGTTCTTCACTCCCTTTGACGGGGCCGATGCAGGCTTTGATCCCACCGACCACACGTCGGTCGACCCGCGGCTCGGCACGTGGGGGAGCATCGGGGCGCTCGCCAGACAAGGCGATGTGATGGTCGACATCATCGTGAACCACGTGTCCTCCTCCTCGGCGTCTTTCCTCGACTGGTGTGCCAAGGGCGATGGGTCTCCGTACGCGGGCATGTTCCTGACGATGTCCTCGGTGTTCCCCGAAGGCGCCACCGAGGCGGACCTTACGACGGTGTATCGGCCCCGGCCGGGATTGCCCTTCAGCCCCTACCGCGTCGGTGGCAAACAACGCCTCGTTTGGGCCACCTTCACCCCCCAACAGATCGATATCGACGTCGCCCATCCGGCCGCACAGGAGTATCTGAACGCGATTCTCGAGGCGGTGGCTCAGGCGGGGGTGACCATGGTGCGACTAGACGCGGTCGGCTACGCCATCAAGAACGCAGGCACCACATGCTTCATGACCGACGCAACGATCGACTTCATCGCAGACTTCACGGCCAAGGCGCGAGCCAGGGGAGTGGAAGTACTGGTCGAGGTGCACTCGCATTTCGAGCACCAGATCGCCATCGGCGGCGCGGTGGACCGCGTGTATGACTTTGCCCTGCCGCCGCTCGTCCTGCATGCGCTCGGCACGGGTGACGGCGCGCCGTTGGTGCGATGGATGGAAATCAGGCCCGTGAACGCCATGACCGTCCTCGACACGCACGACGGCATCGGCGTCATTGACGTGGGCGCCGACCAGACCGCTCCCGACCGCCCGGGATTGTTGACGCCGACGCAAATCGACGCGCTTGTCAAGCAAATCCACCAGAACTCCGGAGGGACGAGTCGGTTGGCGACGGGCGCGTCGGCATCCAATCGGGACCTTTACCAGGTGAATTGCACCTACTTTGAGGCCCTGGGTGGCGACGAAAACGCCTACCTGATCGCGAGGGCCATTCAGTTCTTCGTGCCGGGGATTCCGCAGGTCTACTACGTCGGCGCCCTCGCGGGACACAACGATGCCGAACTGTTTGGCCGTACGCATGTCGGCAGGGACATCAACAGGCACTACTTCACTCCCGGCGAGGTCGCCACGGAGGTTGATAGGCCCGTCGTCGCCGCGCTTCTTGACCTATGTACGTTCCGATCGACACTCCCCGTCTTTGGCGGCGAGTTCGCGTTCGCGAGCGGCGCCGACGCTTCAGAACTCTCGATGAAGTGGAGCGAGGGGGAGCCGTGGGCGGTTCTCGAGGTGAACCTTGCTCGCCGTGAGGCGTCGATCACGTGGTCTCACGAGGGAGCGGAAGGCCGGACCTCAGACCTCCTCGCGAGTCCGCCCTCGATTCGCTAGCTTGGTTTTTCCTGTCCCGCGACCTCCCGCCAGTCCCGCTGGCCGAAGTCGGGAACCACGCGGTCGTACCGGGTGGCGAACAGGGGAGACGAGATCAGGAAGTCGGCCGTGGCGACGTTTGATGCCATCGGGATATTCCAGACCGCGCCGAGTCGTAGCAGCGCCTTGACGTCGGGGTCGTGGGGTTGCGCCTCGAGCGGGTCCCAGAAGAAGACGAGCATGTCGATGACGCCCTCGGCGATCTTTGCGCCGATCTGCTGGTCGCCGCCGACCGGGCCCGAAAGGAACCGCTGTACAGGCAGGCCCAACTCGTATTCGAGCATCGTGCCCGTGGTGCCCGTGGTGCCCGTGGTGCCCGTGGTGCCCGTGGTGCCCGTGGTGCCCGTGGCGTAGAGGTGGTGAGGCGCGAGTGTGTCCCTGTTGTAGCTGGCCCACTCGAGGAGCTCGACCTTCTTGTTGTCCGTGGGCGACAAGCGCGATGTGTCGCTTGGCGTCAACCTGTCGCGGTGCGGTTTTATAGCCGAGTATGACGACAAGCATGGGTGTGGCGCCAGCGTGCTCTCGAGCTGTTCCTCCTCGCTTTTGCGGTGTGTGGGAAGGAGGGAAGGCGACTTCCACTGAGGTTGCGCTGAAGGCGGCCTTGCCTCACGTGGGTGGGACTTGACCGTGTGCGGAAGGGGAAGCGAATGTGTGGCCAGGCACAACTTCCGTTGCGCGTTGACACATCGCGAAGGCGGAGGTGACGATCAATTCATGACTTGGTTACGTGAACGCATGGAACTTCTGCTCTTCGTCTCCTCCACGGCATTGCTGCTCGGGGGCGGGGCGGCGTGGTTGCTCGGATCCACGTCGCCGGCCGACGTGCTGTGGGCAGGAGGCGCGTGCCTTGGGTTGGCGTTCTCGATCGCCTGGACGGTCGCCGCCATCCGGCGACACCAGTTGAGCGTTGACATCATCGCGTTGCTCGCACTGGCGGGAGCCCTCGTGGTCGGCGAGTGGTTCGCGGGGTCGATGATCACGGTGATGCTGGCGACCGGCGTGATGCTCGAAGCGCGGGCAGGAAAGCGCGCGAGGCGAGAGCTGAGCCTCCTCGTCGAGCGAGCCCCGCGAACGGCTCGACGCCAGGTGGACGGTCGGGTCGTGGAGGTCCCCGTGGACGAGGTCCTCAAAGGTGATCGCATCCTCGTGTCCACGGGCGAAGTGGTTCCGGTTGACGGGCGACTCATGTCGGCCGGGGTACTGGATGAAGCGGCACTGACGGGGGAGTCGTTCCCGGTCGAGAGGCCTGTCGGGGATGAGGTGCGTAGTGGCGTTGTCAACGCCGGATCGCCGATTGACCTCATCGCAACCTCAGTAGCGGCAGAGTCAACGTACGCCGGGGTGGTGCGACTGGTAGAGCAGGCGCAGGCATCGTCGGCGCCGTTCGTGCGCGCCGCCGATAGGTTCGCGATCGTGTTCGTTCCCGTTACCCTGGTGCTCGCCGGAGTGGCGTGGGCCCTTAGCGGGGACGCCGTCCGCGCTGTCGCCGTGCTTGTCGTGGCAACGCCCTGTCCGCTGCTGTTGGCGGCCCCGATCGCGATCATGTCGGGGCTGTCGCGAGCGGCGCATATCGGCGTCGTCATCAAGGGGGGTGGGGCGCTCGAGCGGCTTGCCGCCGGGAGCGTGATGCTCTTCGACAAGACCGGCACACTGACACGGGGGCAGCCGGCACTCGCCGACGTGGTGACCGCAGGCGACCACATCGACTCAGACGAGATACTGCGCCTGGCGGCCTCGCTCGACCAGGTCTCACCGCACGTGCTCGCCAGCTCCATCGTCACTGCTGCGACCGGGCGCGGCCTGCAGCTCGAGATGCCCGACGAGGTGCACGAGGAGCACGGGTACGGCTTGAGCGGAAAGGTCGGCTCCCACGAGGTCCGGGTGGGCAAGGCGGCGTGGATCGTCGGCGAGGCGCAACCCGCGTGGGTGCGCCAGGTACGCCGGCGTGCGGACTTGGATGGTTCGCTGACTGTCTTCGTAGGGGTCGACGGCGAGCCCGCAGGCGCATTCCTTCTCGAGGACCCAATTCGACCGGACGCGCCGCGCATGGTGCGCGCGCTCCGCGAGGTGGGGATCAGCCGGGTCATCTTGGTCACGGGAGACCGGGCCGACATCGCAGACGCGGTGGGGCGGATCGTTGGGGTTGACACCGTCCTTGCGGAATGCGACCCGGCCGACAAGCTTGCGGCTATCAAGGTCGAGGGGGCGCACGGTTCGACGATCATGGTGGGCGACGGCGTCAATGACGCCCCTGCCCTCGCCGCCGCCGGGGTAGGAGTTGCCCTGGCCGCGCGAGGGGCGACCGCCTCGTCTGAGGCCGCAGACGTGGTCCTCACCGTCGACCGGCTCGATGCCCTCGCGGACGCGATTCTCATCGCCCGCAGGTCCAAACGCATCGCCCTGCAGGCGGTACTCGTCGGAATGAGTCTGTCGCTTGTGGCGATGATTGTTGCCGCAGTTGGGTTGCTCCCGCCTGCGGTCGGCGCCGTCACGCAGGAAGTGATTGATGTGCTCGCGATCGGCATCGCCTTACGCGCCGTCCTGCCTGGCAAGGTGCACACGATTGCCATGCCGGATGCCGATGTCGCCGTCGCCCTCGCGCTCAAGGTCCAGCACGACGCGGTGCTCGTCGTCGTCGAGCAGATCCGCGCAGTGGCCGACGCGCTCTCCACGAG
>Ga0209429_10002083_pt1 | contig 11991 bp, 10 predicted proteins | sample BarGraNGADG00212_3_FD_184493 | JGI IMG/M metagenome (GOLD analysis project Ga0209429, IMG submission 184493) | Arctic peat soil microbial communities from Barrow, Alaska - Barrow Graham LP Ref core NGADG0004-212 (SPAdes) (version 2) | ecosystem: Environmental > Terrestrial > Soil > Wetlands >... | reverse complement strand
CCCTTCCACTACTGTACTTGCAGCTTATACCTATCAGGATATGCCGATTTATATCAGAACCATGGCGAATGCTACTTTTGGATATAACTGGAAAGCTGGTGATTATCAGGAACATATTTTTAATCCGATTCAGTTCAACATTGTAAAACTACCATTTATCGATAAAATATTTAAGGCACAGATTGAGTCCTCTTCTCTGGCCTACAGTTATAAAGATGTCTTGATACTGGGAGGAAGTTATTCATTCATATTTAATAATCAGAAAATTCAAAAAGCAAAAGATTACTGGTTCCTCAGGGTAAATACGGAAACTTCAGGAAATATGCTTGAAATGGCAAGCAAACTTACCGGTGCAAAAAAAATTGACGGCAGTTATAACTTTCTGGGATTACCATTTGCACAGTACGTCAAGACTGATTTTGACCTCAGGTATAATTATATTTTTAACGATGTAAGTTCAATTGTTTATCGGGGATTTTTTGGTATTGGTGTACCTTATGGCAATTCAAGAGCTATACCTTTTGAAAAGCAATATTTCGGAGGGGGCGCAAACGGTATCAGGGCATGGCAGGTACGATCTCTGGGACCTGGCTCTTTTAAATCGGATAGCACCTCCAAATTCATTAATCAGACTGCCGATATCAAGCTCGAAGCTAATGCAGAGTACCGGTTTAAAATTTTCTGGATGCTTGAAGGTGCGGTTTTCGTTGATGCCGGAAATATCTGGACATATCACGATGACCCGGGAAGACCCGGAGCCTGGTTCCGTTTCAATGAATTTTATAAAGATATAGCTGTGGGTACAGGATTCGGTTTCAGATTCGACTTTAAATTCATAATTTTAAGGATAGATCTGGGTATGAAGCTTCGTGATCCCAGTCTTACAGATGGTTCCAGATGGATTATTGCCAGACGGCCATATAGTTTGAAAACTCATCTTGATGACTTTACCATGGTTCTGGGGATAGGGTATCCTTTCTGATTTATAATTCCATCACTTTTTCTTCCCTATTGTAAAAAAAATCTTAAATTGCATCTTGTCTCGTTGCAATTTGTACTAATGAAAATAAACTGGGAACCAATTAAGAGCTGGTTTGGCTTTTCGCGCAGAGAAAGAAGATCCACGTTTATCCTTCTGATAATTATTTGTTTAATAATTATGCTGAGGTATATTGTTCCTGAAAAAAATATTGCAATTGAATATATACCGACTGGCAATTCTGAAATTGAGAACTCATCTGCAACAATGCAGGCTAAGATGGATATCAGTAAGCCATTTTCATTTGATCCGAATACTGTATCATACGATACTCTTTTGAAGATTGGCCTTGCTTCAAAAACTGCCGGCACATTAATTAAGTACAGGAACAAAGGAGGGAAATTCAGAACCCCATCAGATCTCAAAAAGGTATATGGAATAGATGATAGCCAGGCCAGGAAACTTATGCCTTACGTTAAAGTGAAAACAGATTCCTTACCAAAACAGGGAGGGCATACTTATAATCAGCGCAAAAAGCTTCTTGAGATAAATAGTTGTGACTCGGCATCGTTAGTCAGCTTACCCGGAATTGGACCGGTATTAGCTTCAAGAATAATTAAATACAGGCATTTGCTCGGTGGTTTTGCTTCGGTGGATCAACTGAAAGATGTGTATGGGTTACCCATTGAAACTTATGATCTTATCAAAGGGAGGCTAAGTGTTGACACTTTGGCAATCAGCAGGATAAATATTAATTCCGCTGACTATAAAACTTTGGCCCGTCTTCCATATATTGAAAAATTTGAAGTAACATCAATTCTAAAGTACAGAGAGCTAAAAGGCAATATTTCAGGGATAAATGAACTTACTGAAAATAAGTTGATAGGAGAGGAGAAGGCCTTAAAGGTTAGACCGTACCTGAAGTTTGAGTAGAATTTTTTATACCAGGAAAAATGGGCTATTAATATGATTCCCCCTTTGAAGGGGGCGAAGGGGGATGTTAAAACTTGATAAATGACACGTAATAAACTCATATATTATAATCCTGAGTTAAAAGAAAAAGCCCGTCATTTGCGGAATGAATCTACCTTCAAAGGGGGAATATTTTCCCCCATATTTATTAGCTATCCCTGATATATATGGGTATACATTCGGTAAATGCAATTTTATTTAGTATATTTGACATATATGAAATCAAGGGGAACAGTTTTAGATTATTTTAAGTTCAATTTTTGAGAGAATATTTAATTTATTCCCATAAATGTTTTGAAAAGACTTTTTCTATTTCTAACTTTGCGCCTCGTTTAAAAACTGAATTATTTATTATGATCATTGTACCATTAAAAGAAGGCGAAAACATCGAGAGAGCTTTAAAAAAGTTCAAAAGGAAATTTGAAAAGACCGGAGTGATTCGTGAATTACGTTCACGTCAAGCATTCATTAAGCCTTCAGTACGCCGGAGGGAAGAAATGAAAAAGGCTGTGTACGTTCAAAAGTTGCAGGAAAACGAAGAATAGTTCGTTTTTGGATTTCATTTTTTAACCTAACAAATAGGGAGGTTCCTTCATGAGCCATAAGGAATCATTCTTACAATATTTACAAACAGAGAAGCGATATTCGCCTCATACTGTCCGGTCTTACCTGAATGATCTGGATCAGTTTTATTTATTTCTATCATCCCTGGGCTTGCCAGACGATCCTGCAGCTATTACCTCACATGATATCAGAGCATGGATAGTAAGTATGCTTGATAACAGCTATTCAACAGTAAGCGTTCACAGAAAAATATCCTGTTTAAGGGTGTTTTTCAGATATTTAAGAAAAGAGGGTGTTGTTAAGCTTGATCCTCTGGAAAAAGTTGTATTGCCAAAAAGGAAGAAAACACTGCCTGTTTTTGTTGAGGAAGATGCATTGGTTAAATTGCTTGATAATTACAGCTTTGAAGACAGTTTTGCCGGCATCCGTAACCGGACAATCATTGAGTTGCTTTATGTGACAGGGATGAGAAGATCGGAGCTGATCGGACTTAGGAATAATGATGTTGACCTGCAGGAAGGTTCTGTAAAAGTAACAGGCAAGAGAAACAAACAACGGATTATACCTTTGGTAAAGCCATTTATTAAAAGACTTGAGGAATATATAAAGGTAAGGGATGCAGAGATTGCTCCAGAGAATAACGGATGGTTTTTTATTACGGACAAAGGGAACAAGTTATATGATAAATATGTTTATACTACAGTAAATCGTTATCTTAGCATGGTTACAACAATTGAAAAAAAGAGTCCCCATATTCTGAGGCATACATTCGCAACACACATGCTTAACCGGGGTGCAGATCTTAATTCAATTAAAGAGCTATTGGGCCATGCAAATTTGTCTGCAACACAAATTTATACACACAACACATTTGAAAAACTCAGGAAAGTTTACAAACAGGCTCACCCAAGGGCTTAATTATTAAACAAATAAACAGGAGGTACTACTATGAACATTCAGATTCATTCTGTGCGGTTTGACGCCGACAAAAAGCTAATCGACTTTGTTCATCAGAAACTGGAAAAGTTGACCCAGTTTGATGAAGAAATTGTAAATGCCGAAGTTTATCTGAGGCTTGACAAAGATCAGGAGCATGAGAACAAAATAACCGAAATTAAGCTTGAGTTACCGGGTGGCCCTTTATTTGCAAAAAAGCAGACTAAATCATTTGAAGAAGCAACTGACGAAGCAATAGATGCGCTTAAAAAACAGATTACCAAGCATAAACAAAAGAAAAGAGGTGTCTGAGAATTCTATTATTAAAAATATAGTGAATTATTTTGATTAATAAAATTTAATTTCATACATTTGCAAACCGTTTTTTGAGGGTGAATTTTACTCTAGCGGGGCGTTCTTTAAATTGCCGATGTAGCTCAGTTGGTCAGAGCAGCTGATTTGTAATCTGCAGGTCGGGGGTTCGAATCCCTTCATCGGCTCTTGAAAGATTTGTAAATGTGTGTCTTAGGAGTTAGATACTGTTTAAAAGGGGGAGATACCAAAGCGGCCAACTGGGGCAGACTGTAAATCTGCTGGCGAATGCCTTCGTAGGTTCGAATCCTGCTCTCCCCACTTAAAACAGTAAAAGACCGTAACTTAATTTAAAATTGGATGAGTTTACGGGTCTCTTTGGACGATATCAGGCGGGAGTAGCTCAGTTGGTAGAGCATCAGCCTTCCAAGCTGAGGGTCGCGGATTCGAGTTCCGTCTCCCGCTCACTTTTTGAGGCCAGAGTAGCTCAGGGGTAGAGCACTTCCTTGGTAAGGAAGGGGTCGGGGGTTCAATTCCCCCCTCCGGCTCAACAGGAATTTAGATATAAAATTGATTATAAGATAAACTTAATTTAATACGCTTGGAGTTATGGCAAAAGAAAAATTTGATAGGTCGAAACCGCACGTGAATGTTGGTACAATTGGTCACGTTGATCATGGCAAGACCACTTTAACGGCAGCGATCACTATGGTCCTTGCCAAAAAGGGTCTCTCTGAAATCAGGGATTTTGACTCAATTGATAATGCTCCTGAAGAAAAAGAAAGGGGTATTACCATTAATACTGCTCATGTTGAGTATCAGACATCGAAACGTCACTATGCGCACGTTGACTGTCCCGGACATGCTGACTATATCAAGAATATGGTTACAGGTGCCGCTCAGATGGACGGTGCAATTCTCGTAGTTGCTGCTGATGATGGTCCAATGCCTCAGACACGTGAGCATATCCTGCTCGCTCATCAGGTTAACGTACCTACTGTGCTTGTATTTATGAATAAGGTAGATTTGGTTGATGATGAAGAGCTTCTTGAACTCGTCGAAATGGAAGTTCGCGAACTTCTGAATTTTTATAAATTTGATGGAGACAATGCTCCTATTATCCGTGGCTCTGCACTAGGTGCAATGCACGGCGAAGCTAAATGGGAAGAAAAAGTTATGGAACTGATGGATGCAGTTGATTCATACGTACCAATACCTCCACGTGAAAATGAAAAACCTTTCCTTATGCCGGTTGAAGACGTATTCTCGATTACAGGTCGTGGTACTGTTGCAACAGGTCGTATAGAAACAGGTGTAGTTAACACAGGTGATGAGCTTGAACTGATCGGACTCGGTGCTACCAAACGTAAATCAATATGTACTGGTGTTGAGATGTTCCGTAAGATACTCGACAGAGGAGAATCTGGCGATAACGTTGGTCTTCTTCTTCGTGGTGTCGATAAGAAAGAGATTAAAAGAGGTATGGTGCTTGCTAAACCAGGTTCAATTACTCCTCATACAAAAATACTGGCTGAAGTATATGTTCTTAAGAAAGAAGAAGGTGGACGTCATACTCCGTTCCATAATAAATACCGTCCTCAATTTTACGTAAGAACACTTGATATCACAGGTGAGATTACACTTCCTGAAGGAACAGAAATGGTTATGCCTGGTGATAACGTTTCAATCACGATTGACCTTATCTATCCGGTTGCAATAAATGTTGGGTTACGTTTTGCTATCCGTGAAGGTGGCAGAACAGTAGGAGCAGGACAGGTAACAAAGATTTTGGAATAACAGGTTTTGGATATATTGTTTTTGTGTAAGGAATGGTCGCGACCATTCCTTACAGCAAAAACAAAATATACGGGTGTAGCTCAGTTGGTAGAGCACTGGTCTCCAAAACCAGGTGTCGGGAGTTCGAGTCTCTCCTCCCGTGCAAAATTATTAGTACTATGAATATAAAAGGATATTTTCAGGAATCATACACAGAACTCGTTCACAAGGTAACCTGGCCAACTTGGAGTGAACTTCAGAACAGCGCAGTTTTAGTAATGATTACTTCACTGATAATTGCACTGATCGTTGCCGGGATGGATTTTGTCTTTCACAAAGCAATGTCATTCATTTACAGTTTATTATATTAAACAGGAGAAGTTCCAATGAGTGAGAATGTAAAGAAGTGGTACGTGCTTCGGGCTATCGGCGGAAAAGAAAAGAAGGTTAAAGAGTATATCGATAGCGAGATTGCACGTCTCAAACTCGGAGATTTTGTCTCACAGGTTCTTATTCCAACCGAAAAGGTTTATCAGATAAGAGCTGGAAAGAAAATCAGCAAGGAGAGAACATTCTTTCCCGGATATATTCTCATTGAAGCTGTTCTTACTGGTGAGATACCTCACTTATTAAGAAACGTACCTAACGTAATCGGATTTCTGGGTTCAAAGGATGGTGAACCTGTACCACTCAGAAAACCTGAGATTAATCGTATTCTTGGAAAAGTTGATGAGCTTAATGCAAGCGATGAAGAGTTGAATGTACCATTCTTTATAGGGGAATCGGTGAAAGTTATCGATGGTCCGTTCAATAGCTTTACCGGAATAATTGAAGAGGTAAATGATGAAAAGAAAAAGCTTAAAGTGATGGTTAAGATATTTGGCAGAAAAACGCCTCTTGAACTAAGCTTTATGCAGGTTGAAAAAGAGAATTAACAGAAGATATTGATAGTTGTAATATTCATAATGCTTCCTGAATAACTATCAAGGTCTCGCAATTAAATAAGCAAATTTAAAATTATGGCAAAAGAAGTTGCTGGACTTATCAAGTTACAGATTCGTGGCGGAGGAGCTAATCCATCTCCACCAGTAGGGCCTGCTTTAGGTTCTAAAGGTGTGAATATTATGGATTTCTGTAAGCAATTTAATGCGAAGACTCAGGACAAGGCTGGAAAAGTAATCCCGGTTGTAATAACAGTTTATAGCGATAAATCGTTTGAATTTGTTACTAAAACACCCCCGGTTGCCGTTCAGCTTCTTGAAGTTGCTAAAGCGAAGAAAGGTTCTCAGGAACCTAACCGAGATAAAGTAGCCTCACTTTCCTGGGACCAGGTCAAGACAATTGCTGTGGATAAAATGGAGGACTTAAACTGTTTTACAGTAGAGTCCGCAATGCGAATGGTAGCTGGTACAGCCAGAAGTATGGGAATCACCATTAGAGGCGAATTCCCGGTAAAATAATTAATTAGGAGAAAAAATGACTAAACTTACCAAAAACCAGAAGTTTGCCCTTGAAAAACTCGATAAGGACAAACTTTATACATTGAAAGAAGGTTCAGCTTTGGTTAAAGAAATGACTAAAACCAAGTTTGATGCTTCGATCGATTTAGATGTAAGGTTAGGTATAGATCCAAGGAAATCCAATCAGATGGTCCGCGGCGTTGTTTCACTCCCTCACGGAACAGGTAAAGAAACACGTGTACTCGTGCTCTGCACCCCCGATAAGGAAGCTGAAGCAAAAGAAGCAGGAGCTGATTTCGTTGGTCTTGACGATTTTGTCGAAAAGATCAAAGGTGGTTGGACAGATATGGATGTTATAATAACCATGCCATCTGTAATGGGAAAGGTCGGTCAGTTAGGTCGAATACTCGGTCCCCGCGGACTGATGCCGAACCCAAAGAGTGGTACTGTTACTATGGAAATTGGGAAGGCTGTTAAAGAAGTGAAGCAGGGGAAGATTGATTTCAAAGTTGATAAATCAGGAATCATTCATGCCTCAGTCGGAAAAGTCTCATTCGAGCCTCAAATGATCGTCGAAAACGCAAGAGAGTTTATCTCAATGGTAAACAAACTCAAACCGGCTGCTGCCAAAGGTACCTACATCCGTAGCGTATTTATTTCCAGCACAATGAGCCCGGGTGTTAAGATCGATCCAAAAGGTCTTGATGATTAATTAGTAAAGTTAAAACTTGAAAGAAAAATGAGACGGGAAGAAAAAAATGCTATCATAGACAGCCTGACTGAGAGATTAAAAGAGTACAGCCACTTTTATCTGACTGATACTGCTCAGCTTAATGCCGCTGATACAAGTGATTTAAGAAGAAAATGTTTTGATAAGGACATAAAACTTGTTGTTGTTAAAAACACTCTACTTAGAAGAGCACTAGAGCAGTCTAATGGAAACTTTGAAGAACTATATCCGGTTCTGAAAGGTACGACATCCATCATGTTTACACAATCCGGAAATGTTCCTGCAAAACTTATTAAGGAATTCCGTAGAAAACATGATAAACCTGTGCTTAAAGGCGCATACGTTCAGGAATCAGTTTATGTTGGTGAAAATCAGCTGGAAGCTTTAATTTCAGTTAAAACCAAACAGGAACTTATCGGTGATGTTATTATGCTTTTGCAGTCACCTGCTAAACGTGTTATTGGTGCCCTGCAATCAGGTGGAACTAAAATTCATGGTGTTCTTGAAACACTATCAAAGAGAGAAGAATAATTATATTATAATCAAATTAAAAAATCGATAAACATGGCAGATCTTAAGAAATTTGCAGAAGAACTTGTTAATTTATCTGTAAAAGAAGTAAACGAACTGGCTAAAATACTTAAAGATGAGTATGGCATTGAACCTGCTGCAGCTGCAGTAGCTTCTGCCGGCCCTGCAGCTGGTGGCGATGCCCCTGTTGTTGAAGAGAAATCAACTTTTGATGTTATTCTCAAAGCAGCTGGCGGTCAGAAATTACAGATTGTTAAACTTGTTAAAGACATCACCGCTCTTGGACTGAAAGAAGCTAAAGCATTAGTTGATTCTGCACCAGCTCCAGTTAAAGAAGGTGTTTCTAAAGAAGAAGCTGAAGCTATTAAGAATCAATTAGTAGAAGCAGGAGCTGAAGTTGAACTTAAATAAGTTATACCTGATTACCGGGTTATAGGTTTAGTCCCGATTTTCGGGACTAAGCCTTTTTGTTCTTTAAATAATAAGTTCACTTAATCTTTTAATAAATGTCCTCAAAAAATACCGAAAGAATAAGTTTCGCATCCAGAAAAAACCAGCTCGATTACCCTGATTTTCTGGAGATTCAGTTGAAATCATTTGGTGAGTTTTTTCAACTCGGAACTACTCCCGAAAACAGGAAAAGAGAGGGTCTTTTTAAGGTCTTTACAGAAAACTTTCCAATAACTGATACCAGGAACAATTTCGTTCTTGAATTTCTGGATTATTATATTGACCCTCCACGTTATACAATAGAAGAATGTATTGAACGCGGACTAACATTCAGCGTTCCTCTCAAAGCAAAACTAAAACTGTATTGTACCGATCCTGAACATGAGGATTTTGATACAGTTATCCAGGATGTTTATCTTGGAACCGTCCCATACATGACAGAACGTGCTACGTTCGTTATCAATGGTGCTGAAAGAGTAGTTGTTTCTCAATTACACAGATCCCCAGGGGTCTTCTTTGGTCAAAGCATTCATGCAAACGGAACAAAACTCTACTCTGCAAGGATCATTCCTTTCAAAGGATCGTGGATAGAATTTGCTACCGATATAAATAATGTGATGTATGCATATATCGACAGGAAGAAAAAACTGCCGGTAACAACTCTCCTCCGCGCTATCGGGTTCGAAAGCGATAAGGAGATTCTCGAGATTTTTAACCTTGCTGAAGAACATAAAGTTTCAAAAACAAATATCAAAAAACTCGTCGGACGTAAACTGGCTGCCAGGGTACTGAAAACCTGGGTTGAAGACTTTGTTGATGAAGATACGGGCGAGGTTGTTTCAATTGAAAGAAATGAAGTAATCCTCGACAGGGAAACCGTTATAGAATCGGAACATGTCGATATGATAGTTGATTCAGGTGCAAAAGCTATCCTTTTGCATAAGGATGATACAACTCTCTCGGATTATGCAATAATATATAACACACTTCAGAAAGATCCATGTAACTCTGAAAAAGAAGCAGTTATCTACATCTACCGTCAGTTGCGTAACGCTGAACCTCCGGATGAGGCCACAGCCCGCGATGTTATTGACAAACTGTTCTTCTCCGATAAACGATATGATCTTGGTGAAGTAGGTCGTTACAGAATTAACAAGAAACTGGGGCTTAACACCGAAATGAATGTTAAGATTCTGACCAGGGAAGATATTATTAAGATCATCGGTTACCTTATTGAACTTATTAACTCAAAAACCGACATTGATGATATCGACCACTTAAGCAACAGAAGGGTTCGTACCGTTGGTGAACAGTTATACTCACAGTTCGGAGTTGGTCTTGCCCGTATGGCACGTACAATCCGTGAGAGAATGAACGTAAGGGATAATGAGGTGTTCACACCTGTCGACCTGATTAATTCAAAAACTCTTTCTTCGGTTATCAACTCTTTCTTCGGAACAAATCAGCTGTCGCAATTTATGGATCAGACCAACCCGCTTGCTGAAATGACTCACAAACGTCGTCTGTCAGCTCTCGGACCCGGAGGTCTTTCACGCGAAAGAGCTGGATTTGAAGTACGAGACGTTCATTATACCCACTATGGTCGTCTTTGCCCTATTGAAACACCGGAAGGACCAAACATCGGTCTGATTTCATCACTTTGTGTGTATGCTAAAATAAATACTCTTGGATTTATCGAAACACCTTATCTTAAAGTTAAAGATTCTCAGGTTGATTTCAGTGAAGAGGGTATCATTTGGCTGACAGCAGAAGAGGAAGAAGAGAAAATGATTGCCCAGGCAAATGCCCCGTTGTTGAAGGACGGACATTTCGAAAACCTTAGGGCAAAATGCAGATACGAAGCTGATTATCCATTTGAAGAAGTCTCTAAGGTTGACCTTATGGACGTTGCTCCAAACCAGATCGCTTCTATAGCTGCATCACTTATCCCATTCCTTGAACACGATGACGCTAACAGAGCACTCATGGGATCTAACATGATGCGACAGGCTGTACCTCTTATTAATCCCGAAGCTCCTATAGTCGGAACAGGATTGGAAGCTCAGGTTATAAGCGACAGCCGCATTCTTTATATGGCTGAAGGCGACGGAGTGGTAGAATCTGTTGATTCTAATGAAATTGTTATAAGATACACTCGTACCGATGAAGAGAAATTCGTAAGTTTTGATGATGACATCAGACGTTACACTCTTCCAAAGTACAGGAAAACTAACCAGAATACCTGTATCAACCTGATCCCAATTGTAAGAAAAGGTGAAAAAGTTATTAAAGGACAGGTACTTACAGAAGGGTACGGAACCAAACACGGTGAGCTGGCTCTGGGAAGAAACCTTAAAGTGGCGTTCATGCCATGGAAAGGCTATAACTTTGAGGATGCTATCGTAATCTCTGAAAAAGTTGTTCAGGAAGATTACTTTACTTCAGTACATATCGATGAATACCAGCTTGAAGTACGCGATACCAAACGAGGTCTTGAAGAACTTACTTCAGATATTCCAAACGTAAGCGAGGAAGCAACAAAGAATCTTGATGAGAATGGTCTTATCAGAATCGGTGCCCACATCAGACCGGGTGATATACTCATTGGTAAAATTACACCAAAAGGTGAATCAGATCCTTCTCCCGAAGAAAAACTGCTACGGGCTATTTTCGGTGATAAAGCAGGTGATGTAAAAGACGCTTCTCTGAAGGCAGGTCCTTCTCTCGAAGGTGTTGTTATTGATAAAAAGCTGTTCACAAGAGCTATCAAAGACAGAAAAGCAAAAGCTGTTGAAAAACCTTTGCTTGACAAGATCGAAACTGAGTTCAACAGAAGCGTTGATGAACTCAAAACAAGACTTGTAGATAAGGTATTCATCCTGGTTAATGGTAAAACATCACAGGGGGTTAAAGACTATCTTAATGTTGATGTAATTCATAAGGGAAGTAAATTCACGCTGAAACAGCTTCAGGAGGTTGATTTTCTGAACGTTAACCCAGGCAAGTGGACTACCGATAAGAAGAAGAATGACAGTATTAAACAACTTCTTCATAATTATATTCTTAAGTATAAGGAGATCGATGGTACTTACAAGCGCAAGAAATATAATATTACTATCGGCGACGAGCTGCCGGCAGGTATTGTACGATTAGCAAAAGTATACATTGCCAAGAAACGTAAAGTAAAGGTAGGAGATAAGATGGCTGGTCGTCATGGTAACAAAGGTATCGTTGCCAGGATTGTACGTGCAGAGGATATGCCTTTCCTTGAAGATGGTACT
>Ga0209429_10002082_pt1 | contig 11993 bp, 10 predicted proteins | sample BarGraNGADG00212_3_FD_184493 | JGI IMG/M metagenome (GOLD analysis project Ga0209429, IMG submission 184493) | Arctic peat soil microbial communities from Barrow, Alaska - Barrow Graham LP Ref core NGADG0004-212 (SPAdes) (version 2) | ecosystem: Environmental > Terrestrial > Soil > Wetlands >... | reverse complement strand
CGTCATACCTGCATCTGTTCTATCGCGCCGGCGTTCCCCTCGCCCGCGCACTCGAGCCGGGAGGTCGTCATGGGCGCTGATCGCATTCCTGACCATCTGGGGGTCGTCCGCTTCACGGAGCTCGCCGCCGTGCCCTGGCGTAACGGGGGCGGTGTCACGCGGGAGGTGGCGTCGGCCGGAGGGTCCGGGCCCCAGAGCTTCGACTGGCGGATCAGCATCGCGGACGTCAACGAAGCCGGCCCCTTCTCGACCTTCCCGGGTGTCGATCGCATCGTCACCGTGGTCGAGGGGGAGGGGATGGATCTGGTGGTCGACGGGGTCGAACATGTCCTGGGTCTGCATGAGCCGTTCAGCTTCGACGGAGCGAGCCGGACCTCTTGCAGCCGGATCGCCGGACCGGTCCGCGACCTCAACGTCATGACACGCAACGACCGGCTCTCGGCCACCGTGGCCATCAGGGACCTTTCTGAGACCCGGCCGATCGCCGTCGACGGCAGGCAGGTCCTGGTGCTGCTGACCGGATCGGGGGTCGTCGTCGGAGCCGACGGAAGCCGGGCCGAGCTGAATCTGCTGGATGCCGTCTGCCCCAGCGGGGAGCACGTGCGGCTGGTTGAGGGATCCGGCCGGGCGGCTGTCGTCCGGATCGAGGAGCACCGCCAGACTCGCGCCCGCAGATCCGATTCCGGGGCCGGAGAACCCCTGGTGACCAGGGTCCAGCTCACGGTCGACTGTGCAGATCCGCAGGCGTTGGCGCAGTTCTGGCTGACGGCTCTGCACTACGTCCCGGAGCCACCGCCGCAAGGCCACGAGACATGGGAGTCGTGGTTGGCCGCGATGGGCGTGCCGCGGTCCGAGTGGAACGACGGCGCCTCGATACGCGATCCAGGGGGCGCCGGCCCCACGTTGTACTTCCAGAGGGTCCCCGAGCGGAAGACGGTCAAGAACCGGCTCCACCTGGACCTCGACATCGCAGACAGGAATGACCCCGTCGCAGCGCGGATGGCCGACATCGAGGCCGAGGTCGTCCGCCTGACAGCCCTGGGAGCCTCAGTCATCGGGCGGGTCACCGATCACGATCATTTCCACGTCACGATGGGCGACCCTGAAGGCAACGAGTTCGACCTGCGCTGAGCCGTGGAGCAGGACGGGTGAGGTCGCCCGTTGCCTGGCGTTGAGTGCTGCCGGTGCTCCCGAGTGGCCTTTCGTGCTCAGAGCAGAGGATGCGGGTATTCGACGGACCGGCCATGGAACGAGAGGATCTTGGGGTTCTGCACGACGCCGGCGCGGATCTCGATGGCTGCGTGGATGGTCCGATCCAGGTCCCAGGCCGACGGGCCATTCATCACTGTGCGCAGGTAGGGGATCAGAGCCTCGCTGATCCCCCAGGTCGCACTGTTCCAGAGATAGGTCGGGCTGTGATCCACGCCGTAGTAGGCGACTCCGTCACCCACCGTCAGCATCGGCTCCTCGAAGCTCGTGGGTCGCGCGCACGCGAAACCCATGCCGGCGTCGCAGGACACGTCGACGATCAGGCTGCCGGGCGGGAACTCCGCCAGCTCCTCATCAGAGACGAACATCAGTGGCGCATCGGTATCCTGCAGCACGCAGTTGACCACGATGTCGTGCCGGGCCAGGAAGGCGGCCGTGGAGACAGGGCCTTCGTCCGTCTGGACGGTCGTGCGGCTGGGGTCTGTCACGGTGCGGTCCAGGTGGTCGAGCACGACGGACGGGACGGGCGAGGCCACCGCCGTGACGTCGCGCATGGTCAGCACGGTGACGTCGTGGACACCCAACGCGTGCAGGGCCGTCACGGCACCTCGGGCCGTGTTCCCGAAGCCAATGACGACAGCTGAGAGGTGTCGGCCGTAGTGACCGGTTGAGCCGACCAGTGTCAGGGCGTGCATCACCGAGCAGTACCCCGCGAGCTCGTTGTTCATATGGAACACGTGGACGACGAACCCCCCCGACGGCGTCCAGTGATTCATCGCCTCCCACGCTATGAGTGTCAACCGCTTGTCGATGCAGATCTGGGTCAGCTGCGGGTCCTGGACGGCATGCGGCCACCCCCAGAGCACTTGCCCCTCGCGAAGGCTGGCGACATCGTCCAGGGTGGGCTTGGGCAGCAGCACCACGTCGCTGGTCGCGATGATCTCCTCACGCGAACGAATGCCCGCGACCATGGTGGCCAGATGCTCATCGGAGACGCCGTAGCGCTCGCCGTAGCCTTGCTCGAGGACCATTCGCGCCCGCAGGTCGGCGTCGATCCGGTCGAAGTGCTGCGGATGGATCGGCCGCCTGAACTCGTTCTCTTTGCTCGAGGTGGCAAGCACTCCAAGATTGAACTGGTCCATATGCATCCTGTCGGTAGGCACTGCCACCACCCGGTTCGCCGCCATTCGCCGGGTGGAATATTCCCCTCGTTAGCGTCGATTAAAGCATCCTGATGTCCACGCCTCTCCCAGGTGCGGCAGACATAGGGCAGCCACAAGGCAGCCATGCCGCAGGCATGCCGCAGGCATTCACCGCCCCCTGAACGGTGAATGCCTGCGTTCCTGCCCTCCTTGGGGATGGGTCAGGTTTGGGTGGGCGGGCTGGGCGCACCCAAACCGCCGTCCGGGCCATCGTAAGGGACAAATGGGGTGATCAGGGGACAAAGCTCCCCGTTCTTACGACTCGTCAACAATGGCTCGCGCGGTGCAGAAACGCCCTACAGCCCAGCCAGCAACAGCGCCGGCTTCTCCACGCAGTCGGCCACGAATCGCAAGAACCCTCCGGCGGTTCCGCCGTCGCACACCCGGTGGTCGAACGTCAGCCCGAGCTGCGCCACCTTGCGCAGCGCGACCTGGCCCTCGTGCGCCCACGGGCGATCGATGATCCGGCCGACACCCAGCATGGCTGCCTCGGGGTAGTTGATGATCGGCGTCGCGCCATCGGTGCCGAACACGCCGTAGTTGTTCAGGGTGAAGGTTCCACCCGTCATCTGGGCCGGGCTGAGCTTGCCGTCAGTGGCGAGCTCGGTCAGCTCCCGGAGAGCAGCCGCCAGCTCCGTCGTGTTCATCTCGCCGGCACCGTGCACGACGGGCACGACCAGCCCACGCGGCGACTGAGCGGCGAAGCTCAGGTTGATGTCGCGAAGCTGCACGATCTCCTGGGCGTCGACGTCCACCCGCGCGTTGAGCTCCGGGAACTTCGTGAGCCCGGCGACGCTGATCCGCGCGAACAGAGCCAGCAGACCTATGCCCGCACCGGGATTGACCGCCTTGATCTCGTCCTTGACAGCCATCAGGCCGGTCGCGTCGACGTCGACCCAGACGCTCGCTTCGGGGATCTCGCGCCGGCTGATGGTCATCTTGTCCGCGATCGCCTTGCGCACGCCACGCAGCGGGATCCGTAGGTCGCCGGCCCGGTCCGGGCGGGCCAAACCATGTTTCGGGGACACCTCGTGCGAAGGCAGCCCGGCGTCAGCGACCCGCAACGCCGCCTCGACATCGGCCCGGCGGATGACGTCGCCAGGACCGGTCGGGGCCAGCCCGGCAAGGCTTATCTTGTTGTCCCTGGCCAGTTTTCGCACCACCGGCGAGATGACCTTGGGCGCGACGCTTGGTGCTGCCGTGGCTGGAGTCGCTGGTGCTGCCGTGGCTGGGGCGGCGGGTGCTGCCGTGGCTGGAGCGGCGGGTGCTGCGGCGACCGATCCAGCGGTGCCGGCAGCTTGAGGTCCCCCGGGGATAACCCGGCGGCGGCCACTGCGCCTGGCCGCTGAGGTGCCGTAGCCGACGAGGACGTTGCCGGAGCCGGACTTCTTCTCCGCGCCGGACATCTGCTCAGTGCCGATGGTGAGTAGCGGCCTGCCGACCTCGAGAACGGCGCCAGGCGCGCTGTGCAGGGTGAGGACCGGGCCGGCATACGGACAGGGAAGATCAACGCTCGCCTTTGCGGTCTCGACGGTCACCACGATCTGGTCGACGTGCACCTCATCGCCCGGCGCGACATGCCACTCGATCACCTCGGCTTCGGTCAGACCCTCCCCGAGGTCCGGCAGCATGAACGTCCTGCCGGTGGTGGAGACGGTGGAGACGCTCACGCGGCACCGCCCTGGTTGCCGTTGGCGGTGTTGCCGCTGGCGGTGCCATGGGGGAAGAAGTGGGTGTCGGCATTGTCGTCCCACTGCAGCCGGGCGATCGCGTCGAGGACACGTTCGACGCCGGGCAGGTGAAGGTGCTCGAGCTTGGGCGGGGGATACGGGATGTCCAGGCCTGCGACTCGCAGGACCGGCGCGTGCAGCGAGTGAAACGCCCGCTCCTGCACCCGGGCCGCGATCTCCGCGCCGACACCTGCGAAGCCCTGGGCCTCCTGGACCACGACACAACGGCCGGTCTTGCGGACCGAGGCAACCACCGTCTCGTCGTCATACGGCACGATCGTGCGCACGTCGACGACCTCGACCGACCAGCCTGACTCCGTCGCAGCCGATGCCGCTTGCATGGCCACGTCGACACTCGGGCCATAGGCCACGAGGGTCACATCGGTTCCCTCGCGGCGCACGGCGGCCCGACCGAAGGAGTCGAATGTCGTTGCGGCAGCTGCCGACTCGATGGATCCCTTGGACCAGTAGAGCCTCTTGGGCTCCATGAAGATGACCGGGTCGGGGTCGTTGATGGCTTCGCGAAGCAGGGTGTAGGCATCCCGGACAGTGGCCGGCGTGACGACCTTGAGGCCGGGCGTGTGGGCGTAGTAGGCCTCGCTGGAGTCGCAGTGGTGCTCGACCCCGCCGATACCTCCGGCGAAAGGTATGCGGATCACGATCGGCAGGTTCACCCTGCCCGCGGTCCGGTTGCGCATCTTGGCGACATGGGAGGCGATCTGCTCGAACGCCGGGTACGCGAACGCGTCGAACTGCATCTCGATGACAGGACGGAACCCGGCCATCGCCATACCGACCGCAAAGCCGACGATGCCGGCCTCGGCGAGCGGGGTGTCGAAGCAGCGGTCCTGCCCGAAGTCGCGTGCGATGCCGTCGGTGACCCGGAAGACACCACCGAGGGTGCTGACGTCCTCGCCGAAGACCACGACGTCGGCGTCCGCCGTCATGGCGTCTCGCAAGGCGCGGTTGATGGCTCCTGACATCGTGACCTGCTGGGGTGCGGGTGCGGGTGTCCCTGAGGTTTCGGAAGCGGCGGTGAGGGTCATCGGCTGGCCTCCTCGGCCTCGAGCTCGGACTTCACCATCGCGCGCTGTTCGAGAAGCTGCGGCGTGGGCGTGGCAAAGACGTTGTCGAACAACGACATCGGGTCGACAGCGAGGTCAACGCTCATCCGCATCCGGAGGTCGGCGGCGAATGCCTCAGCCTTTTGCGCTACCGACGCGATGAAGGCGTCGTCAATCAGGCCGCCATCGCACAGCCACGCCTCGAGCCGCGCGATCGGGTCACGGCGGACCCAGTCCTCGACCTCATCGGAGTCGCGGTAGCGGGTGGCGTCATCGGCGTTGGTGTGGGCGTCGAGGCGGTAGGTGTGCGCCTCGACCAGCACCGGCCCCTGGCCCGACCGCGCGTGCGCGACGGCCTTGTTGAGCACCGCGAGCACGGCCATGACGTCGTTGCCGTCGACCTGCTCGGAGGCGATCCCGTAGCCGATTCCCTTGTATCCCAAGGACGGAGCGGCGGTCTGCTTGGCGAGCGGGGTGCTGATGGCGTACTTGTTGTTCTGAACGAGGAACACGACGGGGGCCTTGAATACGGCCGCGAAGTTGAGGGCCTCGTGGAAGTCACCCTCACTGGTGCCGCCGTCGCCGACGAACGCCATCGCGACGGTCGGGCGGCCCTTGCGCTGCTCGCCCGAGGCGAACCCCACGGCGTGGATCAGCTGGGTCGCCAGCGGGGTGCACTGTGGCGCGGTCCGGTTTGCCCGGGGGTCGAAGCCGCAGTGGGCGGCGCCGTGCGGCACGGTCAGGATCTCGACAGGGTCAATGCCCCGGGTTACCAGGGCCATCGAGTCGCGGTAGGTCGGGAAGGCCCAGTCGTCCTTCGAGAGCGCCAGCATCGAACCGATCTGGCAGGCCTCCTGGCCGCGGGAGGGCGGATAGACGGCCAGGCGACCCTGCTTGGCCAGTGCCATGGCCTGGATGTCGAACCGGCGGCCGATGACCATCGCGGTGTAGGCGGCGGCATCGGCGCGGGCATCAGGCCTCGTGCGAAGGGCTGATCCCTGGGCACCGTCTGCGGGAGCGGGGTGCTCGTATCCGTGGTCAAGGCGTCGGCCTCCGTTGGCGTGGGCACCAGGTTGATTCAGGCCCGTGCCGAATGAACGATCTGACACTCAATCGTCTCTCGGTCGAGACCCTTGTCCCAAATGTCGGCGAGAATTGGAGACAATCGTCTCGATGGAGAGTTCATGACAGACCAGGTGTCCGACAGGCGGACCCCGAAACCGTCCGGCGCGGGACGCTCGGTCAGGCCGTTGGACGGCCCTGACCGGCTGATCCTGAGCGAGCTCATCAGGGACGCCCGCACGTCGATCCGTTCGCTTGCCGAGCGGGTGCACATCTCGCGGGCCAACGCCTATGCGCGGGTCGACCGGTTGGTTGCCGAAGGAGTGATCACCGGGTTCTCGGCGCAGATTGCCCACGAGCGTGCGGGATTGGGGACCTCGGCATACGTCTCACTGTCCATCGAGCAGAACTCCTGGCGCGAGGTGTCCGCCCTCCTGGGGCGTCTGCCCTACGTTGAACACGTGTCGATGCTCGGCGCTGACTTCGACGTCCTGGTCCTGGTGCGGGCTCCCGACAACGCAGCCCTGCGCGATCTGGTCCTCGACCGGATCCAGGCCATCCCCGGGGTCCAGACGACGCGCACATGGCTTGTCTTCGACGAATTACCGGGTCTTGGCCCCGACTGGTCGTAGGGTGAGTTGATGAGCGAGAACAGACCGCCTGATGTGATGACCGATGACAGGCCGTGGGACGACAGCGTTGACAGTCCGCCGGATTCGCAGCTGGTCACGATCGCACATGCGTGTTTCGACTTCGCGCGGGCAGGTGACACTGAAAGGCTGCGGGCGTATATCGAACATGGGGTCCCAGCGAACCTCACCGACGCGACCGGGAACACGTTGTTGATGCTGGCCGCCTACCAAGGGCGCGCCGAGACGGTGAGCGCGTTGGTCGAGCTCGGCGCCGATCCCGACCGCACCAACGACCGCGGCCAGAGTCCCCTGGCCGGTGCGATCTTCAAGGGAGAGGACGACGTGGTCGAGGCGTTGCTGGAGGCGGAAGCCGACCTGGATGTCGGCACGCCGAGCGCACGTGCGACTGCGGAGATGTTCGATCGGGGCGAGCTCCTCCACAACACTCCCTAGGTTTGTTGCTCCCTAGGTTTGTAGCTCTTGAGCAGGCACGCTCACTAGGTTTGTTGTTGGTGAGCACGCACGCTCCCTAGGTTTGCGAGTGGTGGGTGTAACGTCATCTGGGTAACAACAGGGGAGCGCCCCATAGCGCTGAGAGTGCGGTTCGCCGCAGACCCTCGAACCTGCTTCGGTTAGCACCGGCGAAGGGAGTTGAGAATCTCAGGTTTGCGCTCGATGTACCCGCCTGTGCTCCGGCACTGGAAGGTATGACGAGTGCTTGCCTCCCCGAGGCATCCAGCCATGCGGATTCCACGGGAGAAGGACCAACAGCAATGAATGAACAACGCAAGGCCAAGCTTTCCACGCAGGACGCCCAGATCGCCAAGCCTTCGCGGAAGGCACGGGCGACCATACTTGCCACCCGGCCTCTGATGCGCTGGCGCGGCGTCGACCTGATCACCGCAGCCATGCTGGCAGTGGCGTTCGGAGTCATGTTCTGGGGCTTCGACACCTTGGTCTATCCGTTCCTGAGTGTGGCCACCACGGGTTTCCCCCCGCTTGGCGAGCTCATGCTCGGAATCTGGCTGCTTCCGGCAGTCGTCGGAGGCCTGGTCATTCGTCGACCAGGCGCCGCCGTGTTCACCGAGCTCGTGGCGGCCAATGTCGAGCTCTTCCTGGGCAACAAGTGGGGCGCCGCCGTCCTGCTGTCCGGGGTGCTCCAGGGCCTGGGTGTCGAGCTTGCCCTGGCGCTGTTCCGGCACCGTCGCTTCGGCGTCGTCGTGGCCATGCTCGCCGGCGTCCTCTCGGCCGTGTTCGAGATCGTCTTCTACGAATGGCAGTCCTACGTCGCCGAATACAGCAGCGCGTGGAAGGCCATCTACCTGGGCTGTGGCATGGTCTCCGGCGCCGTGATCGCGGGGGCGGGCGGCTGGCTCCTGGTGCGTGCCCTGGCCAGGGCAGGCGCGCTGAACGCTTTCCCGCCTGGTCAGGAAGCCCGTGAGACGCACCCTGTCTGAGACTGTGCCGCCAGATGGCCTGCCCGGTGAGGGCATGCTCGGGGAGCACGTGCTCACGGAGAGCGTGCTCACGGAGAGCGTGCCCGCGGGTGCGGCCCCGGTGGCGAAGGGCGCCCTCGTCGAGGTGCGTGACCTGACCTGGCGTCCCTTCGGGCGCCGGGATCCGGCGCTGGCCGGGATCAGCCTGCGCATCGAGGCGGGCTCGCGGGTGCTGCTTGCCGGGCCCAGCGGCTCCGGCAAGTCCACACTCCTGCGGGCACTGGCCGGAGTCCTGACCACCACCGAGACGGGTGACCTCACCGGCTCGGTCCTGATCGACGGTTCGCGGTCCGCGGGTTCGTCGGTGGGTCTGATGATGCAGGACCCCGCCGACGCGCTGGTGGCCGGACGGGTTGGTCGCGACGTGGCCTTCGGCCCCGAGAGCTTCGGTATGCCGCGAGACCAGATCTGGTCCAGGGTCCGGTCGGCTCTGGCCTCGGTCGGGTTCCCGTATGACGAGGACCATGCCACCAGCGCCCTGTCCGGTGGCGAGATGCAGAGGCTGGCACTGGCCGGCGTTCTGGCTCTGACGCCGAGACTGGTGCTGCTGGACGAACCGACCTCGATGCTCGACCCTTCGTCCGCCGCGGTGGTGCGTGAGGCGATCACCTCCGCGGTTCGCGCCTCGGGAGCAACGCTGGTGATGGTCGAGCACCGCTTGTCCGACTGGGTGGATGAGGTCGATCGTCTGGTCGTGCTCGACCCGGCCGGCCGGATCAGCGCTGACGGGCCGGTGGCGGAGATGCTCGCCATGCACGCAGATTCCCTTGCGGCCCAGGGGGTCTGGGTGCCCGGCGTGGCGGCGCCCTGCCGGCTGGACGTGGCCCGTGCGCTTTGCGCTCCTACCCTTCCGGGTGGTCCGGGTGGTCCTGCTGGCTCTGCTGGTCCGGGTGGCTCTGCTGGTCCGGGTGGCTCTGCTGGTCCTGTTGGTTCTTCGGGAGGCGTGCTCGTTTCGGCGGAGTCGGTGTCGGTCACCCGCCGGCCCCGGGCTTCCGTGATGTCCGCGAACCGGCCGGTCATGGCCGTGCTGGCGTTGCAGGATGTGTGCGCCGAAGTCCGTGCCGGGGAGTGCGTCGCCGTCATTGGTCCCAGTGGTGCCGGCAAGTCGACCCTGACGGCGTTGCTGGCAGGCGTTGATGCGCCCACCCAAGGCCGGGTCGTCGGTCGGGAACAGCTGGTGGCAGGGATGGGCGCGAGCCCTCCGGAGGCCATTCATCGCTGGACCTCACAGGCTTTGGCTGCCCGGTTCGGGTGGGTGCCTCAGCAGGCTGCGCAGGCCGTGGTCGGACGTACGGTCCGCGACGACGTGCTGTCGACGAGCCGGCGCCTGGGCCTGGACGCCGCCGCCGCGCAGTCTCGGGTCGACGGCCTGCTGGAGGTGCTGGGACTGTCGGCCCTGGCCGGCGCAGACCCCCACCACCTCTCCGGCGGAGAACAGAGGCGGCTCGCGCTGGCCGGAGCCATCGCTCACGGCCCTTCGGTTCTGGTTCTGGACGAGCCGAGCGTCGGCCAGGACCGGTTGACGTGGTCGGCCGTGGCAGGAGTGGTCGTCGCGGCCCGGAACGCCGGGATCGGCGTGGTCCTGGCCACTCACGACCCGCTGTTGATCGCCCTGGCTGACCGGCGGATCACGTTGCGGGCCGGGTGCATCGTCGACCCGCCAACCGAAGAGCCACCGTCGTCGGCACCAGGTGGGTTGTTCACCGTGACTGCACCGGGTGGGACATCCACGATCGACCTAGGTGGGACATCCACGATCGCACCGGGTGGGACGTTCGCGACCGCACCGGGTGGAACGCCCACGGTGACTGCGCCGGCAGATCGCTTTGCCGGGCTGGCCGGCCGATCCGGTCCGCTCTCGCTGCTCCTGGCCTCGATCGTGCTGGTGCTGGGTGCGCCGTTCATCTCCGACCTGCGTACGGCCCTTGTTGCGATCGGCGTGCAGATCGCCCTGGCTCCGATGGTTCTGGGGGTCGGCCGCCCGCACTGGGGCCGACTGCTGCCGGGCCTGTTCGCGGTCGCCTCGGTCAGCTTCTCGAACTGGCTGCTCAGCCCCGGGCGCGAGGTGTCCACCGGTGCGCTGGCCGGGCTTCGGGTCGCCTTCTTCGTGGTGCCCGGCGTGCTTCTGGCGGCACGGATCGACCCGTCGGCGCTGGGCGATCATCTGGGCCAACGCCTGCGTCTCCCGGCCCGGCCGGTCGTCGCCGCGGTTGCGGCGCTCCACCGGTTCGAAGGACTTGGCGAGCACTGGGACCAGCTCACCCGCATTCGCCGGGTCAGAGCGCTGGGCCCGGGCCGTTCGCCGCTGGGTCGCGGCCGCTCGGTCGCGGCACTGACCTTCGGGCTGCTCATCGAGACGCTGCGTCAGGCCGGCCGGATGGCAGTGGCGATGGAAGCGCGCGGCTTCTCGGCTGTGGTCCCCTGTGAGGCTGGCACCGCTGAGGCAGGCACCGCTGAGCTTGACACCTCGGCCTCTCGCCGGACGTGGGCTGAGGCGGCGCCATGGCGACCCAGCGACTCACTCATGCTGGCGCTGGGGCTGGCCGTGGCGGGGATACCAATGTTGGTCTCCCGTCTGTAGTTCCAGCGCGAGATCCGGCGCACGAGGGCCCAGCGCACCTAGAGTCGTTGGATGGCTCCTCACGTCATCTTCATCCACGGTATGTACCTCAACGGTCAGAGCTGGGCGCCGTGGGTCGAACGGTTCACCTCGGCGGGGTTCTCCTGCAGCGCCCCCTCATGGCCGTACCATCACGGCGACCCCCGCACCCTGCGTACGGAGGTTGACCCGCATCTCGGCGCCCTGACCTTCGGCGCGGTGACCGAGCACCTCAAGTCACTGATCGACGCCCTGCCCGAACGCCCGATCCTGGTCGGCCACTCGATCGGCGGGCTGCTGGTCCAGCGGCTGGTCAACGACGGCTACGCCAGCGCGGGAGTCTCGATCAGCTCCGCGCCGCCGCCCGGCGTGATCTCCCTCAGCCCACACTTCCTGCGTGCGAACTTTCCCCACATCAACCCGCTCGCAGGGAACAAGCCGGTGCTCATGACGCCCGAGCGGTTCCACTACGCGTTCTGCAACACCCTCACCCGCCCGGTCAGCGACGAGGCCTTCGACCGGTTCGTGGTCCCGGAGAGCCGCAACGTGCCCCGGAGCACTCTCGGGCGGTCAGCCAAGATCGACTTCGCCGCAGTCAAGGCGCCCCTGCTGTTCCTCACCGGCACCCAGGATCACCTCACGCCAGCGGCCATGGTGCGGCGCAACGCGGGCCGGTACAAGGCTGACGCCGTACGGGTCGACTACCGCGAGTTCGAAGGTCGCTCGCACTACATCTGCGGGGAGCCGGGCTGGGAAGAGGTCGCGGACGCCGCTATCGGCTGGCTCTGGCACTAGCCTGACGCGCTGCGAGCCAGTGGTCTTGGTGCGTGGTTCGCACGTTGCGTTCAGTGGCCGGCGGGCGGTCTGTCGGAAACGAAGGCTGTTCGGTGGCCGAGGGCTCACTGCTGCAGGGTCCGGCCTGGTCGCCGGGTCAGCCGCGACGCCGCTGACGTGTCCAACGGTGGTCTTCCGGTCTGAGCCGGGGACTCAAGCGCCACA
>Ga0209429_10002081_pt1 | contig 12005 bp, 8 predicted proteins | sample BarGraNGADG00212_3_FD_184493 | JGI IMG/M metagenome (GOLD analysis project Ga0209429, IMG submission 184493) | Arctic peat soil microbial communities from Barrow, Alaska - Barrow Graham LP Ref core NGADG0004-212 (SPAdes) (version 2) | ecosystem: Environmental > Terrestrial > Soil > Wetlands >... | reverse complement strand
CGCGAAGGGCATATTCCCGGTTATGCTCACCAAAGAGCCTTAACAAGGTCATTTGTGCAGCAGCTATTCCCTGAAAGGCATTCTTCACCTCTTCGGCAGATACCTTGTCATTCAGATCCGTCAACTCGTTAAAGCGGGCACGAAGCAATAACAAGAGTAATTCGATCTCCTTGTTCGTTCTGACTGCCGTATGGCTTTTGCCCGTGCAGCGCTGTGAGGTGGCATTCCATATCTTCGGATTGATTTTAATCTTGCATCCGAATTGGGCGGTGGAATTGTATTTTCCTTTCACCGTGATTTTTCCCATCAAAGGACATAGTCCTGATTCATCTTGCCCGTTTCTTTTCAGGTAGAGTAGCACCTTCATTTCTGTTTTCATACGATAATGATTTTTGAGTGTAAAAAACATTCATTCAGGTCATTTTTTGATATGAAAACCTTGGCAAAACAGGGCAACAAAACCCGGAGAAGCAAAACCTTTATTCAAACTTAGGAGTTAATGCTATCTTTGCATTGTCCAGAGCCTTAAAACAACAGGATAAAGTTCCTCCCATGCAACAGAAACAGGTAATGGTTTGGTAGTGGAAAGCTCGCTATAATCTGCTATATTCGGATTCTTATGCAAAACGCAAAATATAGAAAAGCTACTAAGTTACAACCGATTACGTACCACTTACTTGGTTTTGCATCAGACTGCTTTTGTGGCATTCTATCGTTACACAGGTCTTGCTTATATTGATGTCTTTACCCTTACCATGGAACACATTGTCAAAGATGCCCAAGGTCAGTCTTGGATAAGGAAGGAAAGGAATAAAACAAAAAATATGTGTAACATCCCATTATTAAAACCCGCATTGTTAATTTTGGAGAAATATCAGTCTTTCCCTTTCCCTAAAGTTAGGCTACTGCCAGTGCTAAGTAATCAGAAAATGAATGCATATCTGAAAGAAATTGCTGATGTATCAGGCATTAAGAAAAACCTAACCACCCATTGCGCTAGACATACGTTTGCTACAACAGTGACATTGGCAAATAACGTGTCAATAGAAATTGTATCCAAAATGTTAGGTCACAGTAGTATCAAGATGACACAGCAATATGCACGAATTATGAATAAATCCATTGCACAAGAAATGGCCAAAGTTGACGCCTATCTTCAAAAACAAGAACCGTCTATATAGTAAATAGCGAATACTCTTCATTTTTAAATGATATAATGCCCCGTATAAACCCAAGGAAATTATATCTCATCATCCAACAAAAATCCTGCAACTCCTATTCATGGTCTTTTCACAACATTATATCGTAAAAGGTTTGATATAAAAGGATTTAGAAATGACAGCAAGCTCAAAAAAAAGTAAAGATAAAACACAAATAAAAGTTAAAGAATCAAAATTATTTTTACATTTGATGCGAATATATCAATTGGGTAATTCTATCTAGATATGTTCTCTGACTCAAATTCCTCAGTGGGTCATTACTGACTAATATTGAGTATTGTTCTTTACCTCAATCTGTGGATGAAATAAGCAAGAAAAATGTAATGAATCACCCTAGGGCAAGCCCCGAGTAATTCTCCTGATTAAAGTTAATATTAATATTATAACAATTATAAATTCTAAATTATGAAAACAAAAACATTTGATTTTCATCGTGTTTTCTATAACGTTGTTTATCAGATAAATAAAAATTATAAACAGATGAAAAAACACGTATTAAGTCTAGTTGCAGCAACTCTTTGTATATTAGTTATGATAAGTTGTAGCAAAGACAACGATGAAATAAATAGCACAAACGGAATTTCAATTTATGTAGCAGGTTTTGAGAGTAATACAGCAAAAAAGGAAGTTGCCAAGTACTGGAAAAATGGTGTTGCTACAAGTTTAAGTGATGGAAATTCCGATGCAGAAGCTACATCGATATTTGTGTCTGGAAATGATGTGTATGTTTGTGGTTATGAAGAAACAAATGGAATGTTTGCACAAGCAACTGTTTGTTGGAAAAATGGTAAAGCTACATATTTAACGGATGGTTCTAAAGAATCGAATGCCAATTCAATTTTTGTATCTGGAAATGACATTTATGTTGCTGGTTATGAAAAAAATTCAGATAATATATATGTTGCTATGTATTGGAAAAATGGAAAAGCCGTAAATCTAAGTGATGGGACAACAAATGCTGAGGCTCATTCAATATATGTTGTTGGAAATGACATATATGTTTCTGGATGTGTTAATACTAACGAAAATTATGGTTACATTAAATATTGGAAAAATGGGGTTCCAGTAAATTTATATGAGGAACAAGGTAGTTATGTCTACAATTATAAAACTTCAATATTCGTCTCTGGTAATGATGTTTATGTTGCTTCTGATATTGGAAAATACTGGAAGAATGGAATAGTAGTTGACTTATCTAATTGTGCTGGAATAGGTTCAATTTTTGTATACAAAAATGATGTTTACGTTTCTGGTTGTAATCAATATACCGGAGAAGGAAACGCAAAAATGGAGTATTGGAAAAATAGCGTAGAAACAGTATTGTCTCCTTTTCGAAATTATACTGAACCCGGTTCAATATGTATTTACAACGATACTGTTTACGTAGCTGGCTCTCAAAATGATTTGGCTAGATATTGGAAAAACAATGAAGAAGAAGTAATTGTTGGTAATACAAATTCAGGAGTATATAGTGGTGCAAATAGCATTTTTGTTTGTAAATAAAATGGCTACTTAATTTAAAACTCAAAAGCAATGAAAACAAAATTCACATTACTATTTGCATTTGTATTCTCTTTAACAATAAGTGCGCAAAAATGGACTTCTTACACTACAACTAATGGCTTAGTCTATGACAAAGTTACTTCTATAGTCATAGATAATCAGGGCAATAAATGGTTTGGAACCGGTGGGGGAGTATCAAAATTTGATGGAACAAATTGGACTACATATACAACAACAGAGGGTTTAGCATGTAATAATATTTCTTCTATCGCCATAGATAAACAAGGAAATATATGGTTTGGTAATTGGGATTGTGAAGGAGGAGTAACAAAATTTGATGGTACAAACTGGATTAAATACAAAAAATCCGATGGATTAGTAAGTAATAACATTTTATCAATTGCCATAGATGAGCAAGGTAATAAATGGTTTGGAACTAATGAAGGTGTTTCCAAATTTGATGGAACGAATTGGACCTCATACACTACAACTAATGGTTTGGTTGATAATTGGGTTACTTCCATAGCCATAGATTCTCAGGGAAATAAATGGTTTGGAACTTATGGGGGAGTATCAAAATTTGATGGTACAAATTGGACTACATATACAACTTCAGATGGTTTAGCATGTAATACTATTTCTTCAATTGCTATAGATAAACAAGGAAATAAATGGTTTGGTAATTGGGATTGTAACGGAGGAGTAACTAAATTTGATGGTACAAACTGGATTACATACAAAGAAACCGATGGAATAATAAATAATAACATTTTATCAATTGCCACAGATGAACAAGGAAATAAATGGTTTGGAACTATTAGTGGCGTTTCTAAATTTGATGGTACAAATTGGACTTCATACACTACATTTAATGGTTTGGTTGATAATTGGGTCACTTCCATAGCCATAGATTCACTGGGAAATAAATGGTTTGGAACAGGTGGGTGGTCTGGGACTGGTGGGGGAGTATCAAAATTAGAAGAGGTAATTTCTTCAATAAATGCTCCAAAAACAGAAAATCAAACAAGTTTTAGCTTATCAACATTTTCTAATCCAACATCAAAAGAAATATCACTTTTTTTCCCAAATTTAGATAAATACGATTTAGTTATTTCTGATCTGGCAGGCAAAATAGTTAAGCAATATTTAGAACTAATTGGGGGAAAAGTTATCATTAAAACTGAAAAAATGGAATCAGGAATATATTTATTATCATTGAAAAACCTTACTAACGGCAATATCTACAATGGAAAATTCATAGTAACTAAATAAACGAATATGAAATAAGACATAAAGATAATAATAAACTTAAGTCGAAAAGCTATATCTTTTACTCATAAATTAATATAGATTATTTCTAATTTATCAATTATATTGAATTAAGTCAACTAAAATAGGTTGATTTATTTTAGGAAAGGCAGTAATAGATTTAATGTATTTGGGAACAACAGACATACTAAATAAAAAAAATGGAAATCATGAAAAAAATAATCTTCTTATTGGCTATTAGTGCTTTCGCATTTACAGCACAAGCAAAAGTATGGCGAGTAAACAACAATGCAACAATGAATGCAAATTTTGCAAGTTTTGTGGCTGCCCAAAGTACGGTTTCACCAAATGATACGCTTTATTTTGAAGGTTCAACTGTTTCGTATGGGAATATTGTCCTGACAAAACCTTTGGTGATCATTGGACCAGGCTATTTTCTAGAAGAAAACCCACAAACTCAGTCAAACTATATAACTGCAAAATTTGGAACTATAGGATTTACTACAGGAAGTTCTGGTTCAATATTGGCAGGTCTTGTTGTTCAGGATAATATCACAATTAACGTTAGCAATATATCTATTACAAAATGTAATACAGGAAGTATTTTACTAAATAGTGTTACCGCTTCGGTTGGTGATGTTTTGCTTTTACAGAACTATATTAAAGGTCAATTATATGATAATGGTTCAAATACTATATTCAATTTAATAATAAGTAATAATTACATTTTTAATGGCTTTTATGGTACACCTATCTCTTTTGAAACTACTACTTCTGGAACAATTTCAAATAATGTATTTGAAGGAAATTTAAATGTTTCAAACTTTACTATAACTAATAATATCCTGACGTCTGGTTCTTTAACTCAAAATAATAACGTTTTCTACAAGAATATCTGTAACGGCATTCAGTTTCCTATAGGAAATGGTAATCAGCAAAATACTATTATGTCTGGCGTTTTTGTTGGGACAACGGGGAATAGTACAGATGGTCAATGGCAGTTAAAAGAATATTCACCTGCAATAGGAAAAGGAAATGATGGTACAGATTGTGGCATGTTTGGAGGTTCTTCGCCTTATGTTTTATCCGGTTTACCATCCATACCGGCTATTTATGAAATAGACATGCCTGCAACCGGAGACAATATTAATGGAATTGATGTGACAATAAAGGCAAAAACTCATTAATAAAATATCAATTCAATCGTTTACATTTTCCTTAAATTGTAGTGTATTATGAAAGTATATTGGTATTTTATTATATCCCTATTCATTCTTGCAAGTCAGGGAACGGTTTTTTCACAAAATCTATACTCTCCATATCCAATAATATTTGTGCATGGGTTAAATGATGATTACAAAACGTGGTCAAAAGATGGTGCAAATAATGATTTAATTGATTATTTAATAAATGCAGGTTTTATAAATGGGGGTAATCTAAATGTTACTTTGGATTATTTAAGGAGTACAACCAATTTAAATAACACGAAAGAAGAAGATGTACATTTGTTTCCTTCAAATAATATAAAAGGTGATTTCTATACTTTGAATTTTTGTGTTCACTCCTCAGGAAGTATTCCAAGTGATATTCCAGGTTTCTTGATTGCTAAAGCAACTGTAGTTACTCCAATTGTTTTAAATTCTAGTACACAATTTGATGTGACAATACCTGTCCAGTTTAATATCGGTGACATTATTCGCATTCGTGATGAGTTTATGGAGGTTACAGGAATTGGTAGTTCATATATAACAGTCAATCGTCATATTTTTGGTTCAGTAGCTTCAAATCATTATATTTCGGACGAAATATGGAATCTTTCTACTGAAAGTAATCAAGCGTCAATTGCGAAACAAGGTTATGGTCTTAAATTAGTAATAGATGCAGTCAAAGTAAAAACGGGTGCAAAAAAAGTAATATTAGTTGGACATTCTATGGGTGGTTTGGCTATAAGAGAATATCTAAGATCTTATTATAATAACGATATAGCTAAAGTCGTAACTATAGGAACACCTCATCTCGGTTCTATTGCTACAGAAATATTTGCTTTAGGGGATGCAATAACCTATTGGAAGGGTATTGATGTACGAAGTGATGCGGTTAGAGATTTAAGTTATAATTATTCTAATGTAGATGGAAATCCCGATCCTCCGTATGGAGATAGTCCCGATAATGGAGTATTTCTTTTTGGAGGAGATGAGCTTGGTTTGGAAAGTAAAACAAATTTCTACAGCTATGATATTAATGCAAATGGTGTGAGAGATGATAATTACATAAATGGTCTCAGCACTAATCTTCAATCATTACCAGCAGGAATTTCTTATAGTTGGATTGTTTCGCAATGGTTAAATTCGTTATTAATCGATGGGGATGGTTGTGTTAGGTTACAGCGACAATTTCCGTGGGTACAGAAAAAGAATGGAAAACCTTTAATTGAAGTTGGAGATACATTAATGACTCATGTTTTACACACAGATGAAACTAAAGATTATAGTAGTCTCATAAGAGGTTTAGACGAACCGGATAATATTTCATTAGCGTATGAAATAGGAAGTAGCAGCATAACAAAAGGATTTATTACCTATCAAACAAATAATAATGCTATAGATAAAGATATATATAAATTAAATTTATCGAAGCCAGGTTTTTTAACATTAAATATATCAGGTTACTTTGAGGCAGGAGTAGATAGCATTGAATTGCTTGATAGTAATGGAAATCCACTTTCAAAGTTGAAATATCCTGATTTTTACAATAGCATTTCAAAGTTTATAACTGCCGGAACTTATTATGTTCGTGTGAGTGGTACTGCGAAATCCAATCCATACATGAATCCATATACAATAACAACAAATTTTTATGAATCAGAAAGTGCAATTGAAGGTATAGTAAATTTGGAGTATTTCCTTGATAGTGATCCGAGTTGGGGCAAAGGTATCGTTTTAAATATTTCATCTTCAAGTAATATTGTTGAGAACATTAATGTGCCACTCAATAATGTGAGTGATGGCTTTCACACTCTTTTTATAAGAGTTAAAGATATAAAGAACAGATGGAGTATTCCACAAAACATACCATTTTATAGACTAAAAGTTACTTCTCTCAATATCTCCCAATTAGAATATTTTCTTGATACTGATCCCGGATTAGGTAATGGAAATCAATTGTCGGTTACGGCTTCAAGTGATATGACAAAGAATTTCAATATCCCATTATCTGGTATACAGAATGGTTTTCATGTATTATATGTAAGAGCAAAAGGTAAAAATGGTAATTGGAGTATATGCAGTAATACCGCATTTTACAAAACAGATATTAGTTCTACTGATATAGTAAAAATGGAGTATTATATTGATGTAGATCCTGGATTTGGCAATGCTATAACAGTTTCAGTAACCAAGGGAATAGATATAAGCAAAAAAGTTAATATAGATTTAAGCAATGTTTCTGAAGGTTTTCATACCTTGTATATTCGAGCTAAAAATGCTTCAGGCAAATGGAGTTTAAATGCCATAAATGCTTTTTATTGCATGCAACCACAAACAACTAAGATTACTGATTTTGAATACTTCTTTGATATGGATCCGGGATTTGGATATGGAACTTCCATTCCTGTTACACCTGCAACATCAAATATTACAAAGTTGTTTAATGTTGATTTAGCTTGCTTGTCTACAGGTACTCATACTTTTTATGTTAGAGCTAAAAATGATTTAGGTAATTGGAGTTTGATCTACTCTAAAAATGTTGCAGTTTCAACTGTAGCACCTGTTATAACTCAAAACGGAACCATGTTACACTCTAATGCAACCAAAGGTAATCAATGGTATAATCAAAATGGATTAATAAATGGAGCAACTAATCAAGACTATGTTGTACCATCCAATGGAGATTATTGTGTAATTGTTACTCACTCAGGTTGTAGTTCAGATAAATCAAATATTATAAAAGTTTTTGTTTCAGGAATTGAACAAACATCATTGAATAATTCAATAAAAGTTTATCCAAATCCGGTGCAAAATGAATTAATTATCGAATTTGACGGTAGTACAAGTTTTGAAATACTGAATTTAATGGGACAGGTTATCTACAATGGAAACTTGATTAAAACTGCAATTGTTCAAACATCTAACTTTTCAACTGGTGTATATTTGATAAAGTTTAAGATGGGTAAGACATTTGAATATAAGAAATTTATTAAAGAATAGCTAAGTTAGGAATTCCAAATTTTATATTTGATTGATATTATGGCACTTATTATCAATGGAACATCTATTATGGGTGCTCCATTTTTTTGTCGAATTTTTTCTATTGGTTACTCTATAGAAAGCAGTATTTAAAAATCGACAAATAATTCTCCAGAATGCTCCAGAATGTAGCCCAACCACTGTAAGCATTCGGTGAACCCCGTCTTGCCCCTCTGAAAAAAGATTCCCGTTTTTCAGAGAATCTCCTAAATGTTCATAGAACTATGAGAGTTTCAGGATCAGATTTCAGAGACGTCTCGGGTTTTCCCTTTGAAGTTGTTACACTGGCCTTGCCTATACTGATGTTTTTGCCCTAACCAATGAACACATTGTCAAAGATGCCCAATATCAGTCTTTCACTTTCCCTAAAGGTAGGCTTCTACCAGTGCTAAGTAATCAGAAAATGAATGCCTGACTATTGATGAATTTTGGGAACGCTATTGGAGTAGAAAAGAATTATTTATGAATGTAGCTTAACTTTATGTCCAGTAAAAGTTTGCATGGATAAAACGGAGCATGCCCACCCAATAAGACGGAGTACCACATCCATCATTTTGGCCTAAAAAGGGCCTAAAAAACGGAGCATATCCGTTCATTTCCTGCAAAAACGGGCAAAAACAGACAGAAAAACGGAGCATTCCCACCCAGTCAATTCTGGTAGTGCCAAAATCCACCGAAAAACGGAGCATTGCCACCCAGATTGTCATCGTAAGGATTTGGTTTAGAATGCAAAACGGAGCATTGCCGTTCACTTTTGTCCGGCTTACTTTGTACTTTAAAATGGTACCATAGTAAGCACAATCAAGGTCATGGCAGGAAAGACAAAACAAATGAGCAAAATCAAACAAATGCTCCAGTTGCATCTGGATGGGGTTTCCAACCGAAAGATAGCCGCGCAATTGGAGTTGAACAAGGAAACGGTGAACCGCTACGTCAAACGGGCGGAATCCGACAGTATGAACATGAGCGAGCTTCTCAAGCTTGACGACCCCGTGCTTGAACACCGCATGACTGGGGGTAGTCCAGCCTACACGGACGAACGTTTTGAGAATCTCAAAGAGAAGCTGCCCTATCTTACCAAGGAGAAGGGTCGCAAGCACGTGACCCTCAAGCTCCTGTGGGAGGAATACAGGGTGGAGAATCCCAACGGATACTCCCTTACCCAATTCCGTTTTCACTGCAGGCAGGACAGTCTGGCAAGCAGACGGAGTCCATCCACCGTCCTGAAGGACACCTATGTGGGTGGTGAGAAGATATTCATCGACTTTGCCGGAGACACGATGGAGTACATCGATCTGGAAACGGGCGAGATTGTTACGGTTCAGATGTTCGTCGCCTGCCTACCGGCTACGGACTATGGCTACGCCCTTGGGGTGCCCTCCCAAAGGACAGAGGATCTGGTTTATGCCATCGCCAGCGGATTTAAGGCGATTGGAGGCGTTCCGAAAATAATCGTTCCGGACAACCTGAAGTCAGCCGTGATCAAGACGGATCCCTACGAGCCGGAGCTCAACCGCGTCATGGAAGACCTTGCCAACCATTACGGCTGCGTGGTCCTACCGGCTCGCCCGGGACGGCCCAAGGACAAAAGCCTTGTCGAGGATCACGTAAAGCTCGTCTACCAAAGGGTCTATGCTCCCTTGCGCAACGAACGCTTCCATTCCTTGGAGGAACTGAACAAAGCTGTGGCGGAGAAGATGTTGGCCCACAACCAGAAGCGCATGCAGCAACTTCCCTACACCCGCGAGGAGCAGTTCCTTGCCATCGAGAAGCCCGAGTTGCGTCCGCTTCCGCCCGACGACTTCCAGATACGGTCCTATGCCGATTTGACGGTCGGTCCAAACGGATGCGTCTACCTGGGTAGGGACAAACATTATTATTCAGCGCCACACGCCCTGATCGGTCAATCTGTCAAGGTCATTTATACCCGAACATTGGTCAAGATTTACAGCAACGGTGTGTGCGTGGCAACCCACCAACGCGATTACGCCCCCGGGCGCTATACCTTGATTCGCGAGAATCTGGCCTCCAACTCGCTGGCATACCGCGACCGTTCCCCGGACTATTACGTTGCCAAGGGCAGGCAAGCCACCCAGGAACTGGGTGAGGTAATCACGTACATGTTCGCCACCACGAGCGTGCCGCCGGAAGCCTTCTACCGCAGTTGCGAGGGACTGCTGCACCTGCAAAGGACGACGGATCCGAACCTCTTCAGGACGGCCTGCGAGGCGGCATTGCGCCATCAGCGGTACCGATACTCTTTTATTCAGCAGTTGGTGAAAACCAAATGCAAGGGCATAGAGGAGGCCATGCAGCTTGAGATTGAGCAGGCATGCTGCGAGCTGGTCCCCGACCATGCGAACATCCGAGGAAAGGCACACTTCAAATGATACATCAACATTAAAAATCAAACGCTTATGAACGAAATCGCAAGAGATCTAAAAAGTCTCAGGATGCCCGGAATGGCACAATGCTGGCTTGCTTTACAGGAAACCAGAAAGTCGGACACGTTGTCCTTTAACGACGGCATGCAACTGTTGCTGCAGTCCGAACAGGACCAGAGAAAAGAAAATCGGAACGCCCGACTAATCAAGGATGCGCACTTCCGATACCAGGTTTACATCGAAGACCTGAGGTTCGACGCCGCTCGGGGCTTAGAAAGGAGCCGAGTCTTGGGGCTGTCCACGTGCGACTACATCCGAAAAGGTGTGGCCATCACCATCACTGGAGCTTCCGGAACCGGCAAGAGCTGGCTTGGAACAGCATTGGGATACCAAGCCTGCCTGTCAGGCTTCAAGGTGGCATACTTCAACATGCAAAAACTATTTGAACACATCACAATGGCACGCATTGAGTCCCAATTACCTAGATTCTTTGACAGGATGGCGCAAACCGACCTGCTCATACTTGACGACTTTGGAATGAAAGTTCTTGACGGTCAGCAACTAATGGACTTCATGGAACTCGTGGAAGACAGGCATGCAAAGAAGTCAACCATCATAATCAGCCAACTTCCAGTTGCAGATTGGTACGATGTTTTGAAGAAAAATACAACGGCTGCAGATGCAATATTAGACAGAATTGTACACACGGCACACCGATTTGAACTTGAAGGTGATACTTTAAGAAAAAAATAATCTATTTTTACAACGCCTTGACCGATTATGCAAAAAAGTGAACGGGTATGACCGTTTTGCCTGGGTGGGTATCATCCGTTTTTTCCAGTTTGCAAGTCCAATACAAATAAAATATGCCTTGATTTCACAATTCAATTATTTTTTCTAAATCAAATGAAAGATGTTCATTGTGAAAAACATATCCTAACTGGTTAGTCACACATTTGGTTTTCCCGATAATTTTGTCAATATTTCTGTGTGAATGCCCATAAATCCAGTACTCAATTGAACTGGTTTCAATATATGGAGCCAATTCAACTGTAAAAGCTCCATTTAATTTACTTCTGGCAAAATCGGGTGATGACAATTGAAAAGATGGAACATGATGAGTTATAACAACAATATGTTCTGCAGTACTTTTAGCTACTTCGTCCTGAATGAACCGAAAACATTTATCGTGCTCTCGGTTGAAATTATCCCACGTCAATGTTTCGTCGTTGTATAAAATCCGTTGGAAATCACTAATACCACGTTCGGTTAAGTAAGCTTCTTCCAACGGGATTTTCGCCCATAAGGTTGAAATAATAAAATCAACATTTTCTATCCGAACGACTGCATCGTAATAGCATTTTACATTATTTCGAATCGAGCAC
>Ga0209429_10002080_pt1 | contig 12008 bp, 13 predicted proteins | sample BarGraNGADG00212_3_FD_184493 | JGI IMG/M metagenome (GOLD analysis project Ga0209429, IMG submission 184493) | Arctic peat soil microbial communities from Barrow, Alaska - Barrow Graham LP Ref core NGADG0004-212 (SPAdes) (version 2) | ecosystem: Environmental > Terrestrial > Soil > Wetlands >... | reverse complement strand
ACGAATGAGACCTTACTTTACTCCTCACCCTAAAAGGGGGGTTTATTTGTAATATAAACCGATTAATTCCATGGCTTTGTTGAAGCTAATGGTGAAAATAAAGGATTTGCTTTCGTACTTTGCCTTGGCAATCACGACTGCAAAATCCTCTGTACGATCCTGACTTTTGACGCCAGCAACACTCATTTCTTCAATTTTTTCGAACTTTCCTGCCGATTGGATGTCCGTAAAAATCTGGGTCATCACTTTATCGGTCAAGGCATCTTGCAGTTGAGTGGTTGCGCTCTTGCGGATGCCTTCTGCATCTGCCTGGTTGATCAGAGTGATGGTATTTTCGGCTGCCCGGCGCACGTCGTCTTCGACAAATCCCTCCGCCAGTTTAGCGGAGCCACAAGCTGAAACCCCGATAAGCAGGAATAAACATAAAAATGTAATGAGGATTCGGTTTAGCTTCATGTAAGACTCTCCTGACGGAAATACTTCCTTGAATATAGGCTGTAAATAAAGAGGCTGATGGTTGCCACGATCAACCACGGCAGGGCTATCTCCGGTTTCTGTAACTGACTGCTTACGATAATCACCGCGTTGACGAGCCCATGGACGATAATGGCGATGACCAAATGTAGCCATTTCTTACCTCTCTGGAAGCCATTCCAGACGATGAAGGTTAGTCCAATGTGAATAAAGAGAGTCATTAAGCGTTCAATGATAGCTGGCCAGAGAGCGGAAAGGGGGTAAACAGGTATCAGCGGCAGCAGGAGGTAGAGGGCTTCGCAGAGGGTGTGCCCGATCCCAAAAACCAAAGGCTGAGCGTAAGGACTTTTGTCTGGCTTTAGCAGGAATTGCTTAAAAAGAAAGCGGAAGCCCTCTTCGAACACTCCGGCTGAAAGGAGTATCAGGATGCTGATAGGTAGCACCCAATTTTGATTTGCCGTCAAGAAGGCGATTATCTTTGTGGAGTTTTGCATCTGAGTCAGCAGCGGGATCCTGAGGAGGATCTGTGAGACAAAAAAGCACCCGGCTCCCAGGGCAAACCACACCAGCGGTTGCCACCATTTGACCCGGTTTTGTTTTTCTTGCTGGTATGCTTCGATTTGACTTTCCATGGGTACTCTTTTCAGTTTTGATTATACCCTTGCGCACTCTTTCGAAAGATTGTCATGCGGAGCACTCAAATCAGGAGATGTTCTGGAATGTCTGGTAGAGTTATTTTGTACCAAAGGTATTCCAGATCATATTTGTTCAGACAATGGCTCAGAATTTACTGCAAGGCAAATGCGAAAATGGCTGCATGAATTAGGGGTAAAGACTTTGTTTATCGAACCAGGCAGTCACTGGGAAAATGGTTATATTGAGAGCTTTAATGGCAGACTTAGAGATGAACTGCTCAATCACGAAATATTTTATACACTTGAGGGGGCTAAAATATTGATCGAAAACTAGAGAAAGGAATACTATCAGATTCGTCAACATAGCGCTTTGGATTACAGACCACCTGCACCTGAAGCCATACAAACAGTCTAAATTGCTAACCCATTACCGTGGTTATTGCCTGTGGGGATAACTTAGAAAGTGGTACAACTATTGGGGGCAGGACAATCCCCTGGTTACGCTAGCACCCCTCACAGTGTGAGCAAAGATCCTAAATCCGTGCCAACTATTTGGACGGGCTTCACAGACTTAAGGGGGGGAAGCCGACAAAAGCCGTTTCCGGCTTGCTTAGCACGCTTTGGCGATTGATCATTGTGCGTAAAAGCCTTTTACAGAGTTAATCAAGACCTTTTTAACATAGCACCCTTAATAATATTTTAGAATAGCCTCTAACAAAGAGGTTTATAGCTTTAGAACAAAGTACCCTTGACATGCGAATTTAATTCCCTAAAAACTATTGTCCTACCTTTGCGACTGTTTGATTGCAATACAAGTGTTGCTACTTTTGACCATTATTTAGTAAGTTAAGTCTTCATAAAAAATTAATGCAACATAGAAAATAGGACTATCTTGTATTTTTCGTACATCACGACCAGTAATTTTAACTAATTTCCTAAGTTTATATTGCAAGGTGTTTGGGTGAATAAAAAGATTCTCTGCGCATGTAGTTAATGAACCTTCAGAGATAAAATACTCACGTAGGAGAATCATGATTTTGGATAATTCCCGTTCTTCTATGACACCAAAGAGTTCTTCCAAATATTCGTGTTTAGTAAGCGTGTTAATATTACTTAATAATATCTCTAAACTCGAATCATCGTAAAAGAAAATATCATGATGATGGTTCATACTAGCTTTGACAGCCTTTTGGGCTTGTGAAAATAAACTTGGATAGCCTAGATTTCTCTGGGTAATTGAAGAAACCCCCACGACGAGTTGAGATCCATGTTGATTTTTGAAATCAATTTCGATCCGTTCGCACAGATTTGCTATCTCGTTCTTGTTCATAAAATCTACAAAAGCAACCCACTGGTCATTCTTTTGATATATTTCGAATTTGTTATTTTTTGAAACAGTAAAGAAGAAGCGATTTAGTTTATTCCAGTGTTCTTGATCATTCACGGAATTCACGATTTCCTGTTCGTCGACTAATTGAAAAATTATTACTAATCTTGGCTTTGCTATATCGAAACCAATTCTTGAACTTAAATTTATGATATCTTGATTAACTGCTGTTTCTTTGTTATAAAGCAAGTTGTCAAAAAAATGATCTCGCTGAATATTATAAGCATCTTGTTTTTGCTTCGATAATCGTTCTCGAAGTAAGACTTCTGTCATTTTTTTGACTATTTTTCCAATTTGAGAAACTTCTTCCAGGGGACCAGTGAGCCCCACAACACCAACAGCCCTGCCGTCGATTATTATGGGTAAATTAAGTCCTGGCATAACATTCATGAGGTTATCTTCTTCTTGAATAAAGAGTTCATCTAATTCATCCTGAAGCACATGTACTGCTCCCATGTGTAATAATCCTATCCGGTCGGGGTTTGTACTGGCGATAATACATCCAATTTCGTCCATGATATTTATATTTGTGCTAACTACAATTGCAACTTCTTGAATGATTTCCTTTGCAATTCGTTCAGATAGAATCATAGACATTCCTCTTTCCTTCTTATAGGAGTGCTCAGAATTACCCCGAATTAAAGTACAATTAACTACGAATCTGTCATTATTAGTGTTCACAACCAATTCTACGCCAATAAATCCTTAATTACAAACTGTTATATGTCATCAATAACAAATGGGTCTAAAGATATTTGTTTTCTTAAACCTTGTTGTGGATTTACTGAATCACTATAATTATGAGGCTTAAGGTTCCCAAGAGAGACAGAATTATTCATTTCAATGTTTGATCTTTAACAAATTGTGCTTCATTATAAACGATTGGCATAAGGATGTAGTTCAAACTATTTCTGAATTTGAGGTGTTATTATGTTTACTTATAGTGACTTAAAAGTAGGAGATTCAAATAGTTTTGAAAAGACGATTACAGCTGCAGATGTTCTTCTTTTCTCAGCTGTATCTGGGGATTGTAATCCGATGCATATTGACGACGAATTCGCAAAAAACAGCCAGTTTGGAGCCAGAATAGCCCACGGAGCGCTCGTAGCGAGCTTGATTTCAACAGCATTGACTAATGCTTTTCCAACCTCAATATATATTTCTCAAAGCACAAAGTTTGTTGCACCGGTCTATTTAGATTCAACGATTAAAGCTGTTGTTACATGTAAAGAAAAGTTAGGCAAAGGAAAAGTTCTTATGCAAACGAATTGCTACGATCAAACTGGGAAAATGGTAATTGAAGGAGAGGCTGTCACTAGGTTAGCCAGAGACCCTGAGCCGGAGCCAGAAAACAATTAACTTTCGCAAAAAATAATTAACCAAGACTTATTACAATAGCAGAGAGTGATCATCGTGCAACAATATAAATACTTGGCAGTATCAGAAATTGATAAAATAGCAACTGTGACTTTTTCAAAACCTCCAGTAAATGCATTGAACCTAGAGTCTTACCTTGAGATAACAGATGCTTTCAAAAGCTTGAATCAACGAGATGATATCCAAGCAGTTATTTTTTGTTCGGAAGGGAAAGGTTTTCTTGGTGGCAATGATATTGATGAAATTCGATCTCATACAAAAAAAACTCATCCACGATACCAAAAAATTATTTCGGATTGTATGGTTAGCATTTTGGAGTGTAAACATCCCGTAATTGGTGCGGTTCAGGGATACTCGATCGGCGCTGGCATGGTAGTCGCAATTTCTTGCGATTTAGTTGTTGCAAGTGACGATGCTTGGTTTAATGTTCCAGAGCTTTCATTAGGTGTGATCGCAGGGGCTAGTTTCTTGATGGCTGCTCTCCCGGAAAAAATCGTCAGGTATCTTTGTTATTCCGGGGCACATATTTCTGCAGCAGAGATGCTAAACTTCGGCGCTATTAATTTTGTAGTTCCGCGGGAACAATTAATAGTGAAGGTTAATGAAATTGCTGGAAAAATCGCTTCTCAACCTCCCGCTTCTTTAACCTACTTTAAAGAAGTTATGAACATACACTTCAACCATCAATTTGAAAAAAAATTCTTACTTGAAACAGCTTATACCGGAAGAATTTTAGAAACCGCAGAGAAACAAGAATGTTTAGATGCCTTCTTCGAAAAACGAAAGCCATTTTTTGATTGAGTTCACAATCAAAGAAAATTACTCGGTTAGTGAACGGGAAAAGGAGGAGAATAGTTCAAAAATCTTGAGTGATTAATGTTTATCTGTATTGGAAATATCCTAATAAAGAAATATCTCAGAGGAGAGAAGGAAAATGAAAAAAGCTATTACATTTTTGGTACTAGTAACTTTATTCGCGACAGGCCTTGTTGCCTGTCAATCAACTACAGCCACTCCTACCGCAGTTAAACAAGAAATGACTACAGCCCCAGCTGTACAAGAAGCAACTACTGCTCCAGCCACAGAAGCTGCCCCGAAAACGATTAAGATCGGAGCATTCTTCAATTATTCGGGCTCTAGTGCTGATGCTGGCGAAATTGATGGTTCTGGAGCACAATTTGCGGTAGATTGGATCAATACCCAGGGCGGCGTGAAGTCTTTGGGTGGTGCAAACCTTGAACTCGTCAAAGGAGACACCTTAAGTGATTCTTCACAGGCCAAGAGTGTTGTCGAACGCATTCTTTCAGAAAATCCCGACCTTGTTGCTGCAGTTGGTGCAGGTGGAAGTGATTTCGTCCTAGCTATGGGTTCTACTTTTGAGAAAGCTCAAATTCCAATGACCCATAATGGAGTTTCTTCCAAAATCGGTGAACAGCATTATAAGTATATATTCGAGCCGGTACCTACTGCATTTGGTCAGACCCAAATTGAGTTTATTCAACAAATGTTAAATAAGCAACTGGGAATGAATATTACCAAAGTTGGGATTATTTATGAGGATACTAGTTATGGTTTGTCTGTTGCTCAAGGTGATCTGAAACTTGCCGAGTCTGCTGGATTGCAAGTTGCTTTCAATCAGTCATTCCCTCAATACAGTTCAGATGTGTCTGCTCTGGTCACTAATCTCAAGAGTTCAGGTGCTCAAGTTGTTTTACCTGTTGCTTTTACTCAAGATGCCAAGTTGATCTTCGATACAATAGCTTCTATGAATTACAACCCAATAATTTTAGGCGGTGGGGCTGGATTCCTCTACCCTAGTTTTGGTGATGCGCTGGGCGATGCTGTAAATGGCGTTTTTTCAGTAGCTTCCCTGACCGGGGACGAGGCTATGTTCCAGAAAAATAGCCAGTTCAAAGACCTCGCTTCTGAGTACGAAAAAAAGTATGGCTATTTTATGTCAGAACGCGGCGCTGGCTCTTTTGATAGTGTCTACTTGATTTGGCAAGCTCTTGAGAAATGCGGTTGTACGGATGGACCAACACTTGCATCGACGATTAGAGGGTTAAAAATACCTACTTTACAACCTTCAAGTGCAGCAGATGGTAGTGTGGCATTTGACGAAGACGGAAGGAACGTAAATGCTATCCCTATTATCATCCAATGGCAAAAGTGGGATGATGGTAAATATCGTCCTCGTACTGTCTATCCTGAAAGTATGGTAGTGGGTGGTACCAAAGTACAATTAGAGACCTCAGGTAAGTAGAATTCAGCACGTTGACAGAATTAATCAATGTTTCCTGAAAAGACGGAGTTGTGTAATGCTTATGCGCAACTCCGTCGGAAAGAGTGGTACTCAAATTATGGCATGGATAATTATACAAGCGACAATTAACGGCATATTAAATGGGGGCATATATGCACTTGTAGCCGTAGGACTGACAATTGTATTTGGCGTGATGAAGATGGTTAACTTTGCAACTGGTGAATTCATTATGTGGGGTATGTACTTTACATTTCTCCTCTACACCATTACGGGGTTAAATAACTACGTCTTATTACCAATGGTAATTATTTTAACGATTTTACTAGGTCTCTTGTCATACGTTTTAGTGATAAAGCCTGTTCTAGGCAGAGACAGCAACACATTTATCATGGTGACTGTCGGGCTTTCTTACCTTCTGATGAATGTTGCTCAAATGATATTTGGTCCTACACCCAAAGGAATTCCATCAGAGATCAAGACAGCATCTTTATCTATAGGAACATTTACAGTTAGTCTTCCACGTTTAATCGCTTTTTTGAGTGCATGTTTATTAATAATCGCTATTCAGATCCTATTGAAAAAAACTATGTTAGGCAGGGCAATGCGAGCTACTGCTGAAAATGCAGAAATGGCGCAAGTTTTAGGCATAAACTACAAGCAGGTATACACATTTGCTTTTGTGCTTAGTTGTGTTATGGCAGGTGTGGCTGGCACGTTGATAACGCCGATTTATTCCATATATCCTTCCCTTGGCAACATATTTAAGATTATTATTTTTGTGGTTGTGGTTTTAGGTGGAATGGGGAGTGTCTCAGGTGCCTTGATTGGCGGATTGCTTTTGGGGATTATGGAAGCACTCGTAGGTACGTTGATAAACTCCAACCTGGGGCCTGCAGGTATATTCGTTGTGTTTCTACTCATGCTCTACTTGAGACCTAATGGACTTTTTGGAACCGCAAATCGGGTGGCATAATGAAAAATTCGCTAAACATTTTAAAAAAACTTCCAATTGCTGTTATCGCTATCTTAATGGTATCGATTCCGGCTTTTACAGATAACAACTATATTATTAGTACACTTGTTTACTGTTTTGTCTTTGCGAGTTTGGCAATTGCTTGGAACCTTATTGGTGGTTATGGAGAACAAGTCTCATGGTGTAATGCTTCTTTCGTTGCCATTGGAGCATATACTGGCATGATTATGTACAAAATGTTGGGCATATCTCCTTTTATCGCTATCTTAGTTGGGACGGGATTAGCATTTATTGCTGCAACTCTAATAGGATATGGAACGTTTAGATTGCGAGGGATATATTTTTCAATAGCTACTATTGCCTTTGGAGAGATCGTTAGAATTTCTCTTCAGTTTTGGCAAGGACTTACAGGTGGTGCAGCTGGATACTATGTCACCTATACTGGCCAAAATTTTAGTGCCCTTATGTTTAAGAACGATGTCCCCTTCTATTATATCTTGTTGGCTTTGCTCGTTATCGTAATTTTGATTGCTTCTTGGTTTGAGAGATCCAAGATTGGACATTATCTTTCTGCTATCAAAGGTGATGAGGATGCTGCGATTTCTTTGGGCATTGATTCTTTCAAAATCAAACTTACAACTTTTCAATTAAGCGCGGTTATTTCCGCAGCCGTTGGAACTTTTTTCGGTTTCTTTATAGGTTTTATTGACCCAGGCACAGTTTCTAGTTTAAACCTCTCGGTAAAGATTGTAGTCATCGCAATTATCGGCGGTGTTGGAACAATTTGGGGACCTGTGTTAGGTTCTTTTGTGATCAATATCCTAGCCGAAGGTCTAAACTCAATGTTTGGGGATGTGGGTGGTCTCAGTTTAGCAGTGTATGGCTTTTTGTTGATAGTAATCGTTATTTTCAAACCAGCTGGTCTTATTTCCTTATTCCCGAAGTGGGGAAATAATTCAAAATCCGCAAGGAAATCGGATGATGAATCCACTCAAAATGAGGTGTTACCATGACCGAGAACCTTCTTGAAATTGAAGATCTCTCCATATCTTTTGGTGGTATTAAAGCTGTTCGAAACGTTAATTTTGAGATTCGGAAGGGAGAAATCCTTGGATTGATTGGGCCGAACGGGGCTGGTAAATCGACTATTGTAAATTTGATTAGCAACATATATAAGCCTGACAAAGGGGTTATTAGATTTGAGGGCAAGGAATTAAGCCCAAAGATAGGCACTGCACAAAGGGCAAAAATGGGTATTACACGGACATTTCAAACCCCAAAACCTTTCGGTAATTTGAACGTCTACGAAAACATCTATACCATAGCATTGCAAGGTCGAAGTTCATCAGAAGCAGACTTAAAAACCAAAGAGATTCTGAATAAAACCGATCTCAGTAACTATGAGAATTTTCAAAGTATTAAGCTTCCTATTGAAAAACGCAAATTCCTAGATATGGCTCGGATCCTTGCACTGGATCCGAAATTGATCATGATGGACGAAGTAATGGGAGGTTTAAACCCATCTGAAATGGATGAAAGTTTCAAAATGGTTAAAAGATTGAACGCAGAAGGAATAACGATTCTTTTTATCGAGCATGTGATGAGGGCTGTAGTTAACGTTTGCTCACGGTTAGTTGTCGTAAACAACGGCCAATTTCTATGCTCTGGGGTACCAACAGATGTCTTGAAAAGGCAGGATGTAATTGAGGCATATTTAGGAGAGAGCAAGAATCATGCTAATAATAAGTAGTATTAATGCAGGTTATGGCGATCTTCAGGTACTTTACGATGTGTCCATGGATGTAAAGGATGGAGAGGTAGTCTCGTTAGTTGGTTCAAATGGAGCTGGGAAGACAACTATTTTACGCGTCATTTCTGGACTAGAGCCGGCGAAAAGTGGCTCAATAGAGTTTGATGGAATTAACCTCCTTTCAAAGAAAGCGGTAGATCGAGCTTCTTTGGGAATTTCCCATATACCTCAGGGGCGGGGTATTTTAGGTACATTAACCACGCTTGAAAATCTAAAAATAGGCGCTTACCCGAAGATTGCAAGAGCTAAGAGCGATGAGAACATAAAACGAGTTTTTAAAATGTTTCCAATACTTGAAGAGAGACAAAATCAAATGGCTGGTTCACTGAGTGGTGGTGAACAGCAGATGCTTGCGATAGCTCGTGCGCTTCAGAGTGAACCCAAATTGCTAATGTTGGATGAACCGTCTCTAGGATTAGCACCAAAAATCGTAAATGAGATGTTTGATATTATTTCAGATATTGCCAAATTAGGCGTTTCGATCCTAATTGTTGAACAGAATGTGGTTCAGGCATTCTCTATAGCGAACAGAGGTTATGTTATGGAGAATGGAAGAATTGTGATGGAAGGAATCGCAAGTGAGTTGATAAACAATGAGCAGGTCCGAACTGCCTATCTTGGCGTATAGATTGCCCAAATTGGGCTATATTGTGTAAAAAAAATAAGCGATATGGAGGATGTTAAGATGAATTTGGAAAATAAAGTTGCTATAGTGACTGGAGCCGGTAGGGGATTAGGCAAGGGAATCGCTCTTAAGTTGGCTCAAGAAGGTGCAAGTGTTGTGTTATGCGATATTCTTCCATCCGACTTAGAAAAAGTTGGTTTTGAATTTGCAGAAGCCGGATTACAAATTAAAACCATTGTTGGTGACATTTCAAAGGAAGAAGATGTGAATAAGATATTTGAATCCACTTTGGAATCTTATGGTCATACTGACATTGTTGTAAATAACGCAGGTATCAACCGTGATAGTTCTTTGGTGAAAATGGATAATTTGCAATGGAATGCTGTTATCAATGTGAATCTTACTGGCACTTTTTATATGACACGAAAAGCAGCAATAGTGATGAAAGAACAAAAACATGGAAGAATTATTAACATTTCATCCATGAGTTGGATGGGTAATTTTGGGCAGGCTAATTATGCTGCATCAAAAGCAGGTATCGTAGGTTTGACTTTGACTGGAACACGTGAACTAGCAAAATATAATATTACATGTAACGTTATTTGTCCCGGTTTTATCGAGACCGATATGACGCGCGGCGTACCCGCAAATGTATGGGATCTGATGGTAAGCAAAATTCCTGCAGGTCACGCGGGGCAACCAAGTGATGTAGGTAATCTAATTGCCTTTTTGGCATCGGATGAAGCTGCATATATAAATGGCCAAATTATCGAAGTTAGCGGTGGAATGGTTATATAACTTGTCTTTCAAAAGACAAGATAGCGCCGAGGAAAATCATCAAAACTATATTTCAAGGAAAGGTGAATTCTATGGAAACCAAAGATGTTGTTATTGTTGAAGGTGTTAGACTCCCTGTGGGGGCTTTTGGGGGTAGCTTAAAAGCAACCAGTGCTATTGAAATGGGTGCAATGGTTGTTTCGGAAGTTGTAAAACGATCAGGAATTGATCCTAATATCATTGACGAGTTAATTGTTGGGGAAGTTGGCCAGATAGCTGAGGACGGGTTCGTCGCCCGCGCTATTGGAGTCAAGGCGAGACTTCCCGAACAAACAACTGCCTATTCAGTAAACCGCCAATGTGGTTCTGGCCTGCAATCCATCGTGGATGCTTGTTTGGAAATCCAGACCAGTAACGCAGATGTAGTTATAGCGGCCGGCACTGAAAATCTCTCCCAACTACCGTATTACATCAAAGATGCACGTTGGGGAACAAAGTTGGGACATAAAGTGTTTGAAGACGGTGTAATTGATATACTCACATGGCCTCTTGGTCCTTTCCATAATGGTTTTTCAGGAGAGAGGGTTGCAACAGAGTACCATGTATCGCGCGAGGAACAAGACACTTATGCACTTCAAAGTCAGGAACGAGCTCTGGCCGCTATCCGGGCAGGTAAGTTTAAGAACGAGATTCTCCCTGTGGAATTTAAGGACAAGAAGGGCAACATTACTAAGTTTGATACAGACGAAGGCCCTCGGGAAGGTTTGTCCTTGGAGAAACTTGCCAAACTTAAAGCTGCTTTTGTAGAAGGTGGAACTGTAACTGCAGGTAATTCTTCGAGTTTGAACGATGGTGCCGCAGCTGTATTGGTAATGTCTGCTGAGAAAGCTCACGAATTGGGTCTCAAACCTAAGTTACATATTAAAGGTTATGCGGTTGCAGGTAATGATGCTGCACTGATGGGCTATGCACCCAAATTATCTTCAGAGAAGCTTGCGAAAAAATTAGGGCTTGATCTCCCTTCCATAGATATGTTCGAGGTTAATGAAGCATTTGCCAGCCAGACCTACGCTGTAATACGAGATCTTAATCTTGATATGAGCAAGGTAAATATCTATGGCGGAGGAATTTCAATTGGCCACCCCATTGGCGCTACCGGTACAATTCTAACTGTAAAAGTGATGTATGAATTAGCCAGGACTAACAAAAAGGATGCAATGATTAGTATGTGCATTGGAGGCGGTCAGGGCATTTCAATGTATTTTACAAAAGAGTAAATCAAGAGACACGGGACCGTTTTTAGGTCTAAGGGATAGCTAGCTAGGATCTACAACCAGTTAGCTAGCTACCTGAGTTTCGCATCTTAGATACTAGTTTTGGTTTATGGACAAATCAGTAATTTGAATAATAGATAATGTTTTTTGAATAAACCGCCACTTTGATAGAGGAAGTAATGGATGATATTTTAAGCAATATTAGGGTACTCGATTTGGGCCGTTTTATTTCTGCGCCCTTTTGCGGGATGTTGTTGGCAGATATGGGCGCAGAAGTCATCAAGATCGAACGCGTGGATGTAGGGGAGGATGGAAGAAGATTAGGACCGTACAAAAATGGTATTAGTGCTTACGTCACTGCTTTTAACCGAAATAAGCTAGGAATGACTCTTAATTTTAGATCTGCTGAGGGT
>Ga0209429_10002079_pt1 | contig 12017 bp, 24 predicted proteins | sample BarGraNGADG00212_3_FD_184493 | JGI IMG/M metagenome (GOLD analysis project Ga0209429, IMG submission 184493) | Arctic peat soil microbial communities from Barrow, Alaska - Barrow Graham LP Ref core NGADG0004-212 (SPAdes) (version 2) | ecosystem: Environmental > Terrestrial > Soil > Wetlands >... | reverse complement strand
CTACACCAAGTCAAATACCCACACATGGAACCCACAGCATCATGCCCACTCGGCTGAGTATGTCGAGAGCAAATACCATCATGATGATGGTGACGGCCGGCTGTATCGGCTAGACAACATGACGAGCCCCAATCCCCGACCGAACCTCACCTACGAATGGATGGGCCATCAACCACCGCCAAACGGTTGGCGGTACTCACGTGAGAAGATGGCCGAGCTTCATGGTGCCGGGCTGATTTGGTATCCAGATGCCAAGTCGAAGCGCCCCCAGCTCAAACGCTACCTTGCAGAACAGGCTGGTGTGGTCATGGGCAACGTCTGGACGGATATCCCCCCGCTCAACTCGCAAGCGGCCGAGCGGCTTGGTTATCCCACCCAAAAGCCATTGAGCCTGCTTGAGCGCATTATCCAGGCTAGTAGTAACCCGGGAGACGTCGTACTGGACCCATTCTGTGGCTGTGGCACGACGGTTGACGCCGCACAGAAGCTCGGGCGGCAATGGATTGGCATTGACATCACCTACATCTCGGTTGACCTCATCGAGAAGCGGCTCCTGCATACCTATGGCGACTCAATTGTGGGTACGTACAAGGTGAACGGCATTCCTCACGATCTGGCCGCTGCACGGGCGATGTTCAACCAGTCCGCCTTCGAGTTTGAGCGCTGGGCGGTAGCCATGGTGGGGGGCCAGCCGAACCAGAAGCAGGTGGGGGACAAGGGAATCGACGGAGTAGCGCGGTTCCCGACTGACGCTCGTGGTGGCATCGGCAAGGTGCTCATCTCGGTCAAGGGGGGACAGACGCTCAACCCAGCGATGGTGCGTGACTTGGACGGGACAGTCAGGACTCAGAAGGCAGACATGGGCGTTCTAGTGACGCTCGTGGACGCTACGAAGGGAGTCATGGACCAGGTTGACCACGGTGGCGGCTACGTCCATCCAGGTGACAAGCGCCAGTTCCCACGCATCCAGCACATCACCATTTCCGAACTACTGAAGGGTCAGCGCCCGGCACTTCCGCCGCTTCTCATGCCGTACATTCAGGCCAAGAAACAGGTCGCCACGTATGAGAGTGACACGCTGTTTGACCACTGACTCAGCCGCGTAGGTGCGTGACAGGCTCTGGGACGTCGAGTCGGTAGTGCTCAGCAATCTCGACCTGTGTCAATAGGTACTGGTATCTCAGCGTCTCATACTCCGGGTGTTGCACCGCGTCGGGGCCTGGATTGAACAAAACACACATCGCACTTGCAATGTGTGCCAGTCTTCGCCGGGCCTCGATGTGCCACGGTTGGGGTGATTGTTCTGGTGTTGGTGTGTGGTTTTCCACTTACCTTCCATTATAACATTTCTGGCTAACATGAAGAACCCCGCTAGACCTAACTAGCGGGGCGTACAGCTCCTTCAGACGCCGAACTCGGCGAAGATGTCCTCCGGGCACTCTGTGGTGTCGCCCTCGTCGTCAATGAGTCCCACGACGATGACATCGCCCACGAAGACGGTTTGGTTGAGGTGCTCCGGTGCGTTGCGCCACAGGAACGCGGTTGCGCGCTCGTTGAGCGGCAGGGAACGGATCAGACCTTCCTCGTTGCAGATAATCGAGCACTCTCGACTCTCAACGTCGACGAACTCGATGTAGCCGTCCACGATCTTCTGGAGGTCCTCGAGCTTGCCTTCGATGGTCTGACGGGTGATAGGTGCTTCCCACTCTTCGGGGATGACCATGACGTGCATGATGGTACCTCTCTAGGAGACTGTCTCTAGGGCCGGTTGGTCCTAGATTTCAACCTCCTAACTCACTTGTTCGAGGGGCAGTTCGTCTTGCGCGCGGCCGGCATTCACGATGCGGTCGGTCACTTTGAAAATGGCCCTCACTGAGTGCTCGGTGGGCTTGTTGGCTCCCATCCATCCCTGGACATAGCTACGACTCACAGATGCCATCTCTTCATCCAGTAACTCGAGCTCGTTCAAAGTGAGGTATGCGGACGCCTCTGCTTCAAATTCCTTGACCCCACGGTGTAGCGCGTAGTCCGCCATAGCCTCGTCGCTGGTCGTATGGCCGTGAGTCACGTGGCTGATCTCGTGCAGAGTCGTCTTTATGGGGTACTTGGCGGCCGGATTGATCGCGATATTCCGCTCGTATGAGTAACCTTGGGTATTAGAGTCGAAGGACTCAAACGGGACCTCGGTGATAGCGAGGGCTGCCAGTGCGCGGGCCTTGCTCCAGGTGGGGAGCTCAATGTCAGGGAGTGGTTCGCCCTCGGTGTCGCTGATCGGGAAGACGGAGTTGACCAGCTTGAACTTGGTGATGGTCTTGGGGTTGCCGTTCTCGTCCAGCTCGTCTCTGAGCTTCACGGTGATAGGTCGCAGGATGGCCTTCGCTTTGGCTCCGCGCTTGACATGGCGGTCAACCTCGAGCCAGCGGTTGTAGGTGGCGATCGGCTGGGGGAGCACTCCCTGGTACATGAGCAGGGCGCGGTTACCCATGCTGTAGGTGTACATTCTGGAATACGTGTTGCCTGTCGAGCCCTCGATGGTGAGGGCTGCTTCTAGTAGACCTTTCCAATCTGGGCGGTATTCGGCTGATTGTCCGTCAGGCCGTGCCATCACCTGCCTCCGGCTCAGCCTCTAGCCAACGGCAAGGGCACGGGCAACACTCCAGGTCGTCGTGGTGAACGAAGTCAGGTCCTCGATCTACGTGATCATCCATTAGTAGAACCTGAGCACCTTTCCAATGGCTTGCTTGATCGCGCGATAGGCATCGCTATCGACTAGGACCATTTTCACTTTGGGGTAGTATTTGGTCATGCGTTTGAGCTTCGTCTTGCTCTTCGGGTCCATCCACCCCTTCACCTCATGATACTCAAAGTCACCACTGTTGTTGAACACTTTGAAGTCGGGACGATAGGATCGAGTTCCACTCTGGATCTTCTCAAAGATGAACACATGAGCCTCATACTCCCAGCTACGTATCTGTTTCTGCGCAATCAGGAAGTCAAGGTATAGCGCGTAGTTCGCCTCCCACTTGCTTCGAAAGAACATCTGCCTGCCGTTAATATCAAAGTAGCCACGCTGAACGTTCATGAACTTGCCTGGTCGCATGATATTCTTCGGCATCACGCCGGTTACGGTGTTCTGCTGCTTGATCCTCCCTATTCGATAACCATCGGTTAGGTGCTTATGCTGCTGGCAATACTCTGAGGACTGTTTGATCTCCTTGTCACATTTGGGGCAGTGGTTGTGAGCCTTACGGTGATTGTTCTGTTGGAATGCAGCGGTCCTCTTTGCTATCGACGAGGCCGGTAGCTTTCTGCCCAGTTGCGACTGCCTAGCGCATTCACGCGAGCAGTACTTTCTGGACTGAGCCCCTCCTCGTCGGCAGGAAAACCCCGCTTTGCAAGTAGCGCATACCTTCTGCACGTCTCCACCCTTGTAGTGTGGGTTATTGGCGCCCTTAAACGTGCCAACACTTCCCTGGTAGACGTTTGCGCAGTGGGGGGAGCAGAACTTCTTGTTTGGCCTGCTTCGGTACTTACGGACAGGAGTGCCACAGACTAGACAGCTCACGATCACGGAACCACCGTGTGCGCCTGCGACTAGTGTGCGAGCTTCCTCGGCCTCTGTGGGGGTGGTATTGACGGTCATGATGCAGCCCCCGACTGAGCGAAGGCTGCCTGAACCTCCTGGAAACGCTCAACTGAGCCACCTTGGTCTGGGTGCGCCTTCAGTAGCTGCTGACGGTAGGCGGCTTTGATGACCTCGGGACTTGCTGTAGGTGAGACCTCCAGCACCTCGTACCAGAGTCTTGCCGTGTAGGGCGTCACTATCACGGACTCTGGGAGGGCTTTGAAACCTCGGAAGGCCGCGTCGACCATCTCCTTCGCTCCCCAGCGATCGATGCCTCTGAGAGCGTCAACAGTCAGTGCGATCGCGTGAAGGTTGTCCTCCACGGTCGACCACTTGTCGCATGGGATGCACTTGGTCTCGCCGTTGAGGTCGAAGTAGACGGCGATGCCGACATCTTCAGGCTGTCTCTGACCCGAGAACGGATACCCATCCTGGCGCAGGCGTAGGTCACTCGAGATGATCATGTTCCGTGCTTTGAGCAGTCTGAGTTGTCGGACCACCTCTACTCGCATTTGCTCAAAGGAGAAGTTGGCGAACTTGGATGACTGCTTCCTAGCAGTGCGCGGCCAGCCCATCGGCCACTGGAGTGGTGATGCTGTGATGCTCATCGCGCAATCTCCAGGAGACTCAGCTGCGGGTTCACCCCCACGGCTTCACGCTCAAGCGTCTCGACGGTCTCGAAGTACGGCACGGTTCCCAGCACGTCCTTGATGCTCACGTACTCGCTGTCGTGATCAATTACCCTGTTATTGAGGGTCATGACGCGGGCTGGTACGGAGAGGTTGCCCTTCAGGAACTCAGCCCCACGGCTGGTCAGAATCCAGTAGCCACGGCCGGCCTCCTAGTCCTTGGCCACGAGTCCGTGGTAGCGGAGCATGGTCCAGTTGGCGGCTTCGTTCTTCGTGAGCTCCCAGGGCGTGCCGTCCAGGTCCTTGCGGTTGTGCAGGCTGTAGGTGCCCTTCGCGATCACGGCGCGGCGGAACTTCACGAGAGCGTTGATGATGCCAGGAGTGACGGGGTGGGTGTAGACGTATGACTGAGCGTGGCAGTGCTCACACTCGTAGAGTTCGGCACTCATCCCACCACCTCCAGCACTTCCCGGCAGTCCAAGCAGATGCGCTGAGCCTCGCCGTCCAGGATGGTGCCGTTCCAGTCGTCAGTGCTTGGAAGCACTAGCGTGGCCGTGGTCAGGTGGCGGCACTGGCTCAGCTCCTCGTTGTTCTTGTGTATCTCTGCCAGCAACGCATCCATCGTGCGCTCAAAGTCCTTGTCGGATACCTCGACTGGCTTGTGTTTTCCACACTCGATTCTTGTCATGTTGTTATACCTCGTTTACGTTTGCACCTCGCCTCAGCGAGTAGCAAGCACACAGACCTTGGGGAGTCATGCCAGACGTCAAGGTTTGCCTGTGTGCTTGCTACCGGCTGCGGTAGGTCGTCCCGGCTCGCAATCCGGGGCGACGATAGAGCGTGTAGTGCTAGTAGCAAGTGGCGGGGCGTGCATATTGTCCACTTAGCTTTAAGTCGGTACTAGCGATAAATAAAGCAGCTTACTCTCATACCTTCCGTGTTCGACACATATTCGTATGATTTTGCTTAGCGAGGCTCAATTCTAGTACGCTGCCCCCATTTACTACCAGCACTACTACGCTCTATCTGATACAGGACATGGACCTAGCAGCACGGCATGGCCGCGACTTTATAGCGAGAGCTTCGTGGGCTCTCTCGCGCTGCTAGAACCCAGCAACGATTGCTTCCCCATACGGTTCTTTAGTGCTGCACGCTGCTGGGTTGGTCGGCACAAGCGATATGGACCAAATGAGCAACGAGGCTCGTCCACGCGATTCTTCTGCCGCCGTGACCTGTATCAGTTTGTCAAAGTACTTGGTGAACGCCCGACGGGCCAAGGGTGGGCATCGACCCGTCGAATCGTTCGCATCCATTTAAGCAAAATGCATGGAAAAGGTCAATACCTTTCTCATGCAAAACTGTGGATAAGTGAGCTAGAACGGGGGGTCGTTGGTAACGCGGAATACGAGACTACCTTCGATGTGTTCAATAGCTACCTCAAATAGCTCGTGCACAATTTCGGCTCGGTGTTGCCGTGGCTAGTTCTTCCGCCCGTGCGATAAGAGCTTGCCGGACATACCTGAGCTGCGCCAGGCTGTGCTGGGGTATCAGCTCGATGAACTCACACACGACCTCTTCGTCGTGGTCCATGCGTTCAATGAGTGCGTCAGCTTCGTCCATGTGCCTTCAATTATGAAGCACAACGGGGGAGGCGTCAAAGTATAGTTATGCCATGTTCTCGACTATTCGCCGTTGTTTTGTCAAGTTGCGAAGCCCCCACAAGTGATGGTGGAGTAGGTATTTTTGGGTATCTACCCCTGTAGGCTCTGAAAATGCTACGTCGCACAAGATTTGTTGTGCGTCCCATCAAGTGCGACGCGGGCAAACAAAAACAGCGAGTCGTGATGGGCTCGCTGCGCTGCGTGGTGGATAGGTCTAGTCGCGTCGGTGGACGATCCACCGCTCAACACGTTGCCGTATCTGCTCGATGCCATCGGCGGCCCACATGATGAATATGACCGCCCAGAACCCGAAGGCTATGGCTAGGACGACTGCGGCACCCGAGAACATGAGTAGCAGGGTGAAGTTCTGGTCCATCAGAATGGCCTCCAGCCGGGCTGAGTCGTATCGACTCCGATTGCCTCGAACTTGTCGACGCATCCGTGACAGACGCCTGAGTTGACGATGATCCTGAGCTTCTTACAGTGCTCGCACCTACCGAGGTGTGGTCTCGTAGTAGAGCTTGAACTGGTCGAGCTTGGACTCTCTGTTGTACTCGATTCTTCGTTGCATGGTACCTCCCCATTATACCCTTTTGGCTTTGACCATCGGGCGCGTAGACCCTTAGCGCTTGCCTCCTTGGCACGTTCGCGGCTGGCAGCGAAGCCACCTGTGTGACTGGCTTTGCCGCCCCGACTGCCGAGCTTCTTGTAGAAGTCCTCACCGTGGCGTTCCTTGATGATGGCGGCGGCCTTGCGGCCTCCTTCTATCGTGCCTGACATCTAGTTCTCCTTCGCTTGCTTTACGTGTGATAGACAGTCCGTGTAGTTGGTACTACGCACCTGTACGGTCGCGTTGATTCCGTCCGCTACACGGCCCCACTGGTCGTCACCTAGTGACGTCTCGATGAGCTGGAACCACGCGTTGTCCTGGTTCAGGGCCGCCATACATGAGAGTGGGGTAGCGGTGACGGTGACTGTCTTGGTGACGGTCTGCACTCGTGGGTTTGTGGTCCACACCAGTGCGCCGATTGAGAGCCCGAGTGCTAGGTAAACGATGCGGTTGATCCACATGGCACTCATGCGGCGTCCTCGACCAATTGAATCTCCGTCTGGGCCTCCAGCTTCCGGATGAACTCATCAGCCTGCTTGCGTGTCTTGTTGAGCGCCATACGAGCCTCGAGGACCTTTGGTGTGTACTTGAGCATCTCACCTAGTTCGATGATGCGTTCTTGCTGCTCGTCGGTTGGTGGCAGTCCAGCGTCATCCTGTGAGGGTTTGGCTGCTGGCTTCTCATCGGCAGTCGGTCGGGGGTTCTTAGCCTCCGGCTTGTCTAGAGTGCTCTCCAGCTCCTCTTTAGTCCACAGGTCGAGTGCGACACCGAAGCGCATCGCTGCGTTGCGGATGGCGTCACCGATGCACTCCTTTGCCGTGGCTCCGTCACCGACGCCGATACGTGTTACACCGTTGATGGTTAGGCGTATCCATAGATTGCCAACCTTGTCTGTGGCGGGTAGGCCGTCCTCGCGCACCGCGAAGGGTTCCCATGTCCACGTTGGGTCAACCTGCAGAAGACGGTCCGTAACGGCTGCGTGGCCCACGTAGTCGAGCATCACGCCGCCCTTTGGGATCTTGCCGATTACCTCCTTCGGGAACGGCTTGCGTAGTTCCTTCCAGACGTCTACAGGGGTTATTGCTTCACTCATGGCTCTACTTCCCTCCGAAGGCGAAGTAGACGACCCAGACGCCGAGGAAGGCTACAGCGACGCTGAGGCCTGCAAGAGCTAGGTCACGGACGGTGTACTTGATGCCGTTCTTGCGTTTGAAGTCGGCCTTGAACTCGTCGAGGTCAAAGTTCACAGGCGATAGACTGTCGCCCATCAACTGGCGAAGTTCGGGTGTCATGACGGTCTTCACTAACGGTTTGGGTGGCCGCACGGCTGCTCGCCAGCTCTCGTCACGTGCTCGTCTAGTCTCTATCGTTTTAGGCTGCGCGGCTCGACTTGCGGTGTTCTTCTTCACTGCCTTTACTGATGACTGGTGTTGTTTCTCTGTCATTTGATTCACTTCTGACCTGTTTGAGGTGCTTCCTCAGGGTCTGGTCTCCCATAAGTTTGGTATCTATGATGTCGACTACTTTGATGCCTTCCGACTTGGCGTATCTGCGCAACGCTTCCTTCATCCCTTGGCGGACGTTCGTGTTGAACACTTCCGGGCGCTGTTTGGAGTTCCACGTCACTTTCAACCATTTCTTAGTCATTCATGCGTATCCAGTTCTCCTCGTTATTGTTGATTGTGTTGCACCGACACGTCGTCATGCAGTCTCGTTATGTATGTACCGCGCGACTTGTCGCAACCAGTTAAACAAAATCCATGTAAAACGTCAATACCTTTTCCATTGACAACTGTGGATAACTCAGCCGCCCAAAGTCATCGGACAGGGGTGTGTAGCTGGGCGTGTACCTGAAGTGTGCGTCGAGCCCACTGAACATGCCGCTGACAAGCGCAAACGCTGCCATCGACGTCGTGACGCATGTATGCCATGCTTATTACATGCCACTCAGCCCCCGAGACATGCAGATCGTCCGATACGCAGACTACTTCCAGGAGTTCAGCACTGCTCAGATTCTGGCGCTCGTCTTTCCCGAAGCCGCTAGTAGAACCTCCTGCGATAGGGCGCTGCGTCGGCTCACCGAAGACGGGTATCTTTCACGGGTCGAGAAGCGCCGAAGCGTGGGCGGAGCACGGGGCGGGTCGGGGGAGTACGTGTACACCCTGGGCGCTCATGGGTGGTCGCTCTGTAAGCGTGAGGGGCGCTGGCATAGACGGGCGGTTGACTACCATGCGCTGGCCATCGTCGAGACGTACGTCAAGCTGGTCACGGCACAGCGAAGCGGTGAGTTCATCCTGAAGGGGTTCACGCCTGAACCTGAGTGCCACGTGTCGGTGAAGGGTGTCGAGTTGAAGCCGGACATCTATATAGAGCTTGAACGCCTGGGCGGCCGAACACTGAAGGCGTGGCTTGAGATTGACCTTGGCACGGAGCGACAGGCTCGCATCACTGAGAAGCTTGAGCGCTACGTGAGCGCGTTCGAGTCGGGACAGATTGACCCGTACCCCCGAATCATCTTTGTGGCACAGGACGCAGAGAGAGCCCGTGAGCTGGCATGGCTGATAGCACGACGACCAGCGAGAGAGCCAAAGCTGTTCACCTCTATAGAAGCGTCGAGTTTTCCACAGGGGCTGTAGCAATAAACACTACAGTGTGATGGCATAATACTGTTGACCTTTTCCATGTAAAAGCGCATACTGAAAGTATCAGTTAAACAGGAGTTATGCCATGACAAAGATATACATCAAACTAACCCTCAATGAAGCGATCGACAGGATCGTGAAAGTGGAACGCGAACTCGAAGGTCTCGGCCTGGTCTATGGAGACATGAAGACGCTCAATATCAGCTTTTACGCAGAACGACGCGCACTGCGTACTATCATCGAATCTCTCAAGGAAGAGCGCAATAGCCTCAACGACTACGTGAACGATAACTTCCGGGAGGCGGCATGAGCTGCTCCCACGTGGACTACGACGACTACTTTGAGAAGTGCCTCGACTGTGGAATGACGAACGAGGACATCCACCACGACGAATGTGGGGATAGTTTCACTGTAGACGATGAGGGTGTGTGTGATCATTGCGGATTTCAAGTAATAGAGATTAAGAAGGTGATATGAGAGAGATAAAGTTTAGGGCATGGGTAAGGCCTAACCCTATGACTCCTCTCGGGGAGTTAATGAGTTGGGACGGCCTGAATGATAATGTAAGTATTGGATGGCTCCTGACGAGTAAATCCGACACGGGCTATACGCTCATGCAATACACCGGCCGCAAGGACAAGAATGACGTCGAGATATATGAGGGTGACTACGTGAAAACCCATGGCTGGGAAGGTGTTATTGAGTTCTCTCACACGGGTGCATGGGTAGTAGCGCAGGGTAGTTTCAAAGAGCTCCTACACGATTTCGTGCACAATAAATGGCCTGTTGAGATTATCGGCAACATCTACGAGAACCCGGAACTGCTCCAGGTAGCCGCATGAGCGTTCAGCACGTGTACGAATCAACTGCTCGCCGTGAGGCCTTCCTGCGAAGCCGTGGCGCTCTGAGGGACACCGGAAGGCGACACCCCACAGGAGCCAGCGTTGACCTGCTTTGGTCGCTCGCCTTCTACAGCGTCATCGTGACAGTCATGCTTGCTCTGAGCTAGACAATGAGAAACCCCCGACGAGGTGACGGGGGTTTCTTGCTACCCGAGGGCGGCAAGCGGTGCTCTCTCAGTATGACGGATACAGCGTGAAATGCAAGAGCCGGCCATGTTCTGACGCTAGGCCGGCCGGTGCTTGTTGTTTTGGTGAGTCGTGTTTGTTTCGACTCGTGAGGTGTGGAGTTCGCGCGTATAAGAGTCGCGCTGGAAGGTGCGAGGTAGTCCGCAGACCGCCTATGCACTCAGTGTAAATCAACATGCTCACGTTTCACAGTTGATTTTTACGGGCGAGTGTGCGATAACTGAATGCACCTGAACGCTTCAAACAAGTCGCGGGCGGGGGTATAGGGTAGAAGAAACCCACGATTGCTCGTGGGCACGCTTCAAACAAGTTGCTTCTATTGAAACACACTTGACGCATATACACAAGTACTCTTTCAACAATCAGTTTGCAGCCTGACCAAAACTGCATGGAAGCAACGCTCTCAGGCGTGGTGAAGCCTTGACTAAACATCAATTCACCTCTCTTACAGAGCGCTGTACTGCTGAACTCCCTGTTGGAACAGAACCGAACTGCAAGGCCGGTGAAGACCGTGAGCATCTTGGCTGGGGGTGAGAGTAGGTTGAACAAGCGCATCGTGGTGAACTCCTGCAGTAGTAGGGGAGGCCCGGCTAGTGCGTTGCTGTCTTCCAGTTCACAGACATAGGAGAAGCCCCCACTGACTCATACTCAGCGGGGGCATTTGATTTGGTTGGATCACCTCCTCAGTTCTTGGGGCTGAAGCCGACCCGCCGTCCTCGTGTGCCGGCGGCCTTGACGACGACCTCGTCCGGGACAAGCTTGCGGAACTCGGCGTGGCTCATGACCACCTCGCGGCTCTCGCCGTTGTTCTTGATCTCGACGACCACGAGGTCCTTGACGTCCTTGAGGTCAGCGACCTCCGCGGGGAGAACGTCGAGCATCTTGGGCTGGTCGACTGATGGGTGAGTCCTGATGATGAGTGAGATGAACTCGCTCTCGGGTGCTTCGGTGCCGGTGATGTCCGACACGAGCTTGACGATACGCGCCATGGTTGGTTTTCCTTTCGATGGGCGCTCTGTGCCAGAACGGTTGCCCTGACCTATTCACTTATGCGCTTTTGGGCTTGATATTGCAAGGGTGAAAGCGCATAATCGGGGGTGGTGAACTTCGCCTCTACCAATAGCTTGGCCTCTCGTAATCGAGGGGCCTTTGCTTTATAATGGGAGGTAACTAAACGAGGTATGAGTATGGCTGACGAAATAGCACCACAGGGACGGCATGAACTGAATATCATTAACATTGTTGATCACTGGTACCACGAGCACACCAGACTTCACCTAGTGGACGTCGACTCGGACGTAATGGCTAACCTCATCAGGCCCCTCGTCTCCTACGGCAAAGACCGGGAGACTGCTAGTCGGCTGGCAGAACTGCTAGGTGCTCAGAAATATCTTGCCCGTCTTGGGCATCCACGGTATGCAGCTATGGATGACCGCATCGCCGAACTTGAGCGAGTTCTGCAAGCGGACTCCATTGAGATAAGTGATGCCGTTTGATCTATCAGCATGGGTGAAGCAATCCACCGCAGCAAGCGGCGTCTCTCGCCGTGTCCGAAGCCGCAAAGCTATCCACGCAATAGCTCGCGTCCTCCGCTCGAAATAGCCACGCGCCGCCTCTGTGCTGTGGTGGTATTCGTGTATATTCGACGAGGCGACGGAGTTCGCGCCGAGTCTCATCGAGGCGTTGCGGACGCCGCTCGAGGCGGGATCGATCCACATCGGTCGGTCCGGTGCTCAGGTGCGGTACCCGGCCCGGTTCCAGC
>Ga0209429_10002078_pt1 | contig 12018 bp, 8 predicted proteins | sample BarGraNGADG00212_3_FD_184493 | JGI IMG/M metagenome (GOLD analysis project Ga0209429, IMG submission 184493) | Arctic peat soil microbial communities from Barrow, Alaska - Barrow Graham LP Ref core NGADG0004-212 (SPAdes) (version 2) | ecosystem: Environmental > Terrestrial > Soil > Wetlands >... | reverse complement strand
TCTATTTTACTAGAAAAGAAGAATTGGCATCTGCTGCTGCACCGCTGTAAATATGTGCTGCAGTCACTAAAAGTACAGGAGGGCATAAATTATGTGGACTTGCGGTGAAATGAAAAAACTGGGATGGTCAAACGTAAGTAAATCCTTAGGGACAGCGGTTTTAGTGACTTTGGTTTTTATTGTTATCTCCGGATTTTTCTCCGGCGGACAGAATCTCATCAATATAATCAAATTGAGGACACAGTTTTCCAGCAATATGGGTTCAGTTGATTCCCTGAAGACATATATTGCTGATTCCAGCTCAATATCGGGAACACGCAGTATGATTGCATTAAATCTGCTGCAGAGTTCGATAGGATTTCTGGCCCTGGCAGCCACCATATTCCTTATCAATCCTCTTGCTGTCGGTTATTCCAGCTGGTTTTTATCGAATCGCAAACAGGAGGAAACAGCAGGATTCAATCTGCTGTTTTCATCGTTTCGCCAGGGTTCCTATACGGGAATTCTTGCAGGGACTGCATGGATGACTCTGTGGACAACGATTTGGAGTCTGGCAGCCGGACTTTGCTTTATACCCGTTTCCATTGTATTTGTCGGTGCCATCATTTCCGTTTTTATTGCTGTGGGCACGTATGCAGGTTCCGGTGTAACGATGGATCCGAACGTACTGGTCGATAAATTGCAGAGTATTGCACCGGGCTTTATTATTGCTTTTATCATTCTTTTATTTTTGGGAATTGCAGGAGCATTTGCCATTATGCTCAACCGTAAATATGCATATTTCTTTACTACATTCATCCTGGCGGAAAACCCGACTTTCGGTGCTAAGAATGCCCTTGATCTGAGTAAACAAATGACAAAAGGCATGAAGGGTAAGCTCTTTGTACTTGACCTTTCCTTCATCGGCTGGTGGCTGCTGTCATCACTGACGTGTGGTATACTTTCTCTGGGTGTAATGCCGTATATGCATTCGGTTTATACGGAAGTTTATATCAGTCGGAAGGCTGAACAGAGCATCTGAAGTATGTGCCTGAGTCAGTGATTTAGTATTGTGCTTTCATGAAATGACCAAAAAGGAGAATGTCTATGTCTGAAATCAAACAATATGATGTTGCTATTATTGGTGCGGGATTAGCCGGAATATTTGCCGGATATGAACTGACCAGCAAAAATCCGGATCTGAAAGTTATCATACTTGAGCAGGGGACACCTATTGTGGAAAGATCCTGTCCTATTATCAGTAAGAAAGTTGATAGCTGCATCAACTGTAAACCCTGTGCAATCATGCGAGGTTTTGGCGGAGCCGGAGCATTTTCAGACGGAAAATTCAATTTTACCACGCAGTTCGGCGGTTGGCTCAACGATTATATGTCAGATGACGAAGTAATGGGTCTGATAGAATATGTCGATTCCATCAATCAGCTTTTTGGCGCTACTCAGGAACTGTTTTCCACGTCCACCCCTCAGGCTGACGTCATTCGCCGTAAAGCGATCAGTTACGATCTGCATCTGATGGATGCCAAATGCAAACACCTGGGAACGGAGCGCAACCGCGAAATTCTGGTAAAGCAGGCTCAGTGGCTCGATGAGCATCTTGATGTTTCCTGCAATACGAAAGTAGATGAAATTATCCCGCTTCCTGATGGAGACTACCGCCTCGATACATCAATCGGTACGATTGTATGCAAATATCTTGTCGCGGCTCCCGGACGTTCGGGTGCCGAATGGTTTTCTGAGCAATGCCATAAGCTCAAACTTCCGATGATCAATAATCAGGTTGATCTCGGCGTTCGCGTGGAACTTCCTGCAATCGTTTTTAAGGACATCACCGATGCGATGTATGAGGCAAAACTCTTATACAGAACCAGGCAGTATAAAGATGTTGTCCGCACTTTCTGTATGAATCCGTACGGTCATGTCGTTACCGAGAATACGGACGGTATTATTACCGTCAACGGCCACAGTTATACTGATCCTGCACTGCGCAGTGAGAATACAAATTTTGCGCTGCTTGTAAGCAATAAATTTACCACGCCTTTCACTGAACCGTATCAGTACGGCAAACGAATTGCATCCCTTTCCAACATGCTGGGAGGAGGCATTATGGTACAGCGCTTCGGAGATCTTATTGATGGACGCCGTACTAACTCGCACCGCCTGCCTCAGGGATTTGTAAGGCCGACGCTTGATGCCGTTCCCGGCGACCTGTCGCTGGTCCTGCCCAAACGTCACCTCGACAATATTATTGAGATGATCCAGGTCCTCGATAAACTGGCCCCCGGTACAGCCAACCAGGATACTTTACTGTATGGCGTGGAAGTCAAGTTCTATAGTGCCCGCTTACGGCTGACAGCAGATCTCGAGACATCACTGCCGAATTTTTTCGCCATTGGAGACGGAGCCGGAATTACACGGGGCCTGTCACAGGCAGGGGCAAGCGGAGTACGGTCTGCAAGGGCAATATTGAGCCGAATTTTATAAATTGTATTTACATCACCTGGTACTTGTGTTAAAATTTTTAAGTATTTCGCCGTGGTCACAGTTTATGGATCGTCCGACCATTTTCTTTGCCACAGGACATTAATGGAGGTAATTAGATGGACAAGGTTATCAAAGCAGAAATTATCAAAGAGTACGGCCTTAAAGAAGGCGACACGGGTTCACCGGAAGTTCAGATCGCAATTCTTACAGCCCGTATCAACCACCTGACAGAGCATCTGAAGGAACACAAGAATGATCACCATTCCAGAAGAGGACTTCTGATGATGGTTGGACAGAGAAGAGGACTTCTGGATTATCTCGCACGTATCGACGTTGAGCGTTACAGAACAGTAATCGTTAAGCTCGGAATCAGAAAGTAAGTACATATATTTCAAGAGAGGTGAGCTTCACGGCTCACCTTTTTTTGAAAATTTGCGAAAAAACCAATAATTAGATGACATAAGGTATAATGTTATCAGTATAGCTACACAAAGTCACCAGATTGGGCCGTAGAGGGTAGATTGATGAATCGTAATTCTATCAGTTGGATAGGCCGTACGATACACGAATCTACAAGCTACCGCCCTGGTGACTTCGGTATATTCAATTTACCAGGAGGTAATTTTTTATGGAAAAAACATTTCAAATGACACTCGCTGGCCGTCCGCTTATTGTGGAGACCGGCAAACTCGCGCAGTTCGCTAACGGTTCATGCCTGATCCGCTACGGCGAAACAGTCATTCTCTCGTCTGCCACGGCATCGCTTTCACCAAGGGACGGAATCGACTTTTTCCCTCTTTCCATTGATTATGAAGAGAAGCAGTATGCAGTAGGCAAGATTCCCGGCGGTTACATTAAGCGTGAAGCAAGACCTTCTGAGAAGGCTATTCTTACTTCCCGTGTTATTGACCGCCAGATCCGTCCGCTTTTCCCACATGACCTCAGAAATGATGTTGTTGTCAACAATCTTGTTATGTCCGTTGATCAGGACTGCTCTCCTGAAATCGCTGCTATGATCGGTACATCCATTGCAATTGCGACATCAGACATTCCGTGGAACGGCCCCACTGGCGGTATTGTCCTTGGCCTGATCGGCGACGAAGTCGTCATCAATCCTACGGAAGAACAAAGAAGTGCAAGCCGCATGTATGTAACACTTGCCGGAACAAAGAAGAAGATCTGTATGGTTGAGGCCGGTGCCAATGAAGTTGAGGATGAGATCATGCTCGCTGCAATTGAAATCGGACACAGGACGATTCAGGAAATTGTAGATTTCATTGCCGGCATTGTTGCTGAAATCGGCAAACCGAAATTCACATATAAATCTTCTGCCGTACCGGAAGAAATTTTTGCCTATATTAAGGCCTTCGGTTGGAATGACATGAGACTTGCTGTTCTTTCCGATGACAAGAGTGTCCGTGATATGCAGGTTGCCGTTCTGACAGAGAAGGTTAAGGCATATCTTACCGAGACGAACGAAAGCTACCTGCCTTATGTCGGTGAATCCATCTATCTGCTTGAGAAGAAGGTAGTCAGGGATTATCTTTTCCGTGAGCATGTCCGTGTTGACGGCCGACCCCTTGACCAGATCCGTCCCTTGTCCTGTGATGTAGGAATGCTGCCCCGTGTACACGGTACCGGACTTTTCCAGCGCGGACAGACGCAGGTTCTCACGGCGGTTACCCTTGCGCCTCTTTCCAAATCGCAGACGCTTGACGGTATTGATAATGAAGTTACCAAGCGTTATATGCACCAGTATAATTTCCCCGGCTATTCCGTCGGTGAAGCCAAATCATCACGTTCACCCGGACGCCGCGAAATCGGCCACGGAGCTCTCGCAGAGAGATCCCTCATTCCGGTACTTCCTTCAGAAGAAGATTTCCCATATGCAATACGTGCCGTTTCGGAAATTCTTATGTCCAACGGCTCGACATCACAGGGTTCTGTCTGCGCAAGCACACTGGCTCTTATGGATGCCGGTGTACCGATCAAGCGTCCTGTTGCCGGTATTTCTTCAGGTCTTATTGTCAACGAAGAGAATGAGGATGATTTCCTCGTATTCATGGACATTCAGGGCATCGAAGATTTCTTCGGTGACATGGATTTCAAGGTAGCTGGTACTGAGCTTGGCATTACATCCATTCAGGTTGATATCAAGGTAGACGGTCTTTCGATTGAGATCATCCGTCAGGCTTTTGCCATGACCAAAAAGGGAAGAATGCAGATCATCAATGAAGTCCTGCTTCCATGCCTTGCTGCACCCCGCACCGAGATGTCAAAGTATGCCCCCCGCATCATCCAGACACAGGTACCTATCGATAAGATCCGCGAAGTTATCGGATCCGGCGGAAAGGTCATTAATAAGATCATCGCCGATACCGGTGCTCAGATTGATATCAATGACGATGGCCGCATCTTCATTTCAACCCCGGACGCAGACAAGGCCCAGCGTGCCCTTGCAATTATCAACGGAATTGTTAATGATCCCGAGGTTGGCCAGGTTTTTGACGGTACTGTGACGCGTCTGATGGCATTCGGTGCCTTCGTCGAGTTCCTGCCCGGCAAGGAGGGCCTCGTCCATATCTCCAAGATGGCCTGGAATCGTGTCGACAAAGTTGAAGATGTTGTTAAAGAAGGCGACAAGGTCAAAGTCAAGGTTATGGAAGTAGACAGTCAGGGACGTATCAACCTTTCCATGAGAGACGTTTCCGAGAAACCGGAAGGTTTTGTGGAGAGCGCTGAAGCACCCCGACGTCCGATGGGAGACCGCCCGATGGGTGATCGTCCAAGCCGTGAACGCAGAGATGGTTTCGGCGGACATAATGACCGCCCTGATCGCGGACCCCGCCCCGAAGGCGGCCCTCGTCCTGAAGGCGGAAACCGTCCTGACCGCGGACCTCGCGACGGCGGATACCATGACCGTCCCGACAGGGGACCTGCAGGTTCCGGAGCACGTCCCGAAAGAGAGAAAAGGGATACATTTGAACCTCACAAGGAGCCGGTAACGCCTCCTGAAGATGAGGCTACACGTCCGGGTGCAAGATCAAGGGATTTTTAATCCTGTGAAATGAACCCGTAAATCGAATCATATATGAAGCCCCGATTGATTCATTGCCTGAAAGCAGGCGGTAATCAATCGGGGCTTTTTTATAAAACTATAAAAATAATTTTAAATGTTGATTAGTAAAATATAAAATATTGTATAATTGTTGAAGAATATAAATAACAGTCGTTAACAGTAAAACCCGGACGGATTTACTTCGCAAGGGAAGAATCCGACCGGATTTCATCTTGTTATTTTCAACTTCAATGTTTATTTGGAAGCGATGGTTTTGCGGTACTGCTCGCTCTCCCATGTACTGATGAATTGCTTGCCGGCTTCGTTCATTGCACTTACCGTGTAACCGGCAGATTCAATTGTTCCGCGGATGAAAAGGATGGCACATAATGTCTCTTCAATGGTCTGTGCTTCAGTCTTGCCGCACTGGTAAAGAACTTCACCTGTCTGACGGAAGACGATCGCCTTCGCGGAATTGATTTCTTCATAATCCGCAAGCGTACCTGTTTCTGCGACGGCCATCTGACCTGCAAGGAATACCAGCTGATCCGGGTATAAAGCCTGCACAGTAAACAGGTCAAGATCCCATTGGGTATCAAGAAGACGTGTTTTCAGCCAGGGGGTCGCTGACTTCCAGTAATTTGCTGATATAGCATTTGAAACCGTTTCCACCTGAACAGACGGCCAGTCTTTTTCGCTGACACCAAAGAATGAGGCTACGGCCGTATTGACTTTTTCATGGAGATCAAGGCAGGTATCGGCATCATCCGATGTGGCGATCAGGCCGTGATTCTGCATGAATATAACAGACGGCTGCCTGCCTTCGGAATCCGCCGCTTTTTTACGTGCCGCATCGATGACAAAAGTCAGCTGTGCACCCGGATTGATATATGGTACAAATGCGAAATTCTGCTTCATTTCTGCCATGATCCGCACTGCCAGCTCGGGGCCTTCTGCGGAACATGTGACAAGATTGGCATAAACAGGATGTGTATGAAGCACGTAGGTGTCGAGTAAGGAATGGAAGCCTGCTTCAACAGAAGGGCGGAGTACCGGTATGCCTTCGACAGCAACGGCGGCTGCCTTTGTCTCGTTGGATCCTGCTTTTTCTACATCATCAAGAGTAGATGGATCCGTCTGCTGGTAGAATGACCTTAGTTTTGAATAATCCAAAACAGCATAGGCAGCATCAGGTGCTATCTGATCAAGACGGAATCCGGATGCCTTGATTGCCATCAGCTGGCCATCAAGTTTGCAGGAAGTATTGCCGCCGCCGCCCTGGACATAATCCGAACGACTGCCGGCTGTACGCGATACTTTTGTAAAATTGGCTAAACGCTCTTCGTAGCGGTCAGGAAAAGTGTTGTGTTGTTCATTCATAGATAATACCTCCCTAGAATCCGTCGACAGATTGTGTCAAATTACATCTGTGTTTCCTTTTTGAAAAGCTGCTGGGCTGCATCGCGATAATAATCAATTCGATCTGTCAGCGATGGCATACGGCATGTCACCTGACTTGAAAACATACTTTTGTTCAACTGTTCGGATGCCAGCCGTTCATGGCCGATCAGGGCCCATGCTGCATCATAGAGATTATCAAACATCGGGTCACGCATCGCTTTGCAGATAAAAGCCTGACGGGGCTGATTAATATCCTCGCCGCTGATCTGGAAAAGACTATGTTTGTCGCATAACGCGCGAAGACGTATCAGCTGCTCCCGTGTATTGCGGGAAGGCATATAGGTAACGGCATTGAAGCCATTTGACTTAATGATTTCGAAAAGTTCATCAAGATAACTGTCTTCAAAAGTCTGCGCTTTCTTGTCACCTGTAACCGAACTTGATATATCACCGAGATATGGGTAGGCAAGTACAATTCCATGCATTCTTGCAAAAGCGGCTGCTTCGGCAATCGGGGGGCATTCATCGGTTGCAGGTATATAGAATTTTTCGACCAGGTCACTTTTAAGAAGACCCAGCAGGTCATATGCCTGGTATGGGTTTTCAGGATCGGTAAGCATAACTGCGGTTTTGTCGGACACCTTAATATTAAGAGGTCCCGAAATAAAGTCAATCAGCTTGCTGTCAGATCCAAACCGGCTGATCAGCTTCAGAGCGACTGCATACAATAAGTGGCGCTCAGTAATACTTCCTCCGGACGATGAAAGGGAAAGTGGAATGACGTCGAGATCGTAATCAATAAGAAATCCCGCCGGAGCGAGAAGTTCATTGAGACGTTTGGTCATCATGCGGTTCCGGTGCATACGCGCTTTGCTTATCGGCTTGAAAAAATGTTCCAATGCTTTGGTCTGACTGTGGGGGACACCATGAAATGCGATATAGGCGATACTGTCCTGGTCAGGATTGTTGATCCTTCGGCCGGCTAGGGGAGTTGCTGCAAAAGAGGCGCGGCACTCGGAACCTATGGTGGTGGGCAGGCCGATAATTTTACCGGCGGCGGTGAATTCGACTGCACCTGAAATAGAATCATGATCCATGATTCCGGCAGTTGAAAGACCGGCCATATAGGCCATCCAAACTGCTTTGGCAGGTGAATAGGGGGAAAAAGAATATTTAGTATGAATATGATTGTTGACGTCACGACCAAAAGCCGGACGAGGGATTAATCCCTCGTCCAGCTTTTCGGTAAGTTGCTTCAGTGCATCAAGTCTATCAATCATTTCGGGACTATTCAGCTGCGTTATTAAATCCTGAACGTTTTGTTGACTCATAGCAAAACTCCTTTTGGAAGTGTCTTTGGTATCTTTATCAGACACCCAGCTTATTGCGGCGGATCATCTCAACGTCTGTGAAACTCTTGTCGGCAACATATCCCTGAATCGGCTGGATTCTCTCGTGGAAGATATCAATAAACCAGCTTGCCTGAGGGAAGAAGAACTCTTCAAGTTCATAGGCGGGAGTAATCCAGTTACGGGATCCGAGTACGGCTACCGGTGCATCAAGATCGTCGAAGCAGAAGTCGCCGATATTTCTGGCAAGTTCACTCAAGTAGGAACCACGGTCGCAGGCATCACCGGCTACAATGATTTTTCCTGTCTTTTTGACGGATTCAATAACCTTGTCATAGTTGAACGGAACCATGGAACGTGCGTCGATTATCTCGACGGAGATACCATATTTCTCTTCAAATATTTTAGCAGCATCCAGGGCACGGTACAATGTAGCACCGATCGTAAGGATGGTAAGATCCTTGCCGGTTTTCTTGATGTCAGGCTCGCCGAATGCGATTTCATAACTTTCAGTCGGAACACCTTCCGTGTGGAACTGCTCTGCTATGTCATAGATACGCTGGCTCTCAAAGAAGATAACCGGATCAGTACCGTTAAGTGCTGTTGTCATCAGGCCTTTTGCATCATAAGGCGTAACAGGGAAGACTACCTTCAGTCCGGGAACCTGTGTGCACAGGGAAGTCCAGTCCTGTGAATGCTGGGCGCCGTATTTGGAACCGACGGATACACGAAGGACGACAGGCATCTTTAAGATACCTGCAGACATTGCCTGCCATTTAGGAAGCTGATTCAATACTTCATCACCGGCACAGCCGAGGAAGTCAGCATACATCAGTTCGACAAGGACACGTCCGCCGCTCATTGCATAACCAACGGCAGATCCAACAATGGATGCCTCGGCGATAGGTGAGTTGAACAGACGGTGATAAGGGACTGCTTCTGTCAGGCCGCGGTATACAGCGAAAGCACCGCCCCAGTCACGATTCTCTTCGCCATAGGCGACAAGAGTCGGATCTTCGATGAATTTGTCGAGGATTGGCTCAAAGAGTGCATCGCGAAGCTGATAAGCTTTATTCTTGGATACTGCTTTACCATTCTCATCATATGCAAAACGAACTTTCTTGGCAATCTGCTGCACACGGAGATTATCTTCTTTTTTCTGCAGCATATCGGAAGGACGGTCTTCCATCTTAGGCATATGAAGGTTGGAGAACATGATTTTTTCAATGGCATCCGGTGTCTTGTTCAAATCCATACGGGGAGAGATTTCAGGATTGATTGCCAGACGTACTGCCTCTGTAATTGTACGGATAACATATTCGTCTACAGCATCGAAATCCTCTGCTTTTGCCAGTCCGGCAAGGACCATGTCGGCTTTAAAAGCCTGGATGGAATCCTGAGCTGTCCATTGGTCCTTCTCTTCCTGTGTGCGGTATGAATCGGCGTCGGAAGGGGAGTGCCCTGAATAACGGTAGGTGAGTGTATCAAGAAGGACCGGTCCTTTTTTATCTTTCAGGATCTTGATTTTTCTCTCCATTGCATCGATGACAGCAAGGGGGTTGTATCCGTCGATACGCTCAGCATGCATCTGCTCCGGATTTACGCCGGCACCAATACGTGCAAGGAAATCATACCCCATGGTCTCGCCGCGTGTCTGGCCGCCCATGGCATACTGGTTATCCATAACATTGAAAAGAATCGGAAGGCCGCCCTTCATGTCGCCGTCCCATAGTTTACGGTACTGATCCATAGCGGAAAGCATCATGCCTTCCCATACAGGACCGCGTGCCATGGAACCGTCGCCGACATTACAGACAACAATGCCGGGTTTTCTGTTGATTTTCTTGAAAAGGGCAGCGCCGGTAGAGATTCCTGCAGAACCTCCGACGATAGCGTTATTGGGATAAATTCCGAAAGGAAGGAAAAAGGCATGCATGGAACCGCCCAGGCCCTTATGGAAGCCGGTTTCCTTTGCGAAAATTTCGGCCAAAGCTCCGTAGATCAAAAAGTCGATGGCAAGCTCCTTAACGGTACGGTCTTTGCCTTTGTTATCTTTTTCAATAACTCTCCAGGTAGCGCCGCCGAGGAAATTCTCCATAATTGTAAGAAGTTCAGCATCGCTGAGTTTGTAGATGGCAGACAAACCCTTGGACAGGATTTCACCGTGGCTTCTGTGTGAACCGAAAATGAAGTCATCGGTTGTCAGGTGATACGCCTGTCCGACGGACGAGGCTTCCTGTCCCATGGAAAGATGGGCAGGACCCGGATTGTTATAATCAAGACCGTTATATGCATTTGTTGTCTTTACCGAATACAGCATTGTCTCGAATTCGCGGATTATACGCATATCGCGATAAATACGCATGAAATCTTCTTTGCTGAATTTGGCTTTCTCGTCACCGGGCTTTTTCTGATACTGGTTTACAGGGATATCCTTGAATTTGATCCAGCTTGGTTTTCTTACGTCTTCAGGATGGATGTTAAGTTGTTTTGTCATTATAATTGCCTCCGATTCATTGCCCTGCAGTCAACGGATTGCCGCTGCAGATTGCTGCATGTGTGGATTGTCTGGTTATTTCCTTTATGGATCAGTTGGATATCAGATGCAGATCAGTTGTGGTGAAAAATCGCTTCGCGGATGATTTCACTTACCGTCGGGTGAGGGAAGATCAGTTCTTTGATATCATCAATACGCATCTCGGATTCAATCATCATACCTGCTGAAATGATGATTTCCGAAGCATATGACCCGAGAAGGTGACAGCCGAGCAGACGCTGGCGGTCAGGATCAATCAGGATCTTGATGATGCCTTCGCCGCCTTCGTTTTCAGCCATATAACGGCCGCTGAAATTCATCGGGAGTACTGTTTTTTCGTACTTGATTCCCTTTTCGATACATGACTCCTCGGTCTCGCCGACAAAAGCCATTTCCGGATTGGTATATAGTACGGAAGGCATCGCCTGATAACGCATGTTGTCCTTTTTGCCTAAAATGGTGTTAACGGCTACTTCCGCTTCGCGGTATGCTGCATGAGCAAGCATATAAACACCGTTGACATCACCGACGGCATATACGCCGGGGACATTGGTGCGTCCCTGTGCATCGGTTACAATGCGTCCGCGCTCAATAAATACACCGATATTTTCCAGACCGAAGCCCTTGGAGACGGCACGGCGTCCAATGGAAAGAAGAGTTTTGTCAGCTGCGGCACTTTGTGTCTGACCATCGGCTGTAGTATAAGTGACCTTGCCGTCTCCGACAGCGGTAACTTTGCAGTTGAGGTTGAAAGTAATGCCCTTTTTAGCAAAAGTCTTCTGAAGAAGAGTCGAGAGTTCACGATCAGAAGGGCCTGCTATATGATCGAGCATTTCAATCACTGTAACCTTACTGCCGACTGTATTAAAGTAACTGGCCATTTCCAGACCGATTACTCCGCCGCCGACGACAACAAGTGATGCGGGTATCGTTGTAAGGTCAAGGATTTCACGGTTTGTCATGACTGTTCCGTCTGCGATACCTTCTTTGACACCCGGAATCGGAGGGACAACGGCTTCAGAACCAGTTGCGATGACAAGGTTTTTGGTCTCGAAAACTTCTTCGCCGACAGCGACACGGATAATGCCGTTTTCGCGTCCGAGAATCATGCCGAGTCCTTCTTTTATAGTGACCTTATTGTTTTTAAGCGTGAATTTGATGCCGTTTACAAGATTTTTGACGACTTTGTTCTT
>Ga0209429_10002075_pt1 | contig 12026 bp, 10 predicted proteins | sample BarGraNGADG00212_3_FD_184493 | JGI IMG/M metagenome (GOLD analysis project Ga0209429, IMG submission 184493) | Arctic peat soil microbial communities from Barrow, Alaska - Barrow Graham LP Ref core NGADG0004-212 (SPAdes) (version 2) | ecosystem: Environmental > Terrestrial > Soil > Wetlands >... | reverse complement strand
ATATCGTGTCCCTACATTATTCGAAATTTGATTGCATATGGCATCAACCCGTTTTAATTCAATTATACCATGAACATGATTTGGCATTACAATGTATTCATGCAAAACAACATTCAGAAAATGTTCCGAAATTTTCAACCAACATTCGTCGGCAATTTTTCCTGCATCATTCAATATTATTTTACCATGAATGATTTCCCCAAACAAACATTCCCGGTCTTTTACGCATATTGTAATAAAATACAATCCTGCCTGAGAATAATCATATCCTTTCAGGCGGATAGATTTTCGATGGTGGATGTTGGGATTATAATTGTTCATCTTTTTTGTTGTGATATGATGGGCACAACATGTTGTGCCCGTACTGTCTATATCCTTAATCTCTTTTTACCTGTCAGCAGCACCTGCATCAACCCCTTTTTCTGCTCCCTTAGTTTTTCTGTTTTGGTTTTGAAGAGTTGTATTTCTTTGTCGGTTGACTGCAAAACTTTAGCTATGGCGGTTTGTTCTTCCTTTTTTGGCATATGAATTTTCACAATTGAAAAATCTTTGAATTTGCAGTTCAATGTGTCATCTACTAATCCTTGTGAATTGCGCCAAAAAAGGTTCATCAATTTTGGTGTTTTAAACAAGTAAGAGGAAAACAAAGAATCAGCATTCTCTTTAGGTGTTACAATGGTATATGCAGGACTTACTATACCTTCTAAACTAGATAGAGCACTTCTCCCTTGCCACATCCTCATGGTATTGTAACCAATATCCCCAGGGCAAATTTTTTTGTATTTTGATTTATCATCGTTTGAAGTGTCTTTTTTTATTGAATCAGATTGATAATAGATTCCTATTGTCCCAACAGATAAGAGAGGTAAGTTAAGAAAACGTGTTTCATTCCTTTCAGAAAACATTTCACCAAGATGATACTCTTTCCATTCCAACTGAAATCCTTTCAGCCTTTTCTTCCCAGTCAACAAATTTTGCATCAGCCATTTTTTCTGCAATTCTTTTTTAGCAATCAGCTGATTGTTAGTGTTGATAGCTGAGTCCATCAGACCAAGGATATGGGCAATGGCTTTTTGTTCGGGAATTGAAGGTAGAACAAATTTAATTGTATCTAAATCTCTTCCGTAAATAGCAGCAACACTTGTAGTGCCAGTTGCAATACCTTTTAATTGGCTTAATATTGGATGAGAATTGAATGCATAATTAATAAACCAATTTGACGCAACATATTTATCGTCAAACTTCATTCTCATTAAGTTAGAATTATAGACAGCAAATGGTAATTCATTTTTCCAAATCGCCACTTTGCCAACTAACTCTAAGGTATTTCTTGTATTGAATAATAAATCTCCCTCCTTTAATACGTCTTCTTTGTTAAACTCTTCATCCTCTGGTAAATATTGTATTTTTTCTATTTTAATTACGCCTCTATCAAGGTTTCCCATTTTAATTACAGGAATTCCAGTATTAGCTTCTGCATTTTCATAATTACCTCCCAACTTACCCTCTATTAATATTTCTTTAAACTTTTTCACTTCCCAATCACCTGGAATTTTGCCAAGTAGTGAGTCTTTATATATTGTGTTGTTATTGTTCATCTGATTGTAAGTTAATATAATATCATTAAAAATGCACAATATCTCCTATTATGATGTCATGCGAGAGCTAAGATATAATACTGAATGTCAATTAAATAATTCACCTTTCGTTTTTCATTTTTCATTTTTCATTTTTCACTTCAATTATCTTTTTTGTGTCAAACCCAGGGCACTCATCATATTTTACATACCCAAGCTGATTGGTTGTAAGTGTTGTTGATCCGATCTGAAAGTCAGGAGTATCGCTATGGTGATGGCCGAAAATCCAGAAGTCAGCATCCGATCTTAAAATATCGTTATACATCTCCACGGCAAATGCTTCATTGAGACTATCTCCTTTATACTTTTCAGGATAATTCATTAGAGTTGGCACATGATGGGTAACAATTACTTTTTTCTCTGCCCCATCTTTAGATATTTCCTCATTCAGGAAAGAGCGGCACTGTTCATGAAGGAAATTATAATGATCAGGTGTTAGTCCTTTTTTATTGTATTTAATGGCATGAAAATCTGACAGTCTTTGTCTTATCTCAAATTGGTTTCCCGGACTAATATTTGTCCAGAGGGTTGAGAAAATAATTTTTACATCGTCCTGAATAATAGAAACATTATTCACAAGAAACAGGTTATCCTTTATTTTCTCATTAAAGGAACCTGTCCGGGCTGAGATATCAGAATTATAGTATTCGTGATTACCCGGTATCCAATATGTAGTTTTAAAAGTATTTGAGATATAACTAAAAAAATCAGCATGTTTATCCAATACAGCAAATGGAACAATATCGCCGGCCAGCAATAAAATATCACCTTCTGGTTGCAAAGGGTTTCTTTTTAAGAATTCTCTGTTTTCCGGGAATTCCAGGTGTAAGTCGGAGGCATATTGTAGTTTCATTTTTTGTTACTGCCAGCTATTTATTTCTGTTTTTCTTTTTTATCAAGTTCTCTTTCAGCTTGTGACCCGATTGATACCATTCCGAGGATATCCTCGAAATGGTTGTCAACCATATACCCGCTTTTTTTGCAGGCTTCCTTTGCACGGTCAATAACCGGTTTGAAATGTCGGTATTCCGAATATTCCAGAACTTTACTTAAATCTCTGGCAGTCCAATATTCAGTTTTGTCATGGCCGCTCCTTTTTATTTGTTCAAAAATAGTCTGGTTAGGGTTTGATAATTTATTGCCCATCTGATTTTATGATTTAGTTGCTCCCAGTTCTGTTAAATACTTATTCAAATTCGCTTGCACTGTTTTCAATTCCACTTCAAGTTTATCAATCTCAGTCTGGACAGCAGCAATATCGACTTCGGGTTCTTCCTCAAAAGTATCCACATAACGGGGGATGTTAAGGTTGAATTCGTTTTCTTTTATCTCTTCAAAAGTGGCTACATAGCTGAATTTGGGTTCGACAACACCCACCCCCAACCCCTCCAAGGAGGGGAGCTCGCCAGAATTGAATTTCCGGTAAGTATCCACAATATGATCAATATCTGCAGGTCGTAGTCTGTTTTGGTTCTTAGCCGATTCATAATGTTTACTGGCATCGATAAATAGAACAGGGTCTTGCCCTTTATCTTTTCTTGCCCTGTTGAAAATCATGATTGCGGCTGGAATACCAGTTCCAAAAAACAAGTTTGCAGGTAACCCAATGACTGCTTCCAGTAGATTTTCTTCAATTGTTTTCTGACGTATTTTCCCTTCGCTTGCGCCACGGAATAAAACTCCATGAGGTACTACTACACCAACTTTACCTTTGCCCTCGTATGCTGTTTCAATCATGTGGCTGATAAATGCCCAATCTCCTTTACTCTTCGGAGGAGTTCCTCTCCAAAAGCGGTTGTATTTGTCTGTATCAGGGTCAAAACTGTCGCTGGCTTTGTTTTCTTCTTTGTCATCACTCTTTCCCCACTTGTCTAACGAGAAAGGAGGATTAGCAACTACGGTATCAAACTTCATCAGAGCATCGCCTTCTTTGAGTTTCGGGTTTCGGATTGTATCTCCCCATCTAATGGTAGCGTTATCAAATCCATGTAAAAACATATTCATAACTGCAAGGGCCCAGGTACTTCCGTTTGCTTCCTGACCATAAAGTGAAAAATTATCTGAACCAACTTCTTCTCCGGCTTTAATCAGTAATGAAGCTGATCCACAAGTAGGGTCGCAGATACGGGAACCAGGTTTTGATTTGGTAAGTTTAGCAATCAGGGTAGATACTTCTTTTGGAGTAAAAAATTCTCCAGCCTTTTTACCAGCATCGCTTGCAAAATTTTCAATCAGGAACATGTATGCACCACCAATAATATCAGTGCCTTCAAGATGTGACGGTTTGAGATCTAATGTTTCTTTATTAAAATCGAGGAGCAGGTTTTTCAGCCGGTTATTCTTATCTTTTGTATCACCTAATACACTGCTGTTGAAATTTATGTTTTGGAATATTCCAGCGCCATCTTCACTATATAGTTTGTCGCGGTTGGCTTCTACCAGATCTTCCAATGCAATATCTATTAACTCACCAATATTAAGTTCGTTCCGGTGGTCAAATAAATAGTTAAAATGGCTGTGTTCAGGCACCACAAAACGTTCATGCTTCATAGCACGGTCAGCACGTTCTTTGTCACCGTTATATTTTTTCAAATGAGCTTCATACTTATCAGCATGCACATCACTCAGATATTTTACAAAAAGCATAGTGAGAACATAATCCTTGTAAACGCTGGGGTCAATGCTTCCCCGAAATGTGTCACAAGCTTTCCAGACAGCGTCGTTAATATCTTTTTGTGTTATTTTTTTTGTCATGTTACTTATTTTAGAGCGTTGATTATTTGTTGTTTAATTTGTTTTTCGCGCAGCATTTCAATTTGCTGCTGCAGTTTTCTTTCTGAGTTTCTGAGATGGTTAATTCTTAGAATCGCTTTTTGAGTATCTAAATCCGGGATGGATAATTCCAATTCATCAATTACAGATTTCGAAATGGAAACTATAGAACTTCCTACTGCCTGACTTTTCAGATAATTCTGAGCTGATGCACTGTTGAGATACCATGTCAAATACTCCGGCAGAATTTTGTCTTGAAAATCCTCATTTAAACGAATCACAAAGAACGAAGTGGAAGCTACTGCAGGTTTGTTTTTACTTTCGTAGAGAGCTGCAAAATTTTTTGTTCCTTTGGCAGCAAATATTATATCACCATTCTGTAATAAATGTTTTTCAGAGATGCTTTCGGCTTTTAAATCAGGGTATAAAGAGCTTCTTAGGATTCCATTTTCATCAAAGTGCTTTGACTGCAAGTACACAATTTGACCTTCCTTAATTGGCTTCGCAAAGACCCCGGTTTGAATAAAAGCGATATGTTTTAATGCTACTTTCAAAATATTTATTTAAGTAATACGGCTACAAAGATAGGTTAAATATTTCAATCTACCAAATATATTTCAATATATTATTGAGTAGCGGTTCTACAAAATCAAGTCATTTTGGTATTTATAGGTCAAATCTGAGGAAAGCTAAATTGCACTCTTTTGAAAGCCTTTGGTATTGTTGGAAGGCTGGTATGGGCTTGCAAATGTGTGCAATTTGGCTTGTCTGAATTTTAAAATTTTTGCGCGCGGGCAAAGTCCCGATAAACGGACGAGAGTTTTCGTGTCATGATGAAGTTGTCCAGATGGCTGAGTCCCGATAGATGGGCAGAATTTGTCCTGTCAAGATATAAGTTTGTAAATGGTACAAATCTGTCTTGCTGTCTCGCATAGATAACCTGTCTATATTTTTATCAGCTTGCCAATAACTTGCTTTTATAGGCACTGTTTTATTTGCCAAGGTGCAAGTAAATACGCCAATAAGTTTTTGCTTTGTTGTTAAAATGATCTTCAATTTGTCCCAGTGGTGCAGTCCGGATTTGTATATATATTGGTATTGGGAGATGGCTTCGGGTTCTGCAAAAACTGTTACAGGCTAATTACACCTGCCATGGGTGCCAGCGTGTGCTCTTATTTTTTGTCATAATGAAAACGACAGGCATATAGCAGGATATCTGAATCGTCAACCTGATAAACTAATCTATGCTCCATGTCAATCCGTCTTGACCAATAGCCAGCGAGGTCAAATTTTAATGTTTCAGGTACGCCAATTCCCTCATTAGGAGCTCTTTGAATGTCCTTAATCAAAGCATTAATTTTCTTCCGGGTTTTTTTATCTTCTGTCTGCCAGTAGATATAATCTTCCCAAGCATTTTTTGAAAAAATAATTTTCATCATTCCTCAATCAAGGCATGTTTAACATTCTTTCCGGTTTTCATTTGCCCGATTGATTCAAATAGTCTTTTAGCGTTTTTCCTGGAGCTTAATAAATGTAAGGTCTCCATGATTGAGTTATATTCTTCAAGGGATATTAAGACCGTGCCTTTACCAGATCCTCTCTTGATAATCAAGGTCTCATTGTTATTTTCAACGCTGTCAAGATAGTTTTTAAGTCCGGTCCTGAATTCTGTATAATTTGCTGCAATCATTTATCAATCGTTTTAAGTACCTTATTAAGTACAATTATAAGTACTTTAAAGTATGATTCCAAATATTTATTAAAGATTTAGTCTCTCACCACAATTATTAGTCACGAGTCATTGTATTTAAGAATTGGCCGGCTACCTGCCACCAGCCACGGGCTTACTTGTTCACTCTAGCCATCTTCAAAGCATTTGTTGTGGTGTAATATTTTGTTATCATATCCGGTACTTCCCATTCGGGCAATTTACCATCTTTTAAATATTCCAGAAATCGCGAAGTAACCTGTCCGAAATGATCCTCGTGAGTTGCCTTGTACTTTGCCGGAATATTGATTTTGAGGATATTCTTTCCAACAGTTTCAACCTGAAGAGAGTCATACGGCAATGTGGTCAAGATCTGTTTAAGCTTTGCGGTGAAATCATCAATCTTAATTCCTTTTACATTCTCTACATAAAGTGTTGGGAGATATTTCTCTTCTGCACCCTGTTTGATGATTAGATCACATTGCGTGCCATGCATAACGGAATAGTGAGTGTCGCCGGCACCGGCGGGCGCCTTGTATTTCCATTCAACTGATACTTTTGCCCAGGTTCCCTTTATCTGGTAAACCATCTCACCATTAGAGAACACATTCAGCTTGCCATCTTTAACATCTTTCTGAAGATAACCGGGAAATTTATCAAAGCCAGTGACTCCTTTAAACTCTTCGGGTGAAATAACTGTAGGCCACCTTTTTGCTTCAACCATATTTATATCAGATGGTTTCAATATCTGCTCAGGGAAACACTCCCACTGAACGAGATCAACCAGATGTGTTGTTACATCCACAATACCTTCACCCTGCTGTTCCACATCGAAAAACCAAGCCGGACGCTGCAGCGGGGTACCCGACACCATTTTTGTAAAATGATGAACACTCACCTTGGTAACGGCAGGATCTTCTTTTGTACCTGCTGTCAGTTTTCCAAAAACCTCACTGTTGAGAGAAAGAAGTTTCTGCATGATCGTAGTAACCTCATATCGCTCGGTCATAATATCATAGAGCAGAACTCCCTTCTCTTTTGCAACCATGAAAGCTTCCTCAAGCCTTGGGAAATCCTCAGGAGAGATGATCATAGGCTTATCAGCCAGGACATTCAGGCCGGCATTGACCGACTTAGTAATATACTCGGCCTTTTTCTTATTGTTCCCTGAAAGGACAACAACATTACCTTGTTTGCCTGCCAGCATTTTCTCAAAGAAATCATCTCCCTTATATACAATCTCATTCCATGCAGTGGGATTTGCAGTTCGGGCATTATAGGATGCAACCCGGTCAAGATGTTGCTGTACATCAGGCCCTTCCGGTGCAAAAACATACACATCGGGAGATACCTGGGAGTACATGGTTTTCTGAACCAGGGCAGCATGAAAATGGCCCGGGTCAACTGTGATTAATCTTACCTGGTACTGATTTTCCATTGAGGTTTCAGATTTTCCTGATTGTTGTTTTGTTCCTCCTGTACCGCAGGAAATTAAAAGGATTGGAATAATTACTAAAATTAACCTTTTCATAATTTATAATTTTATTTTGAATAGTTTTTTACAGCCTTAATAAATGCATTTATATTAACATCCTTAACGACAGGTGGCATTCCTCCACCTGCTGACCATATTATCCGGTCATGATCTTTGATCTCTCCAAAGGCCTTTTTAACAGCCTCCGTAACCTGTCCGGGTGTTCCTGCAGCCAGGACATCCCTCGGTGGGATATTACCCACCAGGACAACCTCTTTACCTGCCAGATCACGTATCTCTCCCAAAGTATGCTGAAAGGAGAAGTTAAACATATTAACTCCCATCTCAGTAAGATGCTTAGCGGTTGTAATCCCCCGGGCATCATTATGAAGAAACCTTGCTTTTGCTCCTGTACAGCTGAAAATCTTTTTAAATGAGGGGATTACAAATTCTTTAAACTCTGTCTCCCCTACAAAGCCGATTATGTCATCAAGTATCAAAACACCTTCAATTGAAGGGAAGCACTCTTTCTGCCATGCCAGCCAGTCACAAACAAAATCAGTTATTTTATTAAGAAGTTTATGAGATCCGTCAGGGTCCATAGCCAGGGCCAGCATAAATTCTGTCGTTCCCATAAGGAAGCTGGCAATGTTAAGAGGTCCCCGCGCGATGGCAAACCTGATCTGGTGATCAGCCCTCTTTATCGCTTCTTCATTATTCTTCAGCCTGCTGATCATGAAAGGTAATAACCCGTCAGTTTTAACATTTGGCTGAGGGAGCTTTTCTGTTTCAGAGATGTCGGCTAAAATTTTTTCGGCATAAGGAAGACTTTTCTCAAGGAAGATCATCCTTGATCCAAAAGCTGATGGTTCAGTGCACATCCCATATTCTGACCAGAAAGAGGGAAGGAACCAGACCTCAGGAAAACTGTTTATTGCTTTCAGGTTCGATTTCAGCCACAGTTCATCTGAAGAATAATAATCAATGTTTGAAATCCCGTACCAGCCAGGTATCCATGGACTGTCAATAATGAATCCCACAGGCTGATAGTTCAACTTTTTTCCTTCGATAAGATTAATCAGATCTTCCCATGAAGAGTTACGCATAGGTGCTTTTTTACATATTCAATGTCTCCATCCTGTAGGAATCAACAGGATCGCAGGTGCAAACAAGATTACGGTCGCCGTAACCGTCATCAATTCGTCCTACTGCCGGCCAGAATTTATTTTCGACTGTCCACTTAAGCGGGAAAGCAGCTTTCTGCCTGTCGTACTTATGGTTCCATTCATTGGCTGTCACTACTTTGACAGTATGTGGTGCATTATGCAAAACATTATCCTCTTTATCTGCTTTGCCACCTTTGATCTCCTCGATCTCATTCCAGATTGACTTCAATGCATCAATAAATTTATCAAGCTCCTTAAGTGACTCTGATTCTGTAGGTTCAACCATCAGGGTACCATGAACAGGGAATGAGAGCGTTGGTGCATGGAATCCGTAGTCCATAAGTCTCTTTGCGATATCCGATTCTGTAATTCCTGTTTCAGTTTTAAAATTCCGGCAATCGAGGATCATCTCATGAGCTACAAAACCCCCGGTGCCTGTATAGAGCGTTTTATACCATTTTTTCAGTGACGCAGCAATATAATTTGCATTCAGTATGGCATATTTTGTGGCCAGGGTCAATCCATCAGGACCCATCATCATCACGTAAGCATGTGAAATGGTAAGGACATGCCCGCTTCCGAATGGAGCTCCGGCAACTGCGGTTGTCCCGTGGCTTCCACCTGTTTTGACCATCGTATGAGTGGGCAGAAACTCTGCAAGTTTATCATTTACTAGGATCGGCCCCATACCTGGTCCTCCTCCTCCATGAGGAATTGCAAAGGTCTTGTGAAGATTAAGATGACAAAGGTCTGCTCCGATATGTCCCGGATTGGTAAGTCCAACCTGTGCATTCATATTTGCACCGTCCATATAAACAAGTCCGCCATTAAGATGGATGATCTCCGACATTTGATTAACAGCGGCCTCAAACACACCATGAGTTGAAGGATAGGTGATCATAAAACCTGCAAGGTTTGCCTTATGTTCCTCAGCCTTAAGTTTCAGGTCCTCAACATTAATATTCCCCTTTTCATCACACTCCACAACCACTACCTGCATGCCGGCCATTACGGCGCTGGCAGGGTTGGTCCCATGTGCAGAAGATGGGATAAGGACTACATTTCTGTGGCCTTCTCCTTTACTGATATGATATTCACGTATCACCATAAGTCCGGTATACTCCCCGGCAGCTCCGGAGTTTGGCTGAAATGAAATTGCAGAAAAACCTGTGATCTCCTTAAGCGCTTCACCAAGTTCATCCATCAGCTGGTAATAGCCCTGCGCCTGATCTTTCGGAACAAAAGGATGAATATTTCCAAATTCAGGCCAGCTCATTGCAAACATCGAAGAAGCAGGATTAAGCTTCATGGTGCACGAACCAAGAGATATCATGCAGTGAGTGAGGGAAAAATCTTTTCTTTCAAGCATCTTTAAATACCTCATCATTTCTGTTTCGCTGTGGTATATGTTGAAAGAAGCTGCTTTAAGAAAAGACGATTTCCTTACAAATTTCTCATCATCAGATTTACAATCACAGAAAGAATCGACAACAACCGGTTTTTTACCGGCAGCCTTTGCAAAAATTCCAACGATAGTATTTATTTCTTTAATTGTCGTCACCTCATCAGTGCTTATGATGACGGAATCTCCCTGAGGATAATAAAAGTTCATCTCAGCTGTCAGAGCCTGCTTCCTGATATCATCACGGGTGATCCCTGAGGGCAGCTCAATTTTTATTGTATCGAAGAATTGCGAATTAACCTGCTTATATCCCAGATCCTTCAATGCACAGCTGATAGTACATGCTGACCGGTGAATATGAGATGCAATATTTATAAGCCCTTCCGGACCATGATACTGGGCATACATTCCCGACATTGTTGCCAGCAGCGCCTCAGCCGTACAAATATTTGAAGTAGCACGTTCACGTTTAATATGCTGTTCTCTTGTCTGCAAAGCCATCCTGAGAGCGTAATTACCCTGGGCATCAACCGAAACACCGATGATGCGTCCGGGCATGCTTCTTTTCAGTTCATCCCTTGTTGCAAAATAACCGGCATGAGGTCCTCCAAAACTCATTGGCAGTCCCATTCTCTGGCTTGAACCTACAACAATATCAGCTCCCCACTCCCCGGGGGGTGTAAGTAATGTAAGACTCATCAGGTCAGCTGCAACACCTACCAGGGAACCTGCGGCATGAGCTTTTTCAACAAATTCACGGTAATCTCTTATCTGTCCCGAAGCAGCAGGATATTGCACCAGGGCTCCAAAAAACATTTCATTAAATTCTGCTTCAGAATACTTACCAGTAATGACCTCAATACCAAGTGGTTTTGATCTTGTAGTAATCAAATCCATTGTCTGGGGAAAGATATTTTCATCAACAAAAAACTTATTGGAACCGGCTTTGACGGAAGCCCTCGACCTCGCATTGAACATCATAATCATTGCTTCTGCGGCTGCAGTCGACTCATCCAGCAGTGAAGCATTTGCTATCTGCATTCCGGTAAGGTCAATGATCATTGTCTGGAAATTAAGAAGCGCTTCCAGACGTCCCTGGGATATCTCAGCCTGATATGGGGTATATGAAGTGTACCAGGCAGGATTTTCAAGAACATTCCTTATAACAACCGATAATGGCGCTACACCATAATAACCCTGTCCGATAAATGACCTGTACATTTTATTTTTTGAACCAACCGACCGGATATGGTTAAGATATTCATACTCACTCATTGCCGGGGGAAGCCTGAGCGGCTTCTCAAGCATAATTGATTTCGGAACGGTTCTTTCAATTAACTGATCGAGTGAACTGACGCCAATGGTTTTCAGCATTTGAGGCAATTCAAGATCGCGGGGACCAATATGACGATTTGCAAATTTATCAGAATGCATAAAATGTTTATTTAGATTAACAAAGAAAATTCACTCATTAAAGAGATTTGCGAAAATAGCAATAAGTAATTGTTTATAAAATAAGAAGCATCATAATCACTTAAAAAATGGATTCTGTTTCATCTCTCTTTCTATTGTTGTGTCATCACCATGTCCGGGATAGACAACAGTTTCAGGGGGAAGAGTGAAAAGCTTGCTTTTAATGCTTCTTATAAGAGTGTCATAATCACCTCCCTGGAGATCTGTTCTTCCAATACTTCCTGAAAACAAAGCGTCACCTGTAAACACAACATCATCTTTTTCGCTGTAAAATGCCAGGCTCCCGGGAGAATGGCCCGGAACATGCAGTGTTTTCAGAATTACTGAACCAAACTTTATCTCCTCAGCATCTGACAGGAACCCGGCAGGCTCAGGAGGATAATCCATCTTTAAA
>Ga0209429_10002074_pt1 | contig 12027 bp, 11 predicted proteins | sample BarGraNGADG00212_3_FD_184493 | JGI IMG/M metagenome (GOLD analysis project Ga0209429, IMG submission 184493) | Arctic peat soil microbial communities from Barrow, Alaska - Barrow Graham LP Ref core NGADG0004-212 (SPAdes) (version 2) | ecosystem: Environmental > Terrestrial > Soil > Wetlands >... | reverse complement strand
ATGCCTATACCAGCGATTTATCGATGGTATATGAGGCAGACTGTGCTGATTTTGAATGGGATCGAATTCTTGATTTGCAAAAATTGGCTATCTGTCAGCCAAGATTTAATGAAGCCGAACTTGACGCCGAAAAAGGCAATGTGCGCAGCGAACTAACTAATTATTTGAATGATCACCACCGTGTCTTGTGGCCGCGAGTCCAGCAATTATTGGGTGAAGACATATTAACTTATCGCCAATCTTTGCCGACAATTAGCGCCGTGTCACTAGCTAATGTACGTGAACACCATCGCCGTACTCATACAACACGCAATCTGCGTTTCGTGATAGCTGGTAAGTTGCAAGGCCGCAAAGCCGAAATTAAACGGCAAATCGAAGATTTCGGATTGGAAGAAGGCGAGCGTTTTAATGTGCCTTACGACGCTCTAACCAAGGCTGGGCCAAGCATTATACGCCGTAAGGATGCTACTAATCTAACCTTTGGTCTATTTATGGCAATTCCTAGGGAATTAAATGACGAAGAGCTAGACGCTATGCATTATTTGAATCATATCTTGACAGGTACGATGCATTCACGTATCTTTGGGGCTGCTCGTCAAAAAGGCTTGGCCTACAACGTTAGTGCTTATGCCGCGACTGGTTTTTATGACAGCGGTTGGGATATAACGGGTCAAGTTAATCACGAGGCGGCAGGCGAACTATTCGACATTATCGTGCGCGAAATCGGCAATGTACTTGATGGTAAAATTAACGAAGAAGAAGTCAATGCCGCGAAATCCTTTGCGTTAGGTCGCTATCAAATGGGTGCCCAGACCGTTTCGCAAGTCAGTGGTTTCTATACAGGGCGTTATTTTGCCGATGACTTTATAAAGGATTATGATCGAGTGCCCGATATGATCAAAAATGTAACATTGGACCGTATGATTGACACAGCACGTAGTTTTATAAATGAAGATAAATGGGTGTTAGCTGCCGTCAGTAGTGGCGAGCGTAATGAACTAGTTGAATTGAATGATAAAGTGGCAACATTGTTCGAACCGCGCTAAACTAAGTAATATGAAGATTGCAATTGCAGGATACGGACTAGAAGGCGAATCGAACTATCGTTACTGGGCGGCTAATCCTGCCAACTATATAACTATTGTTGATCAGCACCAGCCGAGTCGCGATGTACCTGCGGGCATCAATACAATTATTGACGATGACGCCTTTGAAAAACTGCAAGATTTTGACTTCGTTATCCGTACGGCCGGACTTGCGCCCCGCAAAATTAAAACAAATGGCAAAATCTGGTCCGCAACAAATGAATTTTTCGCCAAATGCCCGGCACTTATTATCGGTGTTACCGGCAGCAAGGGCAAAGGCACGACGGCAAGTTTAATAGCCAGCATATTACGTGAATCCGGCAAAAATGTTTGGTTACTTGGTAATATCGGCAAACCATCACTAGACGTTATCAGAGATATAAAACAAAGCGACGTAGTCGTATACGAGCTGTCGAGCTTTCAATTATGGGATATTGAAAAGTCACCGCATATAGCAGTTATTCTGTTTATCGAACAAGAGCATCTTGATGTTCATACTGACATGGATGAATATACAGCAGCGAAAGCCAATATAACTCGATATCAAACTATAAATGACGTTTTGGTTTATAACCGGTCTAACCAATATGCAAGCGATATTGCCAATGAGTCAACGGCGCAACTTGTTGGTTATCTAGATAGTAAAACGGCGCATACACAAGAAGGGTATTTTTACTATGGTGAACAAAAAATTTGTTCAATTGATGCTCTACGGGTGATAGGTATTCATAACCAAGATAATGCTTGCGCTGCTATTGATGCAATCTGGGAGTTTACTCAGGATGTTGAGGTAATTGAACGAGGTATTCGGGCGTTTAAGGGTTTACCGCATCGCTTACAATTTGTCCGCGAAGTCGATGGAGTTAAATATTACGATGACAGTATTGCAACTACTCCAAGTTCGGCCATAGCAGCGCTTAGGTCGTTTGATGGGCCAAAAGTTATTATTCTCGGTGGTTCATCGAAAGGTTCAGATTTTAATGAGCTTGGTCGAGAGTTGACTAAACATGATGCTAGAGCAATTCTTATCGGTGATGAGGCTAAAAATATCTCTGAGGCTTGTCGAAACGCCGGATTTTCTAATTTTGAGATTATAGATAATCCAACAATGGTCAAGGTTGTTAATCGAGCGCGAGAACTGGCAAAACCTGGTAGCGTAGTACTACTTAGTCCGGCGAGTGCAAGCTTTGGATTATTCAAAAACTATGCTGACAGGGGTGAACAATTTGAAGCGGCCGTGAGGGCGTTATAGTTCTAAGTATTATGCAGTCACTTATTAAACGATTGACGAGTTTGTTAATGCAAATTGATGCGGCTTTTTTGCGGTTGAATATTGCTGAAAAACAGAAAACAATCGCGCTTTTGACGGAGCAATTGGCCCAATCAGAGATTTGGCATAATCCGACCGAGGCGCAGGCCAAGAGTAAACAACTAGCGGCTTTGTCGAATGCCGTTGATCCGTGGGTGACTTTGCGTACTCAAGCGGCCGATATTATCGAACTTATAGGACTTGGGGATGATAGTTTGTTGCCAGAATTTGAGCAGCAGGCGAATGCGCTGGAAAGTGATTTTGCCAAACTTCGCAAGGATTTGCTTTTCCATAGTAAATATGACAGTCATAACGCAATCATCAGGCTAAGTGCTGGTGTCGGCGGTACCGACGCGCAGGATTGGACTGAAATGTTGGAACGAATGTATTTACGATGGGCTGAAAAATCCGGTATGCATACAACAATCGTCGAGCGTTCTGCGTCCGAAGAAGCGGGTATTAAATCGAGTGTCATTGAAGTAACCGGTCCGTATGCTTATGGCAAATTGCGAAGCGAACATGGCGTCCATCGCCTAGTGCGACTTAGCCCGTTTAACAGTGATAATCTACGCCAAACAAGCTTTGCGCTGGTTGAAGTATTACCACAAATTGACACGCCAGAAGAAGTCCAGATTGATGACAAAGATATAAAAGTTGATGTTTATCGTTCAGGCGGTAAAGGCGGTCAATCGGTCAATACGACGGATAGCGCTGTTCGCGTGACACATATTCCGACTGGCATCGTGGTGGCGATTCAGAACGAGCGTTCGCAATTGCAGAACCGCGAGACGGCTATGAAGATTCTGCGCTCAAAATTGACGCAATTACAACTTGAACAACATGCCGCGAGTATTTCGGATTTGCAGGCAGGGGAATCTGCCAACTGGGGATCGCAGATTCGAAATTACGTTTTGCATCCATATACTATGGTCAAGGATACGCGCACTAAACACGAAGAACATGATACTCAGAGTGTGCTTGACGGCAATATTGATGGATTCATTGAAGCTTTTTTGGAATACGACCAATCTGAGTAGCCTGGCGGTTTCATCGCTCGTACTACTTATGTTATAATTGACCAAGTAATGATACTGCTTGATAGGGTAACAAAATCGTATGGTAAGGATATAAGTCCGTCCATTAATCGCATCAGCTTGTTCATTGAGCCCCGCGAGTTTGTTATTTTAGTGGGCACGAGCGGCGCCGGTAAAACAACATTATTAAAACTTTTGACGCGCGAAGAAAAGCCGACCAGTGGCAAAATTGTAGTTGGCGGGATTGATTATGACACGCTTAAGGACAGCCATATTCCGATGCTCCGTCGCAAAATCGGCGTCGTGTATCAGGACTTTAAATTGCTGCCGCAGCGCACCGTATTTGAAAATATAGCCTTCGCCCTCGAAATTGCTGGCATGACTCGCCGTGAAATAAAAAGCACTGTACCGAAGGTTATCGAGCTTGTCGGTCTGACCGGCAAAGAAAAATACTTCCCAAGGCAACTATCCGGCGGCGAACGTCAGCGCGTAGCGATTGCTAGGGCAGTGGTGCGCCAGCCTAAAATTCTGATTGCCGATGAGCCGACCGGTAATTTGGATCCTCGTCATAGTTGGGATATTATTCGCTTACTTGAAAAAATTAACAAATATGGCACGACGGTTTTACTAACTACGCACAACGCTGATATTGTCAATAAACTCAAGCGTCGTGTTATCACGCTCGAACACGGCGAGATTACCGGTGATCAGGCGCAAGGGAGTTACAGACAATGAGCGCCAAAAAGAAACTGGATTCAAAAGCTTTTGCCAAGCAAAAAAATAAACGTCGCAGATTATTGACGTTTTATCGAATATGCCGATATGGACTTGAAAGTTTCATCAGGAATTCGTGGTTGTCAGTCGCCGCAACCGCCGTGATGACTATCACGCTACTAATTATATTTACGGCATTTGTGGCACAAAATATCCTAACGGACACAGTTGGCGAACTAAGCAATAAAGTTGATATGTCGATTTATCTCAAGACCGATACTACCGACCAAGTGGGCTCAGACTTGATGGCCGAGCTAAAGAAATTATCATCAGTTCGTTCGGTAACTTATGTCAGTGCTGCTGCGGCTAGAGCGCAGGTTGCTAGTGACAACAGTAATAATCCTGCCGTTTTGGCGGCAATCAACGAGGCAACCAATAAAAACCCAGCAACACTGCGGGTAATAGTAAAAGATATCAATGACACTTCTCAGCTACAAAATTTCGTTAACAATGATGCACTATTAAAACAACATATTAGCTCTGACTACAAACCGTCGTTTGCGGGTGAACGACGCAATACCATACAATCAATCGGTCGTGCGGTTAACTTTGCTCAAACGGTGGGTATTGTGGCCGGATTGGTCTTTGTTGTCATATCGTCACTAATCATCTTCAATACTATTCGTATGGCAATATTTAATCGACGCGAAGAAATCCAAATGATGAAGTTAATCGGCGCCGATCAATCATTTATCCGTGGGCCGTTTTTGGTTGAGTCGATTATCTACGGTGCTATTGCGGCAGCTATTGCCACGGGCTTCGGGCTTTGGGGACTATATAGATCGGTTGCGACGTTGGCGAGTTACCAGATTTCTGTGCAACCAACTATTAATTTTGTGACTTTGTATTTACCATTTGTATTATTAGGTATGATTGCCATAGGCGCAATTATCGGCATTGTTTCATCATTATTAGCGACTTATCGTTATCTTAAATTATGAAAATACATACTAACACACCAGCTTCAATCCGATTAGTCACCAAGTTGACACTCGTTCTCGCAAGCTTGTTGATTGCGGTTGCTATGCCGATTCAAATAGCGCAAAGAGCGTCTGCCGATCAGTATGATGACCAGATTAATGCACTACGGCAGGATATTGATAGTTATAATGCCCAGGCGGCACAACTTGCGACTCAAGCTAATACACTGCAATCGGAAGTTGCCGGATTACAAAGACAAGCGGCGGTTATTCAAGATCAAATTAATATAAGCCAAGCAGAGTATGACCAATTAGTGGCTAAAATCGCTGATACGGAAAAACAAATCAAGGATAATCAGGATGCGCTAGGCACCACAATTGCAAATATGTACGTTGATGATCAAATTACGCCGCTAGAAATGTTCGCCAGCAGCAAGAATATTAGCGATTACCTGGACAAACAGGAATATCGATCATCTGTTCGAGACCAACTAGCTAGTACTATCACTCAGATAAAAAACCTAAAGGCACAGCTCGAAAAGCAACAGTCTGATGTTAAAGCTGTTCTCGATAAACAACAAGCACAGAAGGTAGGGTTGGTAGCTACGCAAGTTCAACAACAAGTTTTGTTAGACCAAACTCAGGGTCAAGAAGCAGCTTATCAACAGCTTGCAGCAAATAACCAACAGAAAATTGCTGCAGTTAACGCCCAGCAGCGTGCCTATTATCAGAGTTTATTAAAGAGTAGTGGTGGCGTAAATTCTGGCGTTGTTGGTAGTTTTCAATATGCAAACTGGAGTGGCAACATGGGCTGTGGGTCTGACGGATACCCGTATTGCGGTGAGCAAGATACTTATTCTGATCCTTGGGGATTGTATAACCGTGAGTGTGTAAGTTACGCGGCCTGGGCACTGCAACATCGTTTTGGCAAGTATGTAAGTCCTTTTGGTGGAAACGGGAATGCTTATCAATGGTCTGAATATGCACCTTTATATAGTGGGGCGGTTAGGGTTTATGACCCACAGCTCGGTGATGCGGTGGTGTTGCCAATAATAGATGGATTTTCACCTATGGGTCATTTGATGATAGTTGAGTCGTTTAGTGATGATTGGATACATGTTAGTCAATACAACATGTATGGCACGGGTGAATATAGTACTATGGACATCAAAAACTCTGGCATTATATTGTTGCGTTTTCCGTCAGCATAAAATCTTGGATTAACGTCTAAATTTTAATAAAAATAAGCGCATTAATGAAATTAATGAGTTATACTTATATGCAGTAGAAAAATTGGTACAAAATAGGGGATATAATGGCGAAAGTAAGATCAAGAATAAAAGCAAAAATAACCGAGCACATTGCAAGGCATCGAAAAGCTAAAAATAATCTGTCGTCTAATATACTTCTTGTGATTATTGCGCTGGCTGCGGCGCTGGGTTATGTGGCTGGCACGTATCATTATCAGATAGAGGCGGCTATTGGACCGGTTTTTGGTTACAATGCACATTCTGGCAGTTTAGACCTTAGTTCATTGCAGCAGACATACAATGAACTTGTTGCCAATTACGACGGCAAACTTGATACCACAACATTAATTCAAGGCGCTAATCGCGGCCTGGTTGATGCGGCCGGTGATAATTACACTTTATATATGAGCCCGCAGGAGGCAACTGCGTATGATAATGGCCTGACGGGCAATATCGGTGGTGGTATTGGTGCTGTGATTGGTATCAAAAACAATCTAATTACTATAATGAGTGTTCTTGATAATAACCCTGCCAAAGAAGCCGGATTGATTGCGAATGATATCATTACTAAAATTAACGACCAATTAACTACTGGCTATACGGTTGATAAGGCGGTTAGTATTATGCGTGGTGAAGAAGGAACGACGGTTAAATTAACTATACTTCGTGCTGGTGAAACTAAAGATTATACGATTACTCGCGCAATCATAAACAATCCAAGTGTTATAAGTAGTGTGTCCAACGGTCTCGGCACGCTAACCATCTCTCGATTTGACACCGAAACTGGTAATCTGGCACGAATTGCAGCCCAAGATTTCAAAAAACAAGGTGTCAAGGCTATTATTTTTGACCTGCGTAATAACCCGGGCGGTTACGTAGATGCTGCTAGGGATGTTGCTGGTCTTTGGCTTAATAATAAAATTATAGTAACTGAGCGCACTGGCGACACTATAAAAAGTACGGTTAAATCAGGTAGCAATGCGCTTCTTGCGGGTATCCCGACGGTTGTTCTGGTCAATGGTGAAACCGCGAGTGCAAGCGAAATTGTGGCTGGCGCACTCCAAGATTACAAAGTGGCTACAATAGTTGGTGAGAATACATTCGGAAAAGGCAGCGTTCAAAAATTAATATCGCTTAACGGCGGTGCCGAACTCAAGGTAACGACTGCTCGTTGGTACACGCCAAATGGCAAAAATATTACCAGTGGTGGAATTACGCCCAATACTGTTGCGAATCTGACCCAGACCGATGTTGATAACGGTATTGATCCGCAAGTCAATGCTGCCAAAAAGATACTAGGTTTGTAGCGCTTGTGTTATTAGTCTAGAGTGTAGTAATATAGGGGTAATATGGATACAAAGAAAAAGATTTTACTTGTCGAAGATGATGATGCGCTGTCCGGAGTATATAAGTCCCGTCTGGAAATGGAAGGATTTGAAACGCGCGAAGTAAACAATGGTGAGTTAGCCTTGGCGGCTGCTATAGATTTCAAGCCTGATCTGATACTGTTGGATGCTATGATGCCAAAAATAAGTGGCTTTGATGTACTTGATATTTTGCGCAACACTCCTGAAACAGCCAATATTCGCATTATTATGCTAACAGCCCTTAGTCAACCCAAAGACAAAGAGCGAGCCGAATCACTAGGTGTTGACGATTACCTAGTTAAATCACAAGTGGTTATTGGCGATGTCGTTGAACGTGTCAGATACCATTTAGGTATGACTGAACAGTCGAAAACCAGTTAACTTTATTGTACGACGACTTGCGTGCGGGGTACGGTTTTGCCCGTAAAACGGCTTTTGCGGATCTTGTTGAAGCCAACAACTCCGTCAATGGCTGCGTGAATGGTGTAGTCGCTACTGATAAATGTACCTGGGCCGGCAATTTTAGTTGAGCCAGTTTGACGAACTAATACTTCGCCAGTGCGTACAGTTTGGCCGCCAAAGCGCTTAACACCAAGTCGTTGACCGGCATTATTATGAATATTTTTGGCTGTACCGCCTGCTTTAACATGTGACATGGATCAACTCCTTGAACTTTTATAACAAAATCTAACTAACTATAGCAAAGATAGGGGTTAGCGTCAAGGGTTATGCGCGCGTAAGCACTAATAACTCGCGGGCGACTATTTGGTTTTCGCGGTAGTATAATAGGTCGTTTTGCGAGATGTTGGTGAATTCGTGCGGTTTATAGCCTAGTCGTGCAATTGTTGCAACTAGTGGCAAGTGAGTAAAATGACCGTTTTTATCGCGCCAGGCGGGGATAGCGATACAGACGGGTGTGCCTGGTTTGATTTGGGCAGCCAAGTTTCTTAAAAATTCGGTGATGATGTGGTTGCAATTTTTTACGACTTCGTCGAGTTTGGCCGGTGACGGTGGGGCACTGAATGGCTGCCCCAGATAAGTTTCGCCAACAACTGCATCGATGGGCTGTTGCCATTTCATTGTCATGGCATCACCTTCGCTTAATTTATAGTCGAATTTAGTATGATAACCTTCGGCCAGCCAGTCGAGGTTATCACGGCTGTAACTAATCATTTTCTCGGATAAATCGGTGCCGTATACGGAGTAACCCATAAGCAATGCTTCTTGTAAAATAACGCCAGTGCCACAGAAAGGGTCGAGGATAATCAGCCTTTTTTGTTCGCCTCTTGACGCACTTCCCTCCGCAATCCTGCTTCGCTCCAGGTCTGACAAGGGCCCCGGCGCCTGGTCAGACTTGGGCTGCAGGGGATTACTTCGGGAAGTGACGTCAGCGGCTCTACTGCTGCATACACCAGAGTTTCCAATAGCCAAATTAATCATAATTTGGGCGAGTTTTGGTGGCAACATGCCAACGAAAGCATCACGTTTTGGCCGTTGCTGGTCGCGTCTGGCGTAGGCGGTAATGTTTTGCGATCCTGTGCTTTCAGCAATAACAACTTTGTTATCATTTGTGCGGACTATGATTAACTCTACTTTGTTAGGTGACAAACCGAGTTTGTTGTGATGGCTGGTGGCGGTGCTGAGCACTGGTTCTAGGTTGGGAATCAGGCGAAGGCTTGCACCTGATTTTTTCAGTTTTTGTTTTAATATAATTCCGGTTTTTTGCACCTCGCGGGCGTCAACGGTGAAGTTGTAAGCGCTGATTCCCAGAGTAATCTTGCCCTCAAATGACGACCACTCGTTCGTATAGTATTGAACTATTTTTTGGCTGACTTGATGCCAGTCGCTCCGAGGCAGCTCGGCAATAATTTTTCCGGCTTTTAATACGCCACCAAATCTTTGGACTTCAAAACTTTCACTGTCAATACGAACGGCTTGGGGTGAGAGCGGAGTAACGGCTTTACCGCCGAATACTTTTTCGAGCTCGGCGACACCAAGCGCAGGCTGTCGTCCTAAAATTGCTATATACATACATCTCCATTATACGTGGTCGATGGCGTTTTCGATGCTATAATATATGCAGTTATGTCGTTTCGTTATTGGGTAACCGTAATCACGTTTATTCTACTGTCGCTGGTGATGTTTTTTGGGCGTCACGAAATAATCCGAGCTTGGGGGCTTTTAGGCGGCGTTAATCTGTGGATTTTGGCGCTTTTAATTCCAATACAACTCATCAGTTATTATGCAACAGCAGGAATTATATTTTCTTACCTTCGGTCAAAGGGCAATTTACAAAAGACGTCTCATTGGCAAATGACGCGCATGGCGCTTGAACTTAATTTCGTGCATCACATTTTGCCTAGCGGTGGTATGGCTGGCTTTTCGTATTTGGGTTGGGTATTACATCGCCACGGAGTGAGCGCTAGCAGGTCGACTATGGCACAGATCATTCGTTTTGTATTGGCGTTTATCGGTTTTGTGTCTATCCTGGTTATTGCCGCGATAGTGTTGACACTTGATCACAAGATTAACAAAATAATCGTTATTATCAGTGCGGCGTTTGTTGTCGCGGCCGTCGTTGGGACAATTCTTGCTATTTATATCATAGGCAGTCATAAACGGCTTATTAAGCTTTCGGGTTGGATAACGCATACAGTTAATGTAATTGTGTCTAAATTGACACGTGGCAAAAAACACCAGATTCTTAAATTGCGGACGGTCGAGGACTTTTTTAGCGAGCTTCACCAGGATTATCTTGAAATTCGTCGTGATAAAAGGATACTGATTCGTCCGTTTCTTTGGGCGCTATTAACCAATGTATTGGATGTCTCATTAATTTGGATCGCATTCTTGGCGCTTGGCACTTGGGTGAGTCCGGCAATATTGTTTATTGCCTTTGGCCTATCTTCGGTCGCTGGTGTTATTTCGGCTATACCAGGTGGAGCGGGTGTATACGAGGCTGTTATGATTGCATTCTTGGCATCGGCTGGAGTGCCAGCGGACGATGCAATTGCTGGAACATTGCTGGCTCGAGTTACGTTAGTGATTGGTACTATTTTGTTCGGCTATCTATTTTATCAACTAACGATTAACAAATATGGAAAAGCTCCAAATCCAACCGATATTTAGCGTCAGCGACTTTATTGCGATTGTTAATCAAACGCTTGAGTATGCTTATCCGAGTGTGAACATTGAGGGTGAAGTCGCTTCGTTCAAAGTTAGCCAAGGTAAATTTGTATTCTTTGATATCAAAGATAATGATGGTAGTGTTGGTTGTTTTATGACGGTGTGGCAACTTCGTGTGCCAATTGAAGACGGTATGAAGGTAATTATTTCGGCCGTCCCCAAAATAACTCAGCGGGGCAAGTTTAGTTTGACTGTAAAGTCGGTGCGGCCAAGCGGTGAAGGAGCTTTGAAGAAAAGCTTTGAATTATTAAAAGCAAAACTTGAAGCCGAAGGCTTATTTGCACCCGAACGCAAGCGTCAATTGCCGCGAATTCCGCAAACTATAGCAGTCATCAGCAGCACTCAGGCGGCTGGATATGCTGACTTTATCAAGATTTTAAATGATCGGTGGGGCGGCATAAATATTAATGTTGCGCACGTGCAGGTGCAAGGAACGGATGCGCCCGATCAAATAATTAAGGCTATTAACTATTTCAATCAGCAAGAATCTTTACCTGAAGTTATTGTGATTATTCGTGGTGGAGGCAGTGCGGATGATTTATCAGCCTTTAATGATGAACCGTTGGTGCGTGCAATTGCCGGCAGTCGCATACCGACTTTGGTAGGTGTTGGACATGAGATTAACGAGAGTTTAGCCGATTTAGCGGCCGATGTTAGTGCTGCAACACCAAGTAATGCTGCCCAAATTTTAGTACCCGATAGGGCGGAAATAATTCGGGCCGTTCATACTCAAGTGAGCTCGCTTTTACCGCGTATGTTGCAGATAATTGATCAATATAAGCAAGTGATCAACCTAAACATTTTAGGAGCTCTTGAAACAACTGAACGAGCTATCGTTGAAAATGCCAGGCACATAACTTCACTAAAAAATATATTGATGCAACTTGATCCCAATACGATACTTGCTAGGGGATATGCGTTGATTCGCGGTGACATAAAAATTGGGTCAATAATTGAGATTGAAATGAATAAAGCTATAATAAAAGCAGAGGTAAAAAATGTCATCAAAAAATAAATCTATCCAAGAAAAAACAATCGAACTAACGAAATTAGTTGCGTGGTTCGACAGCGATGAGTTTACGCTCGAAGCAGCACTCGACAA
>Ga0209429_10002073_pt1 | contig 12034 bp, 9 predicted proteins | sample BarGraNGADG00212_3_FD_184493 | JGI IMG/M metagenome (GOLD analysis project Ga0209429, IMG submission 184493) | Arctic peat soil microbial communities from Barrow, Alaska - Barrow Graham LP Ref core NGADG0004-212 (SPAdes) (version 2) | ecosystem: Environmental > Terrestrial > Soil > Wetlands >... | reverse complement strand
GGCATGTCTGGCCGCCTGGTCCACAGCAGCGAGCTGAGCCGTCGGGCCATCTCGGCACACTCTGCGCCGGACGGGTGCTCCGTGCGACGCTGATCGGCCTCGACCTCGAGGGACTCACGGATCTGCGTCGCCACGACCTCGACGTCCTCGCGGAAGTCCCGCATCTGGTTCTCGAAGTCCTTCTTGCCTCCCCGACGCTGCTCGACATGGTTGCCGAGCATCATCATCGGCGACATGAGCACGAACATCAGCGAGTAGGGGCTCCTGGTGAACGCGAAGAGGCCCATGCCCATGAGCGCCGGAAACATCATGGCCAGCCACGGCATCCGCGAAGGCTTGGGGCGTTCGGGCAGATCGGGCAGGTCGAACTGGCGGCCCTCGAACAGCGGCGCGATACGCGGCGACCGTGTGAAGGCCACGGACAGCGAGTCCACCGAATCCGCCGCGGACACCAGGTCCGCCGAATCCGCGGGGACCGCCGAGCTACCGATGAGCACCCCGCCGCGGGTCTTGATCAGGCGAACTTCGACCTCGGTGTCGCCGAGCTTTACTCGATCACCGGCCTTGAGGACCGCGCGTGGCACCTCAGCGCCGCCAACCGAGATGCCATTGGCCGACCCGAGGTCCACGACCTCCACTACCTGCATGCCTTGCCTGACCGGCATGACCCCTGGCACCCCGGCGACCACCAGCTTGGCGTGACGGCGTGAGACCGAGGCGTCACTCAGCCGGATCTCGGCGCCATGTCCGCGACCGATGTAGGCCGTGCCCCGCCACAGGGGAAACTCCTTGCCGGAATCCGGACCGGCGACGATGCGGGCCACCGCAACGGGAGGACCGGGGTCGAGGACGGAGTGGCCGCGGCGGATGACGGCAATCGTGACACCCGAGCGCAGGCCGCTCTCCGGGATGGTCAGTTGCGCGTCGACCATCCGGTGGTTCTGGTCAACCAGCGCCAGGGTGAGCTCGCCTTCACCCCTGGCGAGCTCACCATCACCCCCTGCACCAAGCGCACCCGATGCACCCCGGGTAGCCAGTGCACCCCCTGCACCCACAGCACGCGGACCATCATCGAAGGAATCCACCGGCCCCTCCGGAGAAGGCCGACAGGGGTCAGCGTTCACGAGATAGGTCGCCAGATCCCCCACTGTGGTCGAAGCGTCGATGGTCGCAACCAGATCCCGGCTGTCCTGGCCGTCAGAGAGCAGCGCGAACTTCAGCTTCACGGATTCTGCCGGCCGTCCAGAAGCATCAGGTCGCCGGCCGTCACCAGCCGGGTGGACAACGCGTGCTCGACGAGACGGGACTTGCGGTTGGTCGCCAGCCGGCCGATTCCGCCGTGTAGTCCCCGGGTCCCTGCGTCGGCCAGCTTCTGGCAGACGTTGTCCAGCTTGCGGTTGAACCTGGTGACGGTCCAGCCGATCCGCGCGGCAGCGGCCGCCGAGGACGGGATCTGGCTGGTGCCCGGCCGGCTGCAGGACAACGAGCCCTCACAGAGCGCAACCATCAGCAGCTTCTGGTCCGGCGTGAACGAGACGCGACCGACGGTCATCTCACCGCGTTGGTCCTGCTCGAGAGTGTCCATGTCAACGGGGACGAAGGCCGGATGATCCACGATGATCTCGAAGTCGTACGTGGTCCGCCCAGCGGTGAACCAGACCAGGGTCCGGGTCAGCGCCAACGGGATCCGGGCCCCCGGCGCGAGCCACGCCTGCAACAACCCCGTGTCGTCACCGACCGTCGCCGTCAGCGTCGACCCGACGTTGGAAAGCCACCACAGGCCGCCCTGTTCAAGGACCACCAGGAAGGTGCGATGCAAGTACGGGTTGTCGTCGATCTCAACGTCACCGCAGCGCCCGATCGTTAGCTGACGACCTGCCAGCACAGGGAACTCCTCACCGCAGAACAGGACTGTCAACCCGGCATCGATCACCACGGGATGCTCGCACGAACGAGAAGACCACCCACTCCGTTATGCACAGCAGCGTTATGAACAGCCTGGTTATCCACAGTCGGGACTTGCTTATCCACAGGTTGGCTAAGCACATCTGCCCATGTACGCCCGTTGGCACAACGAGCAAGCTCAGCAAGGAACCCACCAAGGCGTGTTCAGGTCGTGGTGTTCAGGTCGTGGTGTTCGACTCGGGCTGCTCCGCCCACCACGCCCGCAGAGCCTCGACCGCTGCCTCTCGACCGATGAGACCCTGATCCATCCGGACAGAAAGCATGTGCTTGTATGCGCGGCCCAGCACCGGTCCCGGAGCTATCCCGAGGATCTCGGCGATCTCGTTGCCGTCCAGCTCGGGCCGAACCGCGTCGAGCTGCTCCTGCTCCAGCAGACGGGCGATACGGGTTTCGAGGTCGTCATAGATCCGCGAGAGGCTACGTGCCTTGCGCACGTTGCGCGTCGTGCAGTCCGATCGGGTCAGGCGGTGCAGTCGTGGCAGCAGAGGCCCGGCGTCAGTGACATAGCGCCGCACCGCTGAATCGGTCCACTCGCCGTCGCCGTAGCCGTGGAAGCGCAGGTGCAACTCGACGAGGCGGGACACGGCCTTGATGGTGTCCTTGTCGAAGCGCATCGCCTTCATCCGGCGCGCGGTCATCTTGGCGCCGACCACCTCGTGATGATGGAAGCTGACGCCACCTGCGCCGTCATCGTCGTCCTCGAAACGGCGGGTGGCCGGCTTGCCGATGTCATGCAGCAGCGCGGCGATGCGAAGGATCAGGTCCGGTCCGGGGACGGACGAAGCCGGCCCATCAGCGGGGCCCTCCAGGGCAATGGCCTGTTCGAGCACGGTCAGCGAGTGCTCGTAGACGTCCTTGTGCCGGTGGTGCTCGTCCACCTCAAGCTTGAGCGCCGGTAGCTCGGGCAGGACGTACCCGGCCAGGCCGGCTTCGACGAAGAGCGCCAGTCCCTGGCGCGGGGCAGAGCCCATGATGAGCTTGACGAACTCGTCGCGGACTCGCTCCGGCGACACGATCTCCAGCGAAGACGCCATCTCGGCCATCGCGGCAACGACCCCCGGCGCCGCCGTGAACCCCAGCTGAGAAACGAAGCGTGCGGCACGCATCATCCGCAGTGGGTCGTCACCAAAGGACACTTCGGGTGCGCCGGGCGTCCGCAGGATCCGGCGCTCCAGATCGGCAAGTCCGTCAAAGGGGTCCACGAACTCCAGCGAGGGGAGCCGCATCGCCATGGCGTTCATCGCGAAGTCCCGGCGGGCAAGGTCATCGAGCAGGTTGTCGCCGAAAGCGACCACGGGCTTTCGGCTGACGTGGTCGTACTCATCGGCACGATACGTGGTCACCTCGATGACGTGGTTGCCTTTGCGGGCACCGATCGTGCCGAAGGCCCGGCCCACGTCCCAGTTCGTATCCGCCCAGCCGGCCAGGATCGCCTCGGTCTGATCAGGTCCGGCAGACGTGGTCAGATCCAGGTCCGGCGATACGCGACCCAGGAAGGCGTCGCGCACCGGCCCGCCCACCAGGGCGAGCTCATGACCGGCCTCAACAAACCGGGAGCCCAGGTCGGTCAGCAGCGGCAGGACCGGAGCAAGCCGACGTACGGCCTCACGAAGCAGGGCACTGGTCGGATCGGAGGCAGCCACGAGAACCAAGCGTAGGTGACGGCGACGCGCAGTCAGGCGTTGCCGTCCATCGACGAGCCCGAACCGGGTCACGCCCAACGCTGGCTACAGTTATGTAATGACTTCCAGCCCGCCGCAGCCGACCCAGCTGCCATACCTGCTGCCACACCGGCTGCCACACCGGCTGCCGGAGGTGGAGGAGGTCTCCGCGGGCGGGGTCATCATCGACGTAGAGGACGGGGTCGCGCGCATTGCGGTCATCGCCCGTCGCAACCGTGCCGGCCGGGTCGAGTGGTGCCTTCCCAAAGGGCATGTCGAGAGCGACGAGACGCTGGAACAGACAGCCGTGCGCGAGGTGGCCGAGGAGACCGGGATCGTTGGCCGCGTCCTGGCCTCACTTGGCACCATCGACTACTGGTTCTCCACCTCCGGCACGCGTGTTCACAAGATCGTCCACCACTACCTTCTCGAAGCCACCGGCGGTGAGCTGAGCATCGAAGGCGATCCGGATGCCGAGGCCATCGATGTGGCGTGGTTCCCGCTCGGCGAGGTTCAGACCGAACTCACCTTCCCCAACGAGCGCCAAATAGCCCACGAGGCATGGGTGCGCCTGGCGGGAGCCACGTGACTGGAAGCAGGGCGCACAAGCGGCGGCGGGAACCCGGGCGAGCCGCCTCAGCCACCTTGCTGGCGATCTCGTTGCTAACGATCTCGGTGCTGCCGATCCTCTCGCCGGTGCCCGCAGCCACCGCAGCCACCACCCTGCCCACTGTTGCCGAGCTGAGCCCCGTCGCGGCCCCACCGCAACCTCTGGCTGTTTCTCTGACGACTATCACGCCCACGATCGCGGTCCCCAAGGCCCCGATCACGATCACCGGAAGCGTCCGCAACTCGAGCGGCGTCGAGATCACCTCACCGGTGGCAAGCGCTTCGATCGGGCAGCTCTCTCTGACCAGTCGCCAGGCCGTGTCCGACTGGGCCGCCTCCACAGGTGACCTGCCTTTGACGGAGGTCGCCAGCAAGTCAGTCGGCACGACCCTCGCGGCAGGCGCCGTCGCCGTGTTCACCCTCACCGTCCCGCCGACCGCGATCAGCCATCGTGATTCCTTCGCAGTCCTGGCTCTGCGTGTCGAGGTGGTCGGGACAACGTCCGCCGGAACGCAGGAATCCGGTGACGTGCACACGTTCCTGCCCACCCTGGCCACGATCAAGGCGTTCGAACCCTTGTCCATAGCCTGGCTCGTGCCACTCACCCTCGATCCCGACCCGGCGCTTCACGGAACGCCCAGCCCCGCCCGGACCGCCGCGTGGACCAAAGCCATAGGGCCGGGTTCACGTCTGGACCGACTGATCCAGGGCACCGAGAACGCCAATGTCACCTGGGCCATCGATCCGGCAATTCTGGGCCCGAGCCAGATACCGCCCGCCTTGGACGCTTCGGCGACTGAGTCGACGCCGACCTCGGGCGCGTCGCAGCCACCCACTCCGGATAGCACCGCAACTCCGGATCCGCTGACCGGGGTGACCACTGCGCTCGCTGCGCGGCTCAAGGCAGCCGCGCCGCGGCATACCCTCTGGTCTCTTCCGTATGCCGACCCGGACCTAGCCGCCCTCCTTCCCCTCGCTTCGGGGAACCAAAACCTCACTGCACTGATCAGCCACCCGTCAACCCTGGACGTCGCCGTGGGCCCGGCTCGCTCCGACATCGCCTGGCCGGTCACCGGGACGCTGACTCCCCAGGCCCAGGCCCGGCTACGGAGCGCGTTCGCATCTCCCGGGCTGACGGCTGCGGTGACCTCCGCCTCGACCCTGACCAGCCATAACGGCCCCACCTCCGACGCGAGCCGCAAGTCCTCCACCGGGCTGGCTCTGCTGGCCTATGACGAGCCCCTCAGCAGGACGGTCGCCCAGACCTCCTCGAAGGCAAACGGCCCCATCACCATCCAGCGATTCCTGGCCGACTCCATGGCCCTGCTCGGCGAACGGCCAGGCACCCGCAACCGGTCGGTGCTGGTCGCCGAGCCCAGGAGCTTCGCCGGTGACCCCAGCGTGCTGCGATCCCTCTTCGCGGCCGTTGCCAAGGCGCCGTGGCTGGTCCCGGCGTCCACCGGGCAGCTCCTGGGAGCAAGCGAGAAGATGGCCCCAGAGGTCCCGGGCAAAAGCACGACCGGGAGCGCAACCTCCCAGCCAACCTCGCCGACGACCAAGCCGGCAACTCCGGATCCACTGAACCCTGGCACCTCCCCGTTGAACTCGGGTCAGCTTGCGACGATCCAGGACACGCTGTCCACCATCGGGGGCATCGCCAGCATCCTGGGCGACGGGCAGCTCTTCGCGTCGACCTGGACCGACGCCCAGGTACAGGAGCTATCCGCACGTTGGCGTGACCACCCGAAGGGACTCACCGGCATCGACGCTGCCACGACGTCGGCGATCGAGACGGTCAACAACAGTGTGAGGGTGGCGCCGAGCTCAGTGAACTTCTTCGCCGACCGGGGACAGGTGCAGGTCACCGTCGTCAACGACCTCGCCGTCCCGATCCACGACGTGCACCTGACCCTGACCCCGGCCCAACCGCGGCTGCGGATCGAACAGCAGCCCGGGCCATTGAAGATAGGCCCAAAGAGCCGGGCGAACGTGAAGCTGGAGGTCACCTCCATCGCGGCCGGGCTGGTCAATGTGGAGACCACGCTGACCACTCGAAAGGGCACGCCACTGGGCGAGACCACCAACTTCCCGGTGCGCGTACAACCCCCCAGCACCTGGCTCTACTGGGTTCTGGGCGGCCTGGCCGGCATTGTTCTGGTGCTCGGCACCCAACGATCTCTACGTCGCGGATCCACCCGCGCCTCTCGACCCGACGCGCAGGAGCCCCCACTCAATGACTGAGTCCAGCAACAACGACGCGCCTGTCTCGCCTATCCTGCGCGGCTCTCCCCTCCCGCCCGGCTCTCCCATCCCGCCCGGCTCGCCTCTTCCGGGAGGCTCGCCCATCCCGCCGGTCTCGCCGGAAGGGCCAAGCTCGCCAGACGAGCTTCCGGACTCTGCTGAAGCCAGCCTGGCGCGCTCCACGGCTGGGATGGCCTCGGGTGTCATCGCCTCCCGGGTTCTGGGCGTGGTCCGAGCCTCGATGCAGCTGGCGGTCGTCGGGGCCGGGCTGTCGGGTGACGCGTGGGATGTGGCCAACACCCTGCCCAACATCGTCTATCTCCTGCTCGCAGGTGGCGTCATCAACGCGGTCCTGGTCCCTCAGATCACCCGCGCCGCCAGTCATGCGGACGGTGGCCGTGACTTTGTCGACCGTCTGCTCACCATCTCGATCACCGGCCTCGCTGTCATCACTGTCGTCTTCACGGTGGGCGCAGGGTTGCTGGTCAGGCTCTACAGCTCGGGGTGGAACGCGGACGTGCGATCGCTGAGCACCGCTTTCGCGCTGATCTGCATGCCGCAGATCTTCTTCTACGGGCTGTACACACTCCTGGGAAACGTGCTCAACGCCCGCAACCACTTCGCGGCATACATGTGGGCCCCAGTCCTGGCGAACATCGTCGCCATCGGCGGGATGGCGTACTTCCTGTTGGAGTTCCCACGTCAGGCTGTCCCCGACAGCTGGTCCTCTCCGATGATCTGGGTGCTCGCCGGAAGCGCCACGCTGGGGATCGTCGCCCAGGCGCTGGTGCTCGTCGTGCCACTGTGGCGATCCGGGTTCCGGTACACGCCCCGGTGGGGCTTTCGCGGAGTTGGCCTGGGCACCGCGTCGAGAGTGGCCCTGTGGACCTTCGCCGCCCTGGGAGTCTCATCTGCGGGTTTCGTCATCACCTCCAAGGTCGCGACCTTCGCCGGCCAGGCCGGAGCCTCCGCAAACGTCGACGTGCCCGGCAAGATCTCGTACACCAGCGCCTTTCTGATCTTCATGCTCCCGCACTCGCTCGTGACGGTGACGCTGGTCACCGCTCTGTTCACCCGGATGTCCAGGGCCGCCGGCGCCGGCAACCTCAGCGAGGTCCGCGCCGACGTGGACAGAGGCATGCGGCTGACCGCTGTCGCCACGGTCCCCGCCACGGTGGGTGCGTTCGTCCTCGGCTTCGCCGCAACAGCCACCCTCTTTGCGGGCAACAGCGCGGCAAGTACCCGGGGCATCGCCACTGTCATGATGGCGATGATGGTCGGTCTGGTGCCGTACGGCGTCCTGTTCCTGCTACAGCGGGTCTTCTACGCGTTCGAGGACGCCAAGACGCCGTTCAGGCTGACGGTCGTGGTCACCGTCATCGCGACCCTGGCCAACCTCGCCAGCCTGTTGCTTCCGCTGCGCTGGATCGTCGTGGGCGTGGGCGCAGGTCAAGCCCTCAGCAACTTCGCCGCGGTGGGGATCGGACTGGTCCTGGTCCGGCGGCGACTCAACGGCCTGCCCTTGAGTGAGGTGACTCGGACATATGTTCGACTCGGTGCCGCATCTCTGGTTGCCGGCGCCGCGGCCTTGATCGTGCAGTTTGGCCTGGCCCAGATCATGGAGGGAAAGCTCTACAGTCCTGTGAGTTTGGTGGCCGGAGGTCTGGTGTTCGCCGCTGTCTACGTGGTTGTGGCGCGCAGACTGCGCGTTCATGAGATCGACGACTTGGCAGGACCCGTTCTGGCGCGCGTGCGAAGAGCCCTCCCCAAACGCTGAGTGCGCCCTAGGATGAAGACTCACGCAATCGCTATGAACCGCGCTGGATGTGGACACAGACAGGAGCAGGGGTGCAAGGCGTAGGCCCAGGAACGGTCCTCGGGGGTCGTTATGCCCTGCGCCGCCGCCTGTCGCAAGATCTTCACCTCGAGTGCTGGTCCGCTCATGACACCACACTCCGACGCGCCGTCGCGCTCACCATCGTCGACGCCGAACACCCCAACCGCGCCGGCGTCCTGGACGCCGCCCGGCGGGCCGCAGGAGTTGAGGACGCCCGACTGGTACGCATCCTCGATGTCGGGACCCAGAACGACAACTCGTTCATCGTCGAAGAGGCAATGAACGATTCGGAGTCGCTGGCCTCGATCCTGCTCCAGGGGCCACTGCCCGCGGAAGAGGCCCGCCGCGTCGCCGGTGAGACGGCCAAAGGCCTGGAAGCCGCAGGCGTGCGCGGCCTTCACCATCTTCGCCTGACTCCGCACCACATCCTGATCGCCCCCGACGGCGCGATCAGGGTCAGCGGCGTGGCGATCGCCGCAGCAATCGACGGGCCCGATGAGCACGAGCCGGACTCCGCTGCGGCATTGCGTCGAGACGCCGTCAGCCTTGTGGCAATCGTGTATGCCGCCCTGACCAGTCGGTGGCCGCTGGACGAAGAGATTTCTGGTGTCGAGCCCGCACCGCGGGTGTTCGCCGGAGCGGTTGCACCGTCCGAGATCGTCGCAGGCATCCCCGACGATCTCGATGCCCTGTGTCGCATGACGCTCAACGAGGCTGCCGGTCCGTTGACACCGGGGGTCGTGGCCAACAGGATCGCTCCCTGGCCACGTGAAAGGGTCCACCGAGCTGGCGTCGACCCCACCGTCGTCCTGCGCCTGCCCAGCTCAGGCGACGCCTCTCCCGATGTTCCGGCAATCGTTCCGCCGATCGTTCCGGCCGTCGCGGTTGGCACGGAGCCGACAGTTGCCGTCGGACGCTACGACTTTCCACCCCTGGACCCCTCCCCTGAGCCAAGACGGACTCTCGAACCAACACAAACTCTCGAACCAACACAGACTCTCGAACCAACACAGACTGCGCCCCAGCCGGAGAGCCTGGACCAGGTGGCAACCCCCGCGACGGTCGGGGACAAGGCGGCCGCAGCAGGTGCGGCCACCACCAGAGCGCTCGGAGCCGCTCTCACCAGCGCAGGTGCGACCGCTGGCGTGCTCGGTGGCAAGCTGGGTACCTTCGCCAGAGGTACGGCTCAGAAGAGTGCCCGAGCCGAGTCCAATCACGCGAGTGAGCGGAGGGTGCCGGTGGGCCTCTCGAGCTTCGACGACATCGGGCCGCCCCTGCCGTTGCTGCCTGCTTCGACGGCGCTGCCGCCAAGCCGTGGCCAGACCAAGATCGTCATGCTCATCGTAACCGCGTTCGTGGCAATGGCACTGTTCTTTGGATACCACGGCTTGTTCGGCCCCAGCGGCCTGAGCCTGAGCACGCCCACGCAGCGCACAGTGACCGTGAGTGCCCCAGCTGTCACGGTGCCTGCCTCGCCGGCACCGCAGGCAGGGGCGACGGCGGGTGGACCCATCGCCATCCTGTCGGCCACCGGTTTCGACCCTCAGGGCGACCAGGTCGAGAGCAACTCCCAGGCAGCCAAGGTCTACGACGGCAACCCCGCGACCACATGGACTTCCGAGCTCTATAACAGCGCTCAGTTCGGCAATCTGAAGAAGGGCGTGGGGCTGCTCCTGGACCTCGGCCAGCCGACCTCAGTCCATCAGGTCACCATCGACCTCGCCAACGGACCATTGGACGTCACGGTCTACGCCGCAACCAGTCCAGACCTTGCCGGAGCCACCGAGATCGGCAGCGCCAGTGCGGCAACCGGGCGGATGGACCTCAAGGCCGCCAGCACCATGCCGGAAGCGCAGTACGTCATCGTCTGGTTCACCGCGCTGGCCCCGGATAGCGGTCAGTTCGGTGCCTCGATCTCGGAGATCGCGCTCCGCTGAGTGCGCCGTGATGTGGCACTCAGCTGACGACCTGCGCGAGCTTCCGGACCGCGAGCTGCTATCGGCACACTGTGCGGGCGACCCGGAAGCCTTCGGTGAGCTCTTTCGGCGCCACCGTGATCAGATGTGGGCTTTGGCCGTGCGGACCACCCGCGACCCGGAGCTGGCCGCCGATGCCGTACAGGAAGCGTTCATCGCCGCCTTCCGGGGCGCCGACTCCTTCCGGGGGGAAGCCGCAGTCACGACATGGCTTCATCGGATCGTGGTCAACTCCTGCCTGGACAGGCTGCGCAGGATCAAGCCCATCGTAGATCTGCCGGACGCCGACCTGAGCGTCCTTGCTGATACCCACGACCACCATCACAGCGTCGACGTGAGGCTCGACGTCCGAGCGGCGTTGGAGCAGTTGCCAGAGGGCCAGCGGATGGCACTGATCCTGGTCGACATGCACGGGCTCAAGATCGCCGAGGCGGCCAGCATCCTTGATGTCGCTGAGGGCACCATCAAGTCCCGCTGCGCACGAGGCAGAGCCGCAATGGTCCCCTTGCTGGGACTCGAGGCGCCCTCAGACACGCCCATAAGTCCCGCTCCGAAGGAACCAATGACATCCCCCTGACGTCATACCCTCGTCGGCGTATTCAGGTCTGACATGCCCCGGACATGCCGATGAGGCTTCACGCTCGCCATCACCAACCGTCTCGCGAACCAGCATCGAGGTGAACACCCTGATCAAGCCCCACATCCCCATGGGATCAGAGCCGTCTCGCGATGACGACCCCACAGGTGTTCGCGCCCTGTTGTCTTCGCTGCCCGAGCCCGACCCCATGCCGGAGCACCTGGTCGAGCGGATCAACGCAAGCCTGGCCGCCGAACAGTCCCAGCGCGTCGCCAGGATGTCGGGTGACCCGGTGACCCCAATGCTCGCCAGCACGCGGCGCCGCCCCGGAAGGCTCCTGCTGGCGATAGCCGGCGCGGCAGCCGTTGTCGCCCTTATGGCAGTTGTTGGCAACAACATGTTCCCGGTGCACCAGACCACCGCGATCAGTGGCAGTGCCGCGATCGTCAGCACGGCTGGGGCCGGCAGTTCAAGCGGCACAGGGGCAACCTCTGGGGCTCCGCCCAGTGCCGCCGACAAGGCCCCGGCCTTGGCCGGCCGCGTCGAGACCCCATCGCTCGTTCAGATCGGTCTATCCGGGACCCGATACACCCGGGCAGACTTCGAGATGCAGGTCCAAGCCCTTCGCCGCGCCCCATTCCAGCCGACGGCCGCCAAGTCATCCAGCGTCGGACCTGCAGGCACGACCTCTGGGCTCACGGAGTGCCTGAACGCAATCGGCGCAGCAGGCGCGCAGGTGGTCCAGGCCGACGTCGCGTTCTACGAAGGACAACCCGCCGTGATCATCGTGGCCACCAGGAATGGCACCCCCACTGCCTACGCCGTGGGTCGCCAGTGCTCACACAAAGATCCGGCAGTATTGCGCCCGGCCACGCCGCTGCCCTGAATGGAGAGTGCGGCACCGTCGTTGGTCGCGACTCCGCGGGCCGTGGTCCGGTCGGAACAATCCCGCCGTAGGATCGGTTGAGAGCAGACAGCACCCACCCGAAATGCGCACCCACCCCCCGGGGACAGTCAAGCGTGAGCTACGAAGGAAGACGGAGATGAGCCATGAGCGCCGAGGTTCGTGACGTCATCATCATCGGTTCGGGTCCGGCTGGTTACACGGCGGCGGTCTATGCGGCCCGCGCCAACCTGCGGCCGGTCATCTTCGAGGGCTCGGTGACCA
>Ga0209429_10002072_pt1 | contig 12034 bp, 5 predicted proteins | sample BarGraNGADG00212_3_FD_184493 | JGI IMG/M metagenome (GOLD analysis project Ga0209429, IMG submission 184493) | Arctic peat soil microbial communities from Barrow, Alaska - Barrow Graham LP Ref core NGADG0004-212 (SPAdes) (version 2) | ecosystem: Environmental > Terrestrial > Soil > Wetlands >... | reverse complement strand
AATGCACGGCTGGTTCGAGCGGGCGCCAGCTTTTGGACTGCGCCAGTCCTCTGGCGCTTTGGGAAGGACGCTTGTGATCTGTCACTTGGTTCTCGCATGGACCTGCAAGTCTGGTTGGCCTTCACCCAGCCAGCCCCTCCCGGCGGACCAAGCTGTCCGCGCTCCGAAACAAAGCGAGGCGCCCGCGTCCGGGTGCGCGCTTGACGCAACCGCTTTGTGTGGCCAGTTTATGCCACATGACCAGTCCCGTCCGGTCTGTTTATACTCTAACATAATGAATCAGCATATCATGGGCTTGAATACTATCGTCGCGGCAATCACCCTCCTGGGGGCAGGACACCCGTCGGTTGCCACCGCCGCCTGGCAGCCCGCCCAGGGCCCGCTAGCCACCCGGTGGGCTAAAAATGTGACACCCTCCAAGGCCCACCCCGAATACCCGCGCCCGCAGATGGTGCGTGAGCAGTGGCTTAATCTGAATGGCCTCTGGAGCTATGCCATCGTGGACCAGGACACCCCCAAACCGGCGGCTTGGGATGGACAGATTCTGGTCCCGTTTCCGGTCGAGTCAGCGCTGTCCGGCGTGATGAAACCTGTGACCGAGAAACAGAAGCTCTGGTATCATCGCACTTTCAAGGTGCCCAGCTCGTGGAAGGGCAAGCGAATCAAGTTGAACTTCGGCGCGGTGGATTGGGAGGCAACGGTCTCCGTCAATGGTAAGGAACTCGGTACTCACCGCGGCGGCTTTGACAGCTTCAGCTTCGACATTACCGATGCGCTCCATCCGTCGGGCGAACAGGAAATCGTCGTGGTGGTTTGGGATCCGACTGACCGCGGCCCGCAGGCCAAGGGCAAGCAGGTGCTCAAGCCCGGTGGCATCATGTACACCGCCGCCAGCGGCATTTGGCAGACCGCGTGGCTGGAACCGGTCTCGGCCGCACACATGGAAGGGCTGAAGATCACTCCGGACCTCGACCAATCAGCCGTGACGGTGGAAATTCCGTTGGTGGCGACTCCCGGCAAATCCACCATCAAGGTGGAAGTGCTCGATGGGAAGAAGGTTGTGCAGTCCGGCGAAATCATTATCGACGGCGGCAGCGGACCGATGCGGCCGAGACTTTCCCTGAAAGTCCCCGGGGCTAAGTCCTGGACCCCTGACTCGCCTTTCCTTTACGGATTACGCCTCTCGCTTCAAGCGGATGGGAAGAAAGTTGACCAGATCGAGTCCTACTTCGGCATGCGTAAAATTTCCATGGCTAAAGACGCCGACGGCATCCTCCGCCTCTGCCTGAACAACAAACCCCTCTTCCAATACGGCCCGCTCGACCAGGGGTTCTGGCCTGATGGCATCTACACCGCGCCTACCGACGAGGCCCTGCGCTACGACATCGAAATCACCAAGGCGCTGGGCATGAACCTGGCCCGGAAGCACGTCAAGATCGAGCCCGACCGCTGGTATTACTGGTGCGACAAGCTTGGCCTGCTCGTCTGGCAGGACATGCCCGGCAGCGGCGTCGGCGATAACAAGACCGACACCATCCGCGCGGGCCGCGAGGACGCCGCCAAGCAGTTCGAGAGCGAGCTGAAGGCCATGATCGAAGGCCGCTGGAATCATCCCTGCATCGTCATGTGGGTGCCGTTCAACGAAGGCTGGGGCCAATACGACACACCGCGCATCTGCGAATGGATCAAGAAGCTCGATCCGACCCGCCTCGTCAACAACGCCTCCGGCTGGACCGACCGCAAGGCCGGCGACGTGATCGACATGCACAATTACCCCGGCCCCGGCGTGCCCAAACTCGAAGAGAATCGCGCCGCCGTGCTCGGCGAGTTCGGCGGGCTGGGCATGCCGGTCAAAGGCCACTCCTGGCGGGACGAGAAAAACTGGGGCTATGTCAGCTACAAGACTTCCGCTGAACTCACCGATGCCTATCTCGGCCTGATGAGGAAACTCCATGGGTTGAGCGGCGAAGGTGGCCTCTGCGCGGCGGTTTATACGCAGACGACCGATTGCGAAGTCGAGGTCAATGGCCTCCTCACCTACGACCGCGCGATGGTGAAGATGGATCAGGCCGCCATCACCGCCGCCGCGAAGAAGCTCTACACACCGCCGGCCAAGCGCGTCTCGCAGGGCAACAAGCTCGTCCCGCCCGCGACGCCGCTCGTCGCGTGCGATCCCTATTTCAGCATCTGGTCTCAGGGTGACAACCTGACCGACGTGGACACGACGCACTGGACCGGCAAACCGCATCGGCTGACGAGCTTGGTGCGCATCGACGGCAAGACTTATCGCGTGATGGGCGCAAGCCCGGCCAGCGTGCCGGCGCTGGAGCAGAAGAGCCTCACGGTTCTGCCGACGCGGACCATTTATGCCTTTGAGAAGGCCGGCGTGGGGCTGACACTGACGTTCATGACCGCGGCGTTGCCGGAGAATATCGACATCCTCTCGCGACCGGTGACATACGTGACGTATGAATTCCTTTCGACCGACAGCAAGACCCATGACGTGCAATTTTACCTGGATGCCTCGGCAGAACTCACCGTTAACGAGGGCCGGCAACAGGTGGAAGGATCTTGGTCAGTCACCACTTGGGCAAAAGAGGGAGACGCGATGGCGGTGAAAGTCGGCTCGAAGGATCAGCCTATCCTCGCTAGGAAAGGCGACGACCTTCGCATTGATTGGGGCTACCTCTATCTTGCCTTGCCAACGACCCCAGGCAGCTACGTTTCGTTTTCGGAACGCAGCGCGGCGCACGGTGCCTTGGCGAAAGGCACTTGGCCTGACCTCAAGACCGAGCAGAAGCGGGAGTCAACCAATGCCGATGCCTTGGTAGCTCTATGCGCAGTCCCAGTTGGCAAAGTCGGCAAGACGCCCACCTCCCGCTGGCTAATGCTCGCCTATGACGACCGCTACTCAATTCAATACATGCGCAAGAACCTGCGGCCTTACTGGCGTCGCAACGGCTGGGAAGCCGCCGATCTGCTCAAGGCCGCTGCGAAGGATTACGAGTCGCTCAAGCAGCGGTGCGCTGCTTTTGACGAGCAGTTGATGGCCGACCTCACCAAGGCCGGCGGTGAGAAATACGCCAAGCTCTGCGCGCTCGCTTATCGCCAGTGTTTCGCCGCGGGCAAATTCGTCGCCGACGATAACGGCCAGCCGCTCCAGTTCTGCAAAGAGAATCACTCCAACGGCTGCATCGGCACCTCGGACGTGTTTTACCCAATGGCGCCGCAGTTCCTGCTCTTCGGCCCGTCCCTAGCCAAGTCGTTCCTCGTGCCGTTCATGAACTACGCCGCCAGCGAGCGCTGGAAGTTCCCCTTCGCGCCGCACGACCTCGGCACCTATCCGAAAGCCAACGGCCAGGTCTATGGCGACGGCGAGCGCGGTGTGAACAACCAGATGCCCGTCGAGGAATCCGGCAACCTGCTTTGCCTCATGGGCGCCATCGCGCAGATGGAAGGTAACGCCAACTTCGCCGGCCTTTACTGGAAGCAGCTCGAGCAGTGGGCCGAGTATCTGAAGGAAAAAGGTTTCGACCCGGAGAATCAGCTTTGCACCGACGACTTCGCCGGCCACCTCGCGCACAACGTCAACCTCAGCGCCAAGGCCATCTGCGGCCTCGGCGCCTTCGCCAAGCTGTGCGACCTGCGCGGTGACAAAGCCAAGGCCGACGAGTATTTCAAGCTCGCCCGGGAGTTCGCCGCCAAGTGGGTCAAGGAAGCTGACGACGGTGAGAAGTTCCGTCTCGCCTTCGACAAACCCGGAACGTGGAGCCAGAAGTATAATTTAATCTGGGATCGCATCCTCGGCCTGAACCTGTTCCCCGACTCCGTGCTTCGCAAGGAAATGGATTACTACAAGAAGATCCAAAACAAATACGGCCTCCCGCTCGATAACCGCCAAACCTACACCAAGCTCGACTGGATCACCTGGACCGCCACGCTCACGCAAAACCGGGCCGACTTTGAGGCGTTGATCGATCCGATCTTCGTCTTCATGAACGAAACGCCCGACCGCTCGCCGCTCACCGACTGGTATCAAACCAAGACCGCGAAGAAAGTCGGCTTCACCGCGCGTCCCGTCATCGGTGGTGTCTTCGCGCAAATGCTCTACGACAAAGCTGTCTGGGCCAAGTACGCCGGCCGCGACCAAACCAAGGCTGCCAGTTGGGCGCCGATGCCCAAACCGCCAGTGCTGATGAACGTTTTGCCGACAGCCATAGACGAGCGTCCGCGCTGGCGCTACACCACCACGAAACCCGCTGCGGACTGGTTCAAATCTGACTTCGATGCCAGCATGTGGAAGGAAGATGCCGCCGGCTTCGGCACGCGCGGCACTCCGGGGGCAAGGGTTCGAACGGAATGGAGCACATCGGACATCTGGCTCCGGCGCGAGTTCGAAATGCCGCCGGGCAAATTCACCGATTTGCAGCTCAACATCCACCACGACGAGGATGCAGAAGTTTACCTTAACGGTGTTCTGGGCGCCTCCGTGACTGGTTACACTTCCGATTACGAAGTGGTCCCGCTCAACCAGACTGCCAAAGAGGCGCTTAAGCCCGGAAAAAACGTCATCGCCGTCCACTGTCATCAAACTCAAGGCGGTCAATACATCGACGTCGGTTTCGCCGACGTTGTCCCGGTCAAATAATTTGTTGGGGCTATGCGCTTGAGGCTTTATTCGAGCCGTTTCTTTCCATGAACCAGGTAGGGCGGAGCTGCTGCTCCGCCCTGATATTTGGGCGGCGCAGCAGCGCCGCCCTACCCATGATCCTTCCAAGCCCCCTAGGGGCGGCATGGATTGCCCAGCGTAACCTTGTGCCGCCCCTACAGGGAATATTCTTATGGACATCTTTGGCTATAGACATGTCATCCCTACGGGGTTTGGAATTTCCCGATGCGTGCGCCCCCACCAATCCCAATCCACCGCCACCGCTTGACTTTGGGGCGTCCCATCGGCATGTTTCAGCGCAGCTTATCGACACGATTATGAATATGTTGAATCCCTGGCGGAGTACCTTGAAGTCATTCGATCTTGGCAATCAAACCCAAGGTCAGTTCTATTCTCTGCCAGCCTTGGAACAGGCCAGCGCCGGCCCCATCTCCCGCCTGCCGGTTTCCCTGCGCCTGGTTTTGGAGTCGGTTCTGCGTCACTGCGATGGCCGGAAAATCACCGAGACCAACGTCCGCGCCCTGGCTCAATGGAAACCCCAGGCCCCGCGCACCGAGGAGATTCCCTTCGTGGTCGCGCGCATCGTCTTGCAGGATTTCACCGGCGTCCCCCTCCTGGTGGACCTGGCCGCCATGCGATCCGCCGTGCAGCGCCTGGGCAAAAACCCCAAGGTCATCGAACCGCTCGTACCCGTCGATTTAACCGTCGATCATTCGGTCCAGGTGGATTTCTCTGGAGCCGCTGACGCGTTTCAGAAAAATCTCGATCTCGAATTCCAGCGCAACCGCGAGCGCTATCAGTTTCTTAAGTGGGGCAGGCAGGCCTTTGAAACGTTCAAAGTCATCCCCCCGGGCATCGGCATCATCCATCAGGTCAATCTCGAGTACCTGGCCCAAGGCGTGCTGGGCAACCGCCAGGGTGTTTATTATCCCGACACACTGGTCGGCACCGATTCGCACACGACCATGATCAACGGCCTGGGCATTGTCGGCTGGGGCGTCGGCGGCATCGAAGCCGAAGCCGGCATGCTGGGCCAGCCTGTCTATTTTCTCACGCCGGATGTGGTCGGCGTGCATTTAACCGGCCGCCTGCGCGAGGGCGTCACCGCCACCGACGCCGCCCTGACCGTGACCCAAATGCTGCGCCAGGCCAAGGTGGTGGGCAAATTCGTGGAATTCTTCGGCCCCGGCGCCGGCGCCCTGCCCGTGGTGGACCGCGCCACCATCGCCAACATGGCTCCCGAATACGGCGCCACCCTGGGCTTCTTCCCGATCGACCCGGAGTGCGTCAATTTTCTGCGCGCCACCGGCCGCAGCGAAGAGCTGTGCCGCACCTACGAAAATTATTATCGCGCCCAGAATCTCTTCGGCATGCCGCAGAAAGGCCAGATTGATTATTCCACCTTGCTCGAGCTCGACCTGGGCAGCATCCAGCCGAGCGTCGCCGGCCCGAAACGACCGCAGGACCGCATCGAACTGCCGGCCTTGAAAAAGGCCTTTGCCGAGGTCTTTGCCAAACCCGTGACTGAAAATGGATTTGGCAAGAAACCGGGCGATCTCGCCGCGGTGCGGGCAAAAGTGGTGCTCGATGGCAAAACCGCCGAGATCGGCCACGGCAGCGTGTTGATTGCGTCGATTACCAGTTGCACCAACACCTCCAATCCCAGCGTCATGCTGGCCGCCGGCCTGCTGGCGAAAAAAGCCGTGGAACGCGGTCTGCGCGTCAACCCGGCCGTCAAGACCTCGCTGGCGCCCGGCTCGCGCGTCGTAACGGACTACCTGCAAAAAACCGGGCTCCAACCCTACCTCGATCAATTGGGCTTCCAACTGGTCGGCTACGGCTGCACGACCTGCATCGGCAACTCCGGCCCCCTGCCCGTTCCCGTCGAAGCTGCCATCGTGCAGCACGACCTGATAGCCGCCTCGGTGCTGTCCGGCAACCGCAATTTCGAAGCCCGCATTCACCAGAACATCAAGGCCAATTTCCTCATGTCCCCACCTCTAGTCGTGGCCTTCGCGCTGGCAGGACGCATCGATATTGACCTGACCTGCGAGCCCCTCGGCGCCGACCCGCACGGCCAGCCCGTTTTCCTGAAAGACCTTTGGCCCACGCAAGCCGAAATTCGCAGCCTGGTGGCGGCCACGTTGAAACCGGAGGTGTTCCGGGATCTGTACCGCGATTTCACCAGCCAGAATCCGAAGTGGAACGAGATTCCCGCCACTCCCGGATTGACCTACGCCTGGGATGCGAAAAGCACCTATATCCAGGAACCGCCTTTCTTCCGCTCCTTCGAGCTGAAACCGGGGGTTATCGGCGAAATTATCGGCGCGCGTCCCCTGGGCATCTTTGGCGACAGTGTCACCACCGATCACATCTCGCCGGCCGGCGCCATCAAGCAATCGTCGCCGGGCGGACAATACCTGATCGATAACGGCGTCGCCTTCGCCGATTTCAACAGCTACGGCTCGCGCCGAGGCAACGATCGCGTCATGACGCGCGGCACCTTCGCCAATGTGCGGATTAAAAACCTGATGATTCCCGGCGTCGAAGGCGGAATGACGAAACACCAGCCGGACGGAGAACCGATGAGTATTTTCGACGCCGCCCAGCGCTACGCGCAAACGGAAACGCCCCTGGTGGTGGTGGCCGGACAGGAATACGGCACCGGCAGCTCCCGCGACTGGGCCGCCAAGGGCACGCGCTTGCTAGGCGTGCGTGCCGTCATCGCCCAGAGCTTCGAACGCATTCACCGGTCCAATCTGGTCGGCATGGGCGTGCTCCCGCTGCAATTTCCGGAGGGAGTTTCCGCCCAAACGCTCGGATGGGTGGGATCGGAGATCTTCGATGTGCTGGGTTTGTCCCCCGATCTCAAACCGCAACAAAACCTGACGCTGCGAATCTCGCGCGCCTCCGGCCTGGTGGCTGAAGTCGCCGTCCGTTGCCGAATCGACACCCCCATCGAGATCGACTACTACCAACACGGCGGCATTTTGCCTTACGTACTGCGACAACTGCTCGCGAAGGCGTAACCAGCAAGCCGATCGGTTGCCTTTCAGCGCGCGGATTGCCCAATCCGCAGAGCCCGTCCGGCAACCCAAGCGGTTTTTAAATATCACGGAGCGTCCGGCTAGGTTCCGGAGTTTGAAGGTGCGCCCTTCATTGCAGCCGCACATAAACGCGACTGCCTTTGGAACTGGCGTCGCGGGCCGCCTCGCTGATTCTTTGCGCTTCGACCTTGCCGGTTTGGAGCAGGTAGGCTCGCACATTTCGGGCGCGCTCCATCGCGAGCGTTTGAAGAGCCTCGGGCGAAATTTCCACCGCTTCCAAAAACTGGCGGTTTCCGTCGGGTTCCGGGACGGCCCGCATCGGCGCGAGAATCATCATCAGGGCGGTAGCGCCCTTGATATCAGCCAGCGCCTTCACACCACGCTGGGGAAGCCGGTTGGCGGTGGTCTGGGATGGGGTTTCTCCAGGGAACAGGTTCACGGCGGCATTCCATTTTTGCACCCGCGATTGTTGGTTCAACTTCTCGCGGCGCAAGGCCTCGAGGTCGGTCTGCGGATCCGCGCTGCCCTCGATCTCCAACTGTAATTCCGGACGCTCGTAGAGACCGTTGGCCAACAGGTCCAGCTTCGCGAGGGCGGCGGGCAGGAGATTCGTCGAGCCCGGCTGAAACTCCTGGAAGCTCAGTTCCTCGCCTTTGCCTCCGAAGAGCGCGCCCAGGGCTGAAAACGGTGAAGTGACGATTCGGGTTAGCACCGTCTCGAGGGCGCGATAAACCAATTGGCCCAGGTTGAATTGCGGATCGTCCAGGCTGCCATTAACCGGAATCTCCAACGCAATCCTGCCGTCGCGGTCTTTCAGGATCGCCATGGCCAGACGCACCGGCAGCCCGGTGGCATCGGGACTCTCCACTTTTGGACCGAGCGTGAACTGGTCGAGCGTAAGGCGGTTCTCTGATTTCAGTTTTCGTTCGGTAACCTGATAACTGAGCTGCGCGCTCAATGTGCCTTTCTTCAACCGGTAGCCAAGGTACTTGCCCGCATAAGGGTCCTCCGGCAACAAGTCCATCGCTTTGAGAGAAACCGTTAAATCCAGCGGCTGCTTGGAATTCCACGGGTTTATTTTCCCGGTAATTTCGGCCCGCGCGGTTTTATCGATGGTGCCCTGCAACTGGAGGCCGGCCCGCTGGGGATCGTCGGAGGAGAGCCCGGAAACGGTGCCGCTGAGTTGCTCGAGGGTGATATTCACGTTAGGCCGAAGTGAGCGGTCGATGAAATGCACGTTGGCATTCGAGACCACCACCGAAGCCAGGGAAACTTTCGCCCGCACCGCCGCCGCCGGATTCGTCAATGGCAGAGCTGGCGCCGCGTGGGTGCCGTCCCGGCGCAAGGCGCTCAGGAGGTTGATCGTTCGGTTCGTCTCAATGATCAACCGCGCAAACACATCCTCCAATCTCGCTTTCGTCACCGAGACAACCGGCGGATTGAGGTTGGCTTCAATGCCGGACAGCCGCAACGAATTCCATTGGAGCAACCCTTCCGTGGCGATACCCCCGGCGGTCGAGAACTCGTCGAGCCAGGCGTCTCCCTGGAAACGAACTTCGGGCAACTCATCCTGGGTGCTGCGCAATCGGACCGTGCCGGCCAGGCCCAGCTTGCCGCCCAACACGAAAATATCCAGGTGCCGTTCCAGATACGGGGCCAGGGGCCGCAGATTCAATTGCTCAAGCGCCAACCGCACCTCCGCGTTGGGTGGTGAAAGGGCCGCTTTAATGTCAGCCCGGACGGTGCCGCTGGTGTCCCAGCGCAGCGAGACTTGCGCCGTCAGGTTGGTCCCCGCGCGGTTCGAAATATGTTTCGCGTTTACCGCGATGCCATCGAGGTCGAGCCGAACCGGTTGCGAATTCACCAGGTCTTCCAGGTGCAGCGCGCAGTTGGTTAGCTGGAGTTCGCCGAGGGTGCCGTTCGAGAGATTCGTGCTGTTGAGCAGCATCGCCACCACATTGGTCATCGCGCGCAGCAGCAGGAGAATACCCCCGGGCGTGTTGGGGGCAGCCGCGGCGGGTTTTGATAATTCAATCGCGTTGACCGAGGCGTCTGGGTTGCGGCGCAGGAAGAACCGGCCGTCGGCGATCGTTACGGTGCCCGCCTCCGCCCGGCGCGCCAGGGCATCCACACTGGCGCCGGTGACGAAAAGGTTGGAAAGGGCGGCCACGGTTTGGCCGGTTTCCTTTTCCACCACGACCAGAGACTTGAGGGCGAAAGTAGTGTTGGTCACCGTCAGAAAATGGGTTGCCGCGCTCCTTTCATAGCGGTAGGTCGAATGAAGATTAATGACGCCGTCCTTGATTTCGAAGCGAAACAAATCCTGGTAGAGCGGCGCGTATTGAGTCAGGGAAACGCCGTCGAGCGAAAACTCGCCTTCGAACCGGAGCGGATCGAGATAAAAGAAGCCCTTCCCGGAGAACTGCTCTCCGCCATCGGTGAGGCCGGAGAAGGCATATGGATTCTGGTTGCCGGAGTCCGTTCTGAAATCCAGGAGCGTCATTTCGAGCGGACCGATGGTTCGCTGGAAAGGCATCCGCGGCGTGAGATCGGTGAAGGAAGCCTTCGCGCCGGTCAGACGCAGCCGGTTTATCCGCCAGGAACGGGGTTGGCTAAGTTCGATGGATTGGGACGGAATAGTCGGCGAAAACCTGGCGACTATATCCGAGAAATTCAGCGTGTAATCCGGGTTCACGCGCACGCGCACGAACGGCTGTGACAGGCTGACCTCTTTAAAAACCCAGGCGTGGCTAAAGAGCGAGCTGAGCTGGAAATTCACATAGACTTCATCCCACGAAACCAGCGGCGCACCGTCCTGGTCCTTAATCAATAGACCCCGGATGGTGGCCGAGAGCGTATAAGGATCCAACCGAACTTTCTGAATCGTGACCGATCGGTCGAATTGTTTTGACAACTGCTTCACCGCGATCACCTGCACGAGGGGCGGTAAAAGAAAGAACCCCAAAACCGTGTAGCCCAAAAACCCGACGGCGGTCCACACCACGAGCTTCTTGGGTCGAGGCGAGATCAAATCTAAAAAGGACAATTTCAATTAAACCGCACTTTCCGATTTGCTGGCTCCGCTGATCAGACCCGCCTAGATTTCACCACCAGCAACACGATCCCGCCGACGAGCGCGAGGGCTCCGATGACGGGGGGGATAAAGTGGCTGTCGGTGGTCTGAATGCGCATTCCGAGGAACTCGATAGGCTTTCCCGGAGTCGTGAAGCTGATGCCCGAGTAAGCGAGCACCACGATGCCGAGAGTGACCAGAAGGACGGCAATTATAGTTTTTGTATTCATATTAATAGCCTTTCAATGTGAGAGTTGGCGGGGCGTTCTTTTGGGGCGCCCCTCACTAGGGCCGGCGCCCCTGAATCAGGCTGACGAGCACCATGATAATGGCAACCACCAGCAGGATGTGAATGAACCCTCCCATCGCGTAACTGCTCACCAGGCCGAGCAGCCACAGAATGATCAAAATGACCGCAATCGTGTATAACATATTTTGTTCCTTTCAGTTTGCGTTGAAAACGCTGCGGGATGGCACTTCCGCGCCAGCCAACCGCGATTCACCGGTTCAGTTCCTGGGCAGAGTCGCCTCGATGGTCATGTTGTTGACCACGCTGCTGACCCCGTTGATGTCGGTGACGAGTTTGGTGACCAGGGCCTTTTCGGCCTCATTTTTGGCAAGGCCGCGTAAGGTGACCACGCCATCGGTCGTTTGGACCTTGGTTTTGAGGGCGCTGGTCGAGTGGTGAGACAACAACGACATCTTGACTTGGGCCGTGATGGACGCGTCATCAATCTTCTCGCCCACGATTGCGTCGGGCTTGGCCGTAAGCTTGGCTACCGTCATCTCGTTCTTCACCTCTTTGACGCCTTTGACATCTTTGGCGTACTCGGTCGTCAGCTCCTTTTGGGCTATGCTGGAGGCTTCCCCACTCAGGGTGACGAGGCCGTCTTTGACGTTCACGTCCGTCTTAGTGGCTCTCACGTTGCGATGTAACAGCAGCGTGGTTTTCACTTTCAGCCCGATCCAGGTATCCGAGGGTTCAGCGGGGGCTCCCCCTTTGACTACCAGGCGATTATCCACGCTTTTGACGCCGGGCAGACCCTCCACGGTGTCACGGGCCAGGCCGATGTGGGACTCTTCGGCCACCGTGCCCGTCAAGGTGACAGCGCCGTTCTTGGACTCAGTTTTAATCGCATCGTCCGCGAGGTAGTGTTTGAACACATAGGACTGTTTGGCGGAGGACTCGATGCGGTCGTCCGTCTCGGAAGCGCGCAGAGGCGAGCCGGCGAGCAACAGGGCGCT
>Ga0209429_10002071_pt1 | contig 12035 bp, 10 predicted proteins | sample BarGraNGADG00212_3_FD_184493 | JGI IMG/M metagenome (GOLD analysis project Ga0209429, IMG submission 184493) | Arctic peat soil microbial communities from Barrow, Alaska - Barrow Graham LP Ref core NGADG0004-212 (SPAdes) (version 2) | ecosystem: Environmental > Terrestrial > Soil > Wetlands >... | reverse complement strand
GACGCAATGCCACCAGCCGAGCCAACCCTGAGCAGCACGCGCGCGCCAAAGTTGCACAGCTCCTCCACGACGATTGCTGTTGATGGAGCCCCCATTCCTGTCGTGGCAACCGACAGCCGTTCACCCTCATACATCCCCGTGAAGACAAGCAAGTATCTATAGCTATTGACCAGACGAGAACCTTGGAGCAGTTTCGACACCTGCTCGGCTCGCTGGGGATTGCCAACCAGCATGACGTGCGGCGCAAGGTCCTCTGCCTCAAACTTCAAGTGAAATTGTGCCATGGAATCTACCTCCCTTGGATATCAAGGCGTTCCACGAGCCAGCCGCGCCGTTCGCTCAGCCAGAGCGTGGATCGAGAGTTGTTCTTTGCCTGGAATATACGTTTCGAGCCGATCGCCAATGGGGTCCGCCCACACGGAAGGGACTCCACCCATCACACCCAGGACCGTTCCAACGAGACCGGCATTGCAGTCAATGTCGAGTCCGCCACGCGCCAGCAGAGCGAATGATTCCGTGATGTCCCGACCACCATACCAGAGTGAGATGATGTCCATCGCCATGTTCGGGTAAGCATGGATCCAGTTGTACTGCTCAAACCGTTGTTCGGCCCATGCAAGCGCCGAGGAAACGTCCGATTCCCGCGCGACCATGTCCAAGCACTCGTGCAGAACTGTGGCGTATTCGCTCCCCTGAGGAACGTACCCCGCCGCTTCGACCGCAATAACATGCGGATCATCGCGCACATAAGCGAGGGCTGTGAGCGCTGCCGCATACATGCCACCATACACACCGTTTGCCGCGTGGGACACGACTCCGTCGAGATGAGCAAGCCTTACCGCCTCAAGTGGGCGCCCCGGCGCCAGCATGCCACAAATCATTCCGCGCATCTGAACGCCAATCCAGTCCGAATAGGGGTTGCGGTAGCTTCCCGATTCCGGCGGCACGAGACCAGCACGCAAGTTCTGGATAGCAATCCACTCCGCCGACCAGCCAAAAGGTATTTGCCGCAGCCATTCGTCGGCAATGTCCTGCGATGTAAGACCGCGTCCATGTGATTCGAACGCGTCAAGGAGGGCCAGCTCGTAGACAACGTCGTCGTTCATCGTCTCGGGATCTGTAACATAGGAACGGACGTCGCCGTAGGTCTCTGAGATGCGTTGGCCCGTGTATCCCTCGATGGCAGTGCCAAATGCGCCGCCCGCAAGCTGACCGACCCATCCACCTAATGTCTTCTCGTGGACGCCGGCCGGCTGTTCCTCCTGCGGCGTATGAGCCGCGGGCAGGCGAGACAGGACTTCGTCCCATGAGGCAGGCCGTTCGAACCCGAAGTAGGAGCACAAGGGGTCCTGCGGTGCAGCAAACAGTGCGTCGAGGTAATGAGCGGTGAGTATGCGCAGCGCAGGAGCGTCTCCACTGCGAGCCAAGCGTAAGCCTTCTGGGATAAGCGATACTGCCACACTCTCATCGAAGCCCTGATTCTCCATCGACTGAGCTGCCTCGCGATTGAGGCACTCTGGAGCTCCCGATCCGGGCACAGAACTCTCCCAGAGCATGAACATCATCTCATCCTGCCCCTTCTCGCCTGCTGTCTGTTCACACCAGCTGCTCGGATGCAAGCGCCGGTCCATAGGAACAGCGGCACGGCGCATATCAAGTTCTGATTGCCATGCTTTGGTTCTCATGTCCTCCTCCTCTTGCGCACGGAATAGAAGTAAAGGGAAATCAGCGTCGCGAGGTAGGGGATCATGGCCGTGAACTGGGTAGGGATCCGACTGCCCTGCAGAAAGACCGTCAGGCCGTCGAAGAACCCGAACAGCAAAGAGATGATCGCAATCCCCCAGGGGTTGCCACTCACCAGGATGATCGCAGTGAGAGAGATCCAGCCGCGACCGGCGGACATGTTCTCTGCAAACAGCCGTACATATCCCAGCGACAGATAGGCTCCCGCCAGGCCGCAGCAGATCGCACAGATGACGAGCGACCAGATGCGAATCGTCGATGGCGAGACACCGCTGGAACTCAGGCACGCTGCGTTGTACCCCGCACCTCGCAGTCGAAGACCGAAGCGTGTGTGGAAGATGATGTAGGCGCAAAGGACGGTCGCGATGACTGCGACGTACACAATAACATTATAGCCGCTGAGGAGACGCCCCAGGAACGGGATGTTGCCGATGACCGGCAGCTTCACTGCAGGAATGGCCTGGATACCTGCGTCAGTGAAGGCCCCCTTCACGTGGAAGATGTCACGCAGCAGGAACGTTGTGAGTCCGACGGCGAACAGGTTTAGTGCGATACCTGTCAGGAACTCATCCGTGTGGAGTCGCACGGCAAACAGAACGAAGATAGCCGCTATGACCAGCGCTCCAGCTATCGCGCATAGAATACCAAGGAGCCAACTGTGCAGGAAGAATGACCCGAGGACTGCGCAGAACGCACCAACCAGCATCATCCCTTCCATAGCAATGTTGAAGATACCGGCATAGAAGGTGAACGTGCCGCCGATAGCCGCCAGCAGGATCGGTGTCGCACCGACCAGCATGGCGGAGACGAGGCCGAAGAAGACGTTCATTCGGCACTCTCCTTCAGCTTGCGCCTGGCGGCGAGCCAGTCGAACACCATGTTCAGAGATACTCTTCCAGCAACCACGACCAGCACGATAATGGCCTGCAGCACATCGATGAACTCCGACGGCACCGCAGTGACGAGCTCCATGCCAATAGCGCCCTGCTGCAGAGCACTGAAGAGCAACCCGTAGAGGAAGGTTCCTGAGATGCCGTTGTTGGCCACGACTGCGATCATGATGCCATCCCAGGCATAGTTGGCGCCCAGACCTTTCACGAACCGGTGAGTTCCGCCCATGACCATGAGCCCGCCTGCCAGCCCGGCGAGAGCTCCAGTGACCAGCATCACGCGGACGTAGTTGGCATCCACCTTGCATCCACCGATGCGAGCGAACAGCGAATTCTGTCCGGTCATCCGCCACTCGTACCCGGCGCGGCCTCTGCTCATGAGCAGCCAGCAGATAATGGTTGCCGCAACCATGAACACGACACTGGTATCCATGCCGCCTATCTCGGGCAGCCATGCGGCAGCGCTGATGGGACTCGTCATGGGACTCAGCGCCTTCGGGTCGAACAGGGGGTACGTGATCGCCCACAGCGTGAAGTAGTCGGCGATGAAGTTCAGCATGAGCGTGACGATGAACTCGTCCATGGCAAACGCGCGCTTGAGTATTGCGGCGAGCCCCGCCCAGGCTGCTCCACCGATCAATGCAGCAAGAATGCACAAGGGGATAAGCAGAGCCGAAGGCAGGTGTACAAAGAGCCCGACGAGCGTCGCACCCAGGGCCCCCATGACGAGCTGCCCCGGTTGACCGAGGTTCACGGGACCGGACGCAAATGCTATCGAAGCCGAAAGCCCTGTAAGAATAAGTGGTACAGCTCTTGTGAGCGTCGCAGAGAAGCCGGAAGCGCTGAACAGCGAGTACTGCAACAGCGCACCATAGGTGGCAAGAGGGTTGAATCCCTGGGCGGCCATGACGACTGCCCCGATGAGAAGTGCAGCCAAGACGCCGAGAATGCCGCTAAGCGCTTGTTTTCGCATGTGTAGCTTCCTCTCCGCCGAGCATGAGGTATCCGACTTCCTCGCGGTTTGTCTCGTCTGTGGCCAGGTTGGCAACAAGCTCGCCACGGTACATGACCACAATACGGTCAGCAACCATAAACAGTTCATCGAGGTCGGCAGACACGAGCAGGACAGCTCGCATCCTGGCCCGGAGGTCCAGGATGAGTTGATGCACGTATTCGATGGATCCGACGTCCAGCCCCCGCGTCGGCTGGTCCATGAGGACGAACGGTGTGTCGAGCAGGAGCTCGCGGCCAAGAATGACTTTCTGCTGGTTGCCTCCGGATAGCGAACGAAACTGGTCTCCAGCAGTCCCCATACTGACACTGAACTGGTTCCTGATCTGCTCGGTAAATGCCGCTGCACGTCGATAGTCGAGACCCAGCCCGCCCCCTGTAGTGAAGCTGGGGTCAAGCAGGTGGTGAGTCATGATGGCATTCTCCAGGATGGTTGCTCCAACGCTGGCTCCCATCTTGCCCCTGTCCTGCGGCACGAAGGAGATGAGAGCACGCCTGGCCAGAACGTCGGCATGCGTGATATCGCGCCCTTTCACTTCCAGCGTTCCTGATGTCACTGGAGCCAATCCCATGATGGCATTCACGAACTCGAACTGGCCGTTGCCCTCGACGCCTGCCACACCGACGATTTCCCCGGCGTGCACTTCGACCGTTGCGCCCTGCAGCTTCACACGATGGTCGGCATCGCTGCATCGAAGCTGTGACGCCCTGAAGATGACTTCGCCCGGTTCCTGAGGCTGACGCCGTGACGTAAACAGCACTTCCCGTCCCACCATCAGCCGGGCGAGGTCCTCCTTCGTAAGATCGGATGCGGCCGATGTGGCAACGACCTTTCCGCGGCGCATGACGGTCACCCGGTCGCTGAGCGCCAGGACTTCGTCAAGTCGATGAGAGATGAAGATGATGGTGTGTCCCTTGTCCCTGAGACGGCGCAGCTCCGAGAAAAGCTGAGGGATCTCCTGAGGCGTCAGGACAGCAGTCGGCTCATCGAGAATGAGAACCGAAACGTTGCGGTACAACAGCTTCAGGATCTCCACTTTCTGGCGCGCGGCTACGGAGATGTCGCCAACAAGCGAATCCGGGTCGAGGTTGAACTGGAACTCCTCGATCTTCTGGCGCACCGCTTCCCGTGCCTTGCGGATGTCGATTGCCCCGAAAGCCTTCACGGGTTCGGCTCCGAGGACGATATTCTGCCAGACGCTGTACTCCGAGATCAGCAGCATTTCCTGGTGTACCATGCCAATCCCGGCAGCAATCGCCTCACGTGGCGTCCTGAACTCGACCCTTGTCCCCCTGAGAAAGATCTCGCCCGCGTTTGCGCGTTCGAGGCCGTAGAACACCTTCATCAGCGTGCTCTTTCCGGCCCCGTTCTCGCCGACGACCGCGTGGATTTCCCCGGCTGCGAACGAAACCGAGGCGTCGGACAGGGCTACTGTGTCCGGGGGGAAAACCTTGGTAATGTGCTGCAGGTCGATCAGGACGTCACGTGCCACGATAGAGAGCTGTCCCTACTGGTACTTGGTGACTGGAAGCGTCCCGTCGATGATCTTCTGACGGACTTCGCTGATGCGATCGATGATAGCCTTGGGAAGTACCTGTACCTTGGCGTCCGTGACAAGGTCAACCGTACCGGTCTTGAGACCGTACTTGATTACCTGGCCAGGCTTGTAGGTCCCGTCCTTGATGGTCGCGTAGACCTCTTCGATGGTCTTGCCCACGTCCTTGATGTCCGACGCGATGACGTAACCCGGTTCGATATCGTTCTGATTCGTGTCGACGCCGATCGCGTACAGGCCACGCTCCTTGGCAGCCTGCAGAACACCGAGACCCGTTTCAGAAGCTACCTGGAATACCACATCGCATTTCTTGTCATAGAGGCTCAGCGCCGCCTGCTTGCCCTTGCCTGGATCATCCCAGACCCCGGCGAGCACAACGCGCTGTACTGTGATAGCGGGATCGATGTAGTGGACGCCATCCTCGTACGCCTTCACGAAAGCCATGACCACGGGGTCATCCGCCGCTGCGACAACGCCCACGATCTTGTCGGGGTTGATGTTCTTGATGCTGGTGTCTGTCGTCGTGAGTCCGGCACACACGCCAGCCAGGAATGCACTCTCTTCCTCAATGTACTTGCAGGAAGCGATCGTGTTCTTGGAGTTCTGAACGATCGTGTCAATGTTGACGAATATCTTGTCGGGGTACTTGTCCGCCATCGCCTTGAGACTGTCCTCGAAGGCATAGGAAATCACGAAGACGACGTCGCTGTACTGCACGGCAGCTTCCAACCCCGGCTCGTACTTCCCTGCGTCGAAGTTGCACTCGATTGTTCTCGTTTCGACGCCATACTGGCTCTTGATCTGGTCGATGCCCTTCTGGCCGGAATCGTAGAACGCGTTGTCACCAAGGGCACCATTGATGAGGTAGACGACCTTGTCGGTCTTGGGACCGGTTACTTTCGGCTTGCAGCCCGCAAAAGACAGGCTGATGAGCATCAACGCGAGCAGCATACACAATACTCTCTTCATGTCGATTCCTCTCCTTTGTCTTCCAGATGTCCTGCTCTGGGAAAACAGTCTTCCCTCCGCAGTCTTGCCTCAAGAAACGCAGCAACTTCCACCTTATCCGGCATAGACTGCTGTGCACCCGGCCGCGTTACCGTCAGCGCTCCGGCCGCCATTGCGCGACGGAGCACAGTGCCGGGGTCAAACCCAAGGTCCAGCGACGCAGCAAACGCTCCCTGGAAAGAATCGCCCGCAGCCGTCGTGTCGACTGCTGCCACCCGAAACGCCGGCACTTCGGGGCTCTCAAACGCCCCAACCGCAAATGCACCCTTTTCTCCCCGCTTCACGACGACGGTCCGTGCGCCGAGACCCAGAAGAGTTGTTGCGGCCTCCTTAAGGTCCGTGACTCCGGCGAGCGCACGCGCCTCACCCTCGTTCGGCATAAGATAGTCCACGTCCGCGAATACTCCCGGCGTCAGGGCCACGGACTCCCACGGCGAAGGATCAAGGATGACGGTAGCCCCTCTCATGTGAGCCAGGCGAGCTGCCTCCAGAACCATCGCGAACGGGACCTCGCACTGCAGCAACAGAACGACCCCTGGCTGCAGCAACTTCTCCAGAGTCTTGAGTTCGATAGCCCCGACAGCAGCGTTGACACCGGCGACGACCACAATACGATTCTCGCCGCCCTTCTCTATGAGGACGCAGGCAACGCCTGTCGGCAAGAGTGGATCCACGGTCACGCCAGCGACGTTCACGCCATAGGTTGACAACCCAGTCATCACGTCCCGCCCGAAGTCGTCAGATCCCACACGTCCTACCAGGGCAGTCTCTGCTCCAAGGCGCGCAGCCTGTACTGCCTGGTTGGCCCCCTTTCCACCCGGGTTGGCAAGCCATCCGGTGGAGACAACTGTCTCACCAGGATTCGGCGCCCGCTCGCAGAGCACGACCAAGTCCATGTTGATGCTGCCAAATGATACGACCATGGCTACAGGCTACTCTTGAGGAAGCGCTCCACAGAATCATTGCGGCGCGCCGTCGAATCCCTTACCACAAGTTCAGTTGGCAAGATCACGGGCTGGCTTGACGTCTGACCGGCCCTCATGCTGAGGATCGCTTTCACTGCCCTTCTTCCCATCTCATAGGTAGGCTGCCGTACCGTCGTCAACGCCGGACTGAAGATCCTCGCAAACGAGATGTCGTCAAAGCCAGTGACCGACACTCGCTCGGGTACCGCGATACCCAACTCAGCAAGTCTCGCCAGAACGCCAAACGCACACAGATCGTTGGCACAGACGACGCCCGTCGCGCCGTCCATCATGGACTCGGCCTGCTTCATGGCCCCGTAGCCGTCGTCCACGCCGAAACCCGCGCGCACGACACTAAACTCAATGTCCCGCAGACGGCACTCGTCACGAAACCCTCGAAGTCTGTCCTCAGACGTGGAGATCATCGGAGGGCCCGAAAGATACACCAGCTTGTGATGCCCCAGTCCAGCCAGGTGGTCGACCACAGCCTTGCTTCCGCCATAATTGTCGGCATTCACCTGCGACACCACCGGAGACCCGGAGAGTCTGCGGTCCAGGACAACAACGGGCACACCAGCCGCCAACTCCGCTACATACGCATCTCTTCGGGCAGCGCCCGCCACGATGACTCCAGCCACCGTCAGATCATACAGAGAATGCAGGTACTGCTTCTCCTTCGCTACGTGACCATCGCTGTTGCAGACGATCAGGTTCAGACCATGCTTGCGCGCCTCATCCTCCGCGCCTCGCACAATAGCTGGGAAGAACGGGTTGGTGATATCCGGGACCACGAGTCCAATGAGATCGGATTGGCCACGGACCATGGCACGTGCAATAGGGTTGGGCCTGTAGTTCAGCTCCTTCGCCATTTTCAGGATACGCTCGCGCAACTCCGGCCGCACCATCTCCGGCTTCGAGAACGCCCTCGACACCGTGCTTGTGGAAATGCCGAGCTTCCGCGCTATGTCCCTCATGCTACTCTACCCTCGGCAACCAGATACCTGTCTGGTTCTGATACTTTCCCTTCTTGTCCTGATAGGAGACTCCGCACATCTCGTCGGCTCCCATGAAGAGGACCTGAGCAATTCCCTCGTTGGCATAAACTTTTACGGGGAGCGGCGTCGTATTACTGATCTCGATGGTCACGAAGCCTTCCCATTCGGGTTCAAGCGGCGTCACATTAACAATAATGCCCGCTCGAGCATATGTACTCTTGCCAATGACAAGACACAAGACATCCCGGGGAATCCGGAAGTACTCGAGACTGCGTGCCAGAGCGAAGGAGTTCGGTGGGATGATGCAGGAGTCACCGTTCATGTCCACAAAACTTCGCCCGGTAAACGCCTTTGGATCGACGATCGCGTTGAAGACATTGGTGAAGACCTTAAACTCGTCCGCCACACGCATGTCATATCCATAGGACGACACGCCATATGAGACAACGCCCTTTGGACAGTCTGACGCAAACGGTTCGATCATGCCAGCCAATGCATGGGCCGTGATCCAGATGTCAGACTTGATCCCCATCTCCCGCCTCCCAATGCCGATTTTCGCCTGCAAGCGCTATCATTATGTTCAGAACCACAACACCGTCAAGCACTGTCGTCGGCAACCCACGCGACGAGTGCAATTTCCGGATCTCGCAAGCCACTCCTTCTATGGACAGCTCCCGGCTCGGACATGTCCGTCGACCAACCAGCCAGATTCCACCTCCGTTCGCCCAGACATCACGTCACTCATTGTAGGTGTCAGGGAGGTCGTTCTCAAACAACACCGTATCACCGGGTTTCAGCAGGCTTTGCATGAGTCCCGTGACCTCCTCGAGAGAACGAGCCGTGAGGATGTTCGTCTCTGGGAAACCAGCCGACAGCAATCCCTCGCGGACCGGTCGAGTCTTTTTCGGACCGACAAGGATCACCATGTCCGCCGCTCCAGCCGCCCGCCTGCCCGCCTCGATGTTTTCGGTGTCCTCTGCTTTTCCCAGTGACACCAACCCGGGAGTGACGAGCACCCGTCGCGAAGGAAAAGCGGTCAGCACCTCCATCGCCATAGCAAACCCGGCAGGATTCGAGTTGTAGGCATCATCGATGATGCGGACGCCGCCGGCGCCGGCCATCATCTGCAGCCGATGAGGAGGTGCCTGCAGCGTGGCGACACCGTCCTGGATAGCACTCCAGGACAGCCCCAGCTCACGCGCCACTGCGACCGCCAGCAGGATATTCTCAACGTTGTGCCGGCCAAGCAGGTTCGTACGGCATGCGATCCGCTGACTTTGATGCATCACGACATCAAAAGACAGGCCGTCAGCACTCATCACGATGTTCTCGGCATGCAGGTCAGATAACAACGATCCGCCTGCGCTCGCCCTCAGTATTTTCTTTTCCTGCCAGCTCCCGATTTCTGCAAGGACAGGGTCATCGCCGTTCAGCACGACCGTGGACCCGCTCCCAGGCATGCGGACAAATCCCTGCATGATACGCCGGATGGCAGCCTCGGAACCGAACTCTTCGAGGTGTTGCAAACCGACCGACGTCACGATCGAGATACTGCAGGGGACCAGACGCAGAAGATGCTCAAATCCACCCTTCTCATTCTCGGCCAGTTCCACCACGAACACTTCGTGTTCTGGGCCGAGCTGTCCGCGAATGACCCGGCAGATGCCCATGGCCGTGTTGTAACTCTCGGGCGTCATCAGAACACGGTACCGTGCCTCGAGCAGGTGCGCCGTGAAAAATTTTGTGCTCGTCTTGCCATAACTCCCGGTGATACCGACGACAATCGGAGCATACCCGGCAAGGGTCCTGCGGGCGTCTCTGACGTACCAGTCCCGTATCGACGCCTCAATGGGCTCCATGATCGTGCGGCTGACAACCAGAACGGCAGGAGCCAGCATCGGAAGAAGCCAGGCTATCGCAAGAGCGAGTCTTGCCTGTCGAGCAAGCAGTATCAGATAAATCCCCAGACTGATGATTGCAGCACACGCCAGCAGGCGTCGCGCACGCGGAGTCATGACCAGAGCTTTCTTCACTGGACTTCGTGTCCTGAGACGGCGTTCCCACAGCAATCCTGTCAGGCCGACGACGATCGACAGGCCGCAGGCGATGACGTCCTCCGACAATCCCGACTCAAGAGGCAAGAACAGCACGACGACCCCAAGGAGACCAAGGAGATCAAGCATGGGATTGGCGGCTAGCTGGCCACTATGCAGGACTGCCCAATGTACGAACCGCCGAGTATCATATTCCTCGAGCTGCAGCATATGGAGGAGGTGGACAATTCTTACCAGGGCAAGAGCGAGGGCGGTACCGGCGGCCAGTAGTGCGAGGACTTCAGCCAAACCTCTCATCCTGTCGCTCCTTCTCGCGTCCCATGGAGGAATGCGCTCACCACGGCATTCACAAATGCCGGGTTGTCCAGGTAGCTGAAGTGACCCGCACCTGCAACTGCAATAAGTCGCGACCCCCTGATCAGCTGTTCCATCTTTCGTCCATCCGCAATGGGGGTTGCTGTGTCCTTCTCGCCCCACAGAAGCAGTGTCGGTGCGTTGACGGCCCTAAGACATGCGGTAAGGTCGAGATTGACGGTCTTCACCATGGAAGCCCTCATCACACCAGTCGTTGCCCGATAGTCGGCACTGCCAAACCGCATGGCAAGGCGTTCCCGCAGCGCAGGCCCCTTCACCCCAAGGATCGGAAGACGCAGGACTGTCTGGGCGGTCTTGTAGAAAAGTCGCCGCATGCGCCGTCTGAACGTCGCTGATGGTCTGATGCCGGCGGCATCGACCAGGACGAGAGCCTGGACAGCTTCAGGCGCGTGCGCCGCCAGCCAAATGGCGATACGGCCACCAAACGAGTGTCCGATGTACGTCGCACGCGGGATCCCCAGAGACGCCACCGCTCTCTCGACGAAGGCAGCATATTCGGGCGTACCCCAGGGAACTTGAGGAGGGCTGCTTCCACCAAAACCCGGCAGGTCAAACGCAAGAACCCGATACCTGTCCCGCAATCCCACGATGAGGGGCGTCATGCTGGCTGCCTGACCTCCCCAGCCGTGTAGGAGTACGATGGGATCGCCAGATCCTTCGTCCACGTATGCAAGCGTGATGCCGTCAACTACCGTGATCGCCATCAGACTATGTCAGACCTTCCTGGTTCCGGACTTGCCCTTTGAACCCATCCTCAATATGTCTGATACGTCGTAGCTGACGATGTTCGACCTGCGGTCTTCGAATGCTTCGCAGGCCAGGTTGATCAACTTCGTGAGCAGGTCCCGGTATTGCATGCCTGCAACTTCCCACAGGTAGAACGACAGAGCACCCGGAATCGTGTTGATCTCATTGACGTAGACAGCTCCAGATCCATCGATCAGAAAGTCGACTCGGACAACACCGCGGCAATCGAGAGTCGTGAACGCGCGACACGCCAGTTCCTGCACCCGATGGGTAAGGTCGTCGCCGAGATCCGCCGGCACCTTGCGTGCCTCTGCCTTCTGGGGGCCACTATCTGACCCAGCCGTGGTCTTGTACCCCACTTTGTACTTGGCGTCGTAGTCGAGGAAGGCATGTGAGCTGAAGACCTCCTCGCATGCCGACGGCATCGGATCGTCGTTGCCCAATACGGCACAGTTTACCTCGCGATGATCGACAACAGCCTGCTCCACCAGCAACTTGCGGTCAAAGTGACTGGCGACCTCCAGTGCGTATCGCAGCGTATCGTGATCCGTCGCGCGTGTGATGCCGACACTGGAACCAAGGTTAGCTGGTTTCACGAACATGGGAAACTGAAGGCGCTGCTCGGCATCACGAAGGCAGTCATCCGGCGAAGAACGCCATGTGCGCCTGCTGAAACTGACGTACGGTACGA
>Ga0209429_10002069_pt1 | contig 12043 bp, 11 predicted proteins | sample BarGraNGADG00212_3_FD_184493 | JGI IMG/M metagenome (GOLD analysis project Ga0209429, IMG submission 184493) | Arctic peat soil microbial communities from Barrow, Alaska - Barrow Graham LP Ref core NGADG0004-212 (SPAdes) (version 2) | ecosystem: Environmental > Terrestrial > Soil > Wetlands >... | reverse complement strand
GAGGACGACCGTGTCCGGCGCCTGCCGCGGCGCCTCGTCGGCCGCGGCGCCCTCGGCGCCGAGCAGCTCGAGCGCCGCCGCGTGCACACGAGCGACGTCGTCTTCGCTCAGAATCTTGAGGGCCAGCCGCGCCGACGGCGCCATGATCGGCCTTGGCTCGGTCATGCGCCGCTCTTTCCTGCTTCGGCGAGCGTCGCGCTGAGACGCTCGCGGATCGAATCCTCCAAGGCATAAGTCCGCGGCTCCCGCCGCAGAGCTTCGGTCTGCAGGTGCACGCGCTCCTTGAGCGTGGTCGCGCCGGCGGCGTGCCAGCGCTCGTACGCCGAGCGATCGAACAGGGTCGGCGCCCAGGTCTCGCGATGATGTCGGCGCGTGTAGTCGCGCCCCAGGTGGCTCCCGCCGGGGCCCACGGCGTCGATCTCGTTCAGCGCCAGCGCCTCGTCGTCGACGCCGACCTCCACGAGCAGCGCGCGGGCATAGCCCACCAGCTCGTTGCCAAGGACGATGGTCTCGTAGGAGCTCTGCATGCCGCTCTCGAGGTAGCCGACGTCGTGGAGCAGGGTGGCGCGGCTGAGAGCGCCGAGCACGGCGGTGATGCCGGCCTCGGCGGCCCACTGCTCGTCGAAGCTCTTGGCGTCGGCCACGGCGGCGTAGGCGAAGCTCGGCAGGCCGTAGAAACGCGCCAGGTCGGTGGCCGCGGCGTTGCCGAGGAAGTGCTCGGGGGCGCTGTATGAGTCGACGGCGGTGCGCATGTCGAACGCCCCGCAGCCGACGCCGTACACGAAGGGCGCGCCGGCCTTGGTGAGCTGGTGGACAACGAGGCCGCTGAGGATCTCGGCGTTGCCCACGGCGATCGTGGCGGCGATGCTGGCCGGCGCCGTGGTCCCGGCGGCAGGCGCCGGCGCGTAGACGAGCGGGATGGCGAGCTCGGCGCAGGCCTGGACCTTGTCCAGCGCCTCCACCGAGTGCACCAGTGGCGGGTTGGGCATGGCGTAGCAGCCAAAGCTACGCGCTTCGCCGCACAGTGCAGCCATGTCGCGCATGCGCCGCAGGCTGACGGCGTCGTGCGCCGTGGTGAGCAACGGCTTGCGCGTGCCGGCGAGCATGGCGGCGAACTGCGCCAGGTCGCCCGCCTCCGCCGGCACGTCGTTGGGCAGTCCCATGCTCATGACGAAATCGATGTTGGGCAGCCGCTCGGCGAGAGCGGCCATGCCTTCGACGTCGTTCTTCGTCGCCTGCCGCCGCTCTTCCGTATCGGGGTCGGTGATGTAGACGCAGTCCGAACCGGTGCCGAAATAGCTGTTGCCGTCGGCCAGGTCCAGGCCGCCGGCCATGTCGTCGACGGCATGGCCGGCGGCGGGGCGCGCCTTCAGACAGAAGCGGCGCGGCGTCGTCCGCAGAGCGGCGTCGACCAGGGCGGCGGGGATGCGCGCGCGCGCGCCTTCGAGGCGCGCGCCGGCGTCCGCCAGCAGAGTCCGGGCGCCCTCGTGGCGCACCTCCACGCCCGTCTCCTCGAGCACGGAGAGCGTCGCCTGGTGGACACGCCAGCAGGCGGCGTCGTCCCAGACGGTCAGGCGGGCGGCGGGCACGTCAGGCCTCCGCCGCCGCGTGCGCCGTCCCGCTGTGGCTGAGCACAGCCCACTTCAGGCGTCGGGCGATGGGATCGATCCTGGCGATCATGGTCGGCAACCTCGCTGGTGTCCGGTGACGGGTCCGGGGTGGTGACAGTCAGCGGGCGGGCACGGGGAATGCAGGCAAACGAGCCCGGCCGCCGGAGAGGCGGACGAGCTTACAGACCGCAGGAGCGGTTGATCGTGCTGATGCTGAGGCAGGCGGCAAGCACGGCCACAGTCTAGCACCGCCCCCGCGCGCGGCAAAGCCGCGCCGTTGCCGGGCGTTGCAGGTACTTTGCCTCAGCGCCCGCCGCGCAGGCTCAGCTCCCCGGCCGGTTCGCCTCCACCTCGGCGAGCACGCGGTCGAGACCGGCCTTGGCCGCGTCGCTCAGCTCGAAGGCGCGCGGCTCGGAGCGTAGCTCCGCGACTCGCTCCCTCAGGCGGTCGAGCAGCGTCTTGCTGCCCTCTGCCTCCCAGCGATCGTGCGGCGTCGTATCGAACAGATCGCTCTGCCAGATCTGGCGGAAGTGCTTGCGCGTGTAGGGCCGGGAGAGGTGGTTGCCGCCCGGCCCGACGACTTTGATCTCGTCGAGCGCCAGCGCCTCATCGTCGGTCGGCAGCGGCGCCATGAACGCCTTGGCGTAGCCGATCAGATGGTCGCCGAAAAAGATGGATTCGTAGCTACTCTGTAGCCCGCACTCGAGGTAGCCGACGTCGTGGAGCAGCGTCCCGCGAGAAAGCTTGCCGAGGATGGCGGTGAGGGCGGCCTCGGCGCTCCACTGCTCGTCGAGCGCCTTGCTGTCGGTGTGGCCGGCGTAGGCGAAGCTCGGCAGGTCGTACCAGCGGGCCAGATCGGTCTGGGCCTGATGGCCCTGGAAGCAGCCCGCGGACGAGTACACCTCGTTCATGGTGCGCATGTTCATGGCGCCGACGCCGACACCCCAGACGAACGGTGCGCCCGGCTTGACCGCCTGGCTGAGCACCAGGCCGGCGAGCACTTCGGCGTTGGCGACGACGATCACCGAGGCGATGCTGGCCGGCGCCGTGGTGCCGGCGTTCGGCGCCGGCGCCCAGATCAGCGGGATGTCGAGCTCGGCGCCGGCGATCACCTTGCTGGCGCCGTCCTCGTCGAAGAGCAGCGGCGGCACCGGCATGGCGTAGATTCCAAAGCTGTCGGCCTCGCCGGCCAGCGTCGTCATCTCCTTGAGACGCGCCATGATGTGGCCGTCGCGCGGCGCCACCAGCAGCGGCTTGCGGGTGCCGCGGACCATGGCATCGACCTGGGCGAGGTCGTCGATCGCCTGCGGCGCGTCCTCGGGCAAGCCCATGCTCATCACGAAGTCGATGTTGGGGAGCTTTTCGCAGAGAGCGGCCATGCCCTCGACGTCGGCCTTGCGCACGCGGCGGCGCTCACGCGTGTCGGGGTCGCAGATGTAGAGCACGTCGGAACCGGTGCCGGAGTAGCTGTGGTGCGCGTCGAGCACGAGCGGCTGCGTGTCGCCGCCGCGCGGCTTGATCGTGCTGTCGCGCGGCGCGCTGGCGATGGCAGCGTCGACCAGCTTCGCGGGGATGCGCACACGGGTGCCGTCGACCTGTGCGCCGGCGCCGGCGAAGATCTCGACGGCCGGCGCGTACCGCACCTCGATGCCCGTGTCGGCAAGCACCTCCAGGGTCGCCTCGTGCACACGCTTGCAGGCGTCGTCGTCCCAGATCGTCAGACGGGCCTCGTTCATGCCGCCACCTCCTTCGCTCTCATAGGGTCCGGCGCCGCGGTGGCTGCCGGATGGAGTACCCATTGGACGGGCCACGACGAAGGGTCCGTCGCGGCGCGGGAAGGGGGCGGCCGCGGGTGGTCACGGCTGCGACTCTACCATTCGCCGTCCGGCGCGAGCCAGCGCGGAGGAGCGGGGCGGCCGGCGGCCAGCCTGCGGGGAATCCCTGCCCGCCGCCGAGGCGTTGCCGCCCTCCGGGGAGTCGCCGCCCTCCGGGGGAGTCGGTCTGCCGCTGCACCGAATGGGCTAGATCCAGAAGCCCGGCGGCTCGCTGAGCTCCGGATGCGCCGCCTGGAAGCCGAGGGCGGCCTCCAGCGTCCGCACCCAGTCGTAGTAGATGTCCTTGCAGTGGACGAGCTCGACGCCGAGGTCGCGCAGGCGGGCGAGGCCGTAGGCCTGCGCGCCCGCCGGCGAGTACACGACGTCGGCCGCGACGATGACGCGGTAGCCGGACTCGGCGAGGCCGACGGACGAGTGCGTCACGCACACGTCGGTCTCGAACCCGGCGAGGATCGCAGTCCGGCGCCCGGTCGCCACGATCGCCGCCATAATGTCCGGGCAGGCGACGAGGCCGAACACGGGCTTCGTGAAGACCGGCGCCTCGGAGCCGGCGGCTGCCAGTGCTTCGCTTGCCGTCGGCCCGTTCCTCGACGGCTCCTCCTCGGTGAGGACGGCGGGCACCCCCAGAGCACGCGCCGCGGCGGTCAGCCAGGCCGCGCGCGCGACCGCCACCTTCGCGGCCGCGGCGTCGTCAGCGTTCAGGTCGTCGCCCCAGAATCGCGGCTGCAGATCGATGATCAGGAGCACGGAGTCGTCGCGTTCGATCAGATGCATGGTCGGGCTCCTTCGGATGTGGTCTGAACGCCCATCGTAGCCGCAGCCTCGATACCGCGCCACAGGTCTCACGCGACCTGAACTGAGCGAGGTTCGCGCCCGCCCTGACCCCCCCGGTGTGGATTGCTGGGCGAAGTTGAGCGCGCGCTCCGCTGAAACTTTACTCACGCGCGCACCGACAGGTACGCTCGGTCCTCGCGGGCCTCACGCGCCCGCGCCACAATCGCCCGTGAGGCGGGCGGCGCCGGGGCCAGGGGCCCTCAGCTCATCCGGCGCCGTTCACCCAGACTTAAGGCCCCGTATCGGAGGTGCCGCAGTGAAACGCAACCTGCAGGCCGGTCGGCCGAGCGGCGGCGGTCTCAGCCTCAACGTCTTCACCGAGGCGGAGCTGCAAGACATCCATCTCGGCTCGCTCGAGATCCTCGAGCGCACCGGTATCTGGGTCGCGGCCGACGACGCGCTCGACATCTTCGCCGATGGCGGATGCAGCGTGGACCGCGAGACGCGCGTGGTTCGCATCCCGCCGTACCTCGTCGAGGATGCCATCCGCTCGAGCCCGCCAAAGACCTTCCTCTGCGGCCGGGACCCCGAGATGGACATCGTGCTCGAGGCCGGGCGCGTCTACGTCTCGAATTTCGACGAAGGGATCATGATCGTCGACTCGCGCACCGGCGAGTACCGCCACCCAGTTCTCCAGGACGTGCACGAGGCGGCCCGGCTGGTCGATGCGCTGAGCGACATCGATACCTACGAGTCCGCCGTCCACCCGACCGATGTGCCGGAGGTGACCGCGAGCCTCCACAAGTGGGAGGCCGCGATAGCCGACACCGGCAAGCCGGTGGGCACCGAGGCCACAAGCGCCTACGACGTCAAGAAGCTGATCGAGATGGCGACCGTGATCTCGGGCAGCGACGACGAGTTCCGCCGGCGCCCGCTCATCGGCTTCGGCGTCTGCCCCGTCAGCCCGCTCAAGCTGCCGCGCGACGCGACCGAGGTGATCATCGAGTCGTCGCGCGCCTGGTGCCCCGACACGATCCTGAGCATGGCGATGGCCGGCGGCTCCTCGCCGGTCACTCTGGCCGGCACCCTCGTGCTCCACAACGCAGAGGTCTTGAGCGGCATCACGCTGGCGCAACTCACCGAGCGCGGCTGCCCGGTCATCTACGGGTCGTCGACGACGGCCATGGACCTCAGGCTCGCCGCGGCCTGCGTGGGCTCGCCCGAGCTGGCGCTCTTCAGCGCCGCCTGCGCCCAGATCGCCCGGCGCCACCTGATCCCCAGCTTCGTGGCCGGGTTGTAGGCAGACTCCAAGCTCGGTGACGCGCAGACCGGTCACGAGAAGACCCTCACCGGACTCCTTCCTGCGTTGGCAGGCGCCAACCAGATCTACGGGGCGGGGATGATCGAATCGGGCGTCACTTTCGACTTTGGCCAGCTCGTGATGGATAACGAGATCGCGCGCATGATCAAGCATGTCGTGGGCGGGATCGCCGTGAACGACGAGACCCTGGCGGTGGAGGACATCGCCAAGGTCGGCGCGTTCGGCGACTTCCTGAGCCTGGATGCTACACTCAAGCACATGCGCGAGCTCAGCCAGCCGACGGTGCTCGACCGGCGAGTGCGCGAGGACTGGGAGTCCCTGGGTTCCACCGACCTCGCGCAGCGCTCGCGGGCGAGGGCCCTGGAGATCATCGAAACGCACCAGCCCGTGCCTCTCGACGCGGACGTCGCCAAGCAGATCCGCGGCATCGTCGAGGCGGCCGACAAGGAGAAAGGCGTCGCATGAAAGACCAGATCAAGCAAGCCATCATCGACGGCAACGCCGATACCGTGAACGCCCTTACCCAGGCTCTGCTGGCTAGCGGCACCCCGGCCAAGGAGATCCTCGAGGGCGCCCTGCTGCCCGGTATGGCGGTGGTCGGCGAGCGCATGCGCAGCGGCGACTGCTTCATCCCCGAGGTGCTGCTGTCCGCCAGGACGATGCAGGGGGCGCTCGACATCCTCAGGCCGCACATGCTGGCCGGGGAATCCACCTCCACCGGCACGGTGGTCATCGGCACCGTCGAGGGCGACCTACACGACATCGGCAAGAACCTTGTCGGGATGATGCTCCAGGGCGCCGGCTTCGAGGTCGTCAACCTCGGCACCGGGGTCACGGCGGAGGCCTTCGTCGTCGCCGTCAAGGAGCATCAGCCCCAGATCCTCGGCATGAGCGCGCTGCTCACCACCACGCTGCCGCACATGGCCGAGACGCTCGCCGCCCTCAAGGAAGCCGGGCTGCGCGAGAGCGTGAAGGTCATGGTCGGCGGCGCGCCCGTCACCCAGGCCTGGGCCGACGAGGTCGGCGCCGACGGCTACGGAGCCAACGCCGGCATGGCGGTGGAGCGGGCGAAGGCGCTGGTGGCGTAGCCGCTCCCAGCGCCGGTCCGGCGGCGAAGACGTGACTGCAGGCGAGGGCTATGTGAGCTCGGCCGCGGCCGCCTCGACCAGCCGCCGGAGCTCGGCGCGCACGTCGTCGGCGAGCGGCTCGGGGGCGTGCGTGCGCAGGATCTCACGCGCCCGCTCTTGCGCGTTCTCGAGCGCGCCGCGCTTGCCCTCGCGAAGCCACTGGTCGTACGGCGTGCGGTCCCAGACGCCCGGGCGCCAGATCTCGCCCATATGCGCCCGGGTGTGCTTCTCGGCGAGGTACGTACCGTTCGGACCAACGCGCTTGATAACGTCGAGCGCCAGCGTCTCGTCGCTCACCTCGATGCCGCCGGCGACCTTCTGCACGATGCCGTAGATCTCGGCCTCCATGAGAAGGTGGGCGTAGCTCAGGGTCCTGGAGCCGTCGAGCAGGCCGCAGCCGCTCATCATCTCGGCGCCGGCGCCAACGCTGGCGAGCGTCGAGAGGGCGTCGTCGACGGCGGCCTGCCAGCCCGGCTCCTTGGCGCCGCTGGCCATTGACCCCATGTTCATGGCAAGGCCGTAGTGGTGCGCGATCTGCGTGGCGGCGGCGGCCAGCAGGTAGTCCTCCGGGCTGCCGCCGGTGTAGCCGCCGGTCTTGAGGTCCATGACGCTCGGCGCGCCGGCCAGAAAGACGGGCGCGCCCGGGTACGCCAGCTGCAACAGCACCGTGCCGGCGACGGCCACGGCGAGGTTCACGACGAGGTTTCCGGCCATCGTGGCCGGCGCCGACGCGCAGGCGAGCGTCAGCGAGAGGAAGCCGACCGGCACGCCGGCCTCGGCCGCCACGAGCGCCGCCTCGAGGCTCACGGCCGCGTTGCTCAGCGGGTCGATCGGGCAGGCGATGAGACTCATGATCGGCCGGCGGCGGAGCTCTTCGGCCCCGCCGGCCACCACACGCGCCATCTCCACCGCGCGGCGGGTCATCTGCTCGCCGACCACGTCGACGGCCTGGAAGTGCTTGGTCGTGTTCGCGAAGATCGCTTCAATCTCGTGCAGCGGCCGCGTGGCGAGCGGCACGTCCTCGGCGGTCACCACCGGACCCCAGTAGTAGCTCACCTGCGGCACGGCGTCGACGAATCGGGCCGAGTCGGCGACGTCTTGCTTGGTGCTCGGTCGGCGCTCGCCGGTCTCGGGGTCGATGACCCAGACGCCGCAGCCGTCGTTGCTCAGGTAGCAGCGGCGTCCGTCGAGCACCAGGTCGCAGCGGGGGTCGCGGGCGGCGAGGATCGGCGCCTCCGGCGCCTCCTGCAGCGCCGCCCGCACTATCGCTTCGGGCAGGCGCGCGACCTGCGACGCGCGATCGACGCGACAGCCGCCGCGCTCCAGCGCGTCGAGCGCGCGCGCCAGCGGAAAGCGGATCCCGACCTCCGCCAGCACGTGCATGATGCCGGCGTCGAGTTGGTCCACGTCATCCCCGGTGAGCACCTGCCAGCGCAGTCTCGGCTCGATCGGGTCTATCCGGGCCGTGTCGCGCACCACCGCGGAGCCCGCACCTGACCTGGTCATCGATCCTCCTCGTCTTCCGCGCCTTGCGCCGACCGAGCCGATGTTACCAGCCGGGGGGCACGGCCGAGGCGTGACAAGCGAAGGGCGGCCGGGCAATCTCGTGCCCGGCCGCCCTTGTGGTTCGCAGCGTGTCGCCGGCCTCGCCGGCGCCGCTGCTACAGGTTCTCGTCCCCTGGTGGCAGTGGCGTCTCGCCCATGGGTCCGTCCGACATCGGGATCTCCGCGATCGCCGTGTCGGCGAGATTGTCTGCGTTGAGCGCCGCGCCGGCCGGCCCCTGCAAGGGAACGTCGTCGGGACTGGGCAGCTCCTGGTCGACCTCGACGATGCCAAGCTCCTTGGCGTGCTCCGGCTCCTTCTCTGGAAGGATGTGCCGCAGGAACCGCTTGGTGCGCTCGTCCTTGGGGTGGAAGAACACCTCGCTCGGCGGGCCCTCTTCCACGAAGTAGCCGTCGTCCATGTACACGACGCGATCGGCGACGTCACGGCTGAAGCCCATCTCGTGGCTGACGACGATCATCGTCATGCCCTGGGCGGCGAGGTCCCTCATGACCTTGAGCACCTCGCCGATGAGCTCCGGGTCCAGAGCGCTGGTGGGCTCGTCGAAGAGCATCAGTACCGGGTCCATCGCCATGGCGCGGGCGATGGCCACACGCTGCTTCTGGCCGCCGGAGAGCTGGCTGGGGAAGAAGTCCATGCGGTCGGCAAGGCCCACCTTGGTGAGCAGCGCGTGCGCCTTCTTGATCGCCGCGTCCTTCTTCTCGCCCTTGACCATGATGGGACCCTCGGTGACGTTCTCGGTGGCGTCCTTGTGCGGGAAGAGATTGAACTCCTGGAAAACCATGCCGCACTTCATGCGGATGTCATGGACGTCCTTCTTGAACCGTCCGCCGTGGCTACCGCAGACGACGTGCACGCCGCCGATCTCGATCTCGCCGGTGGTGGGGTCCTCGAGGAAGTTGAGGCAGCGCAGGAAAGTGCTCTTGCCCGAACCGGAGGGCCCGATGAGCACGATCACCTCGCCCTTGCGCACCTGCAAGTCGACGCCCTTCAGCACGTGATTGCGGCCGAAGTACTTCTGCAACGCTTTGACCTCGACGACGATCTCGCGGCCGACAGCGTGCTGCGACGGGCGCGGCGCAGTGGGTTCTGACGTGGCCACGGCTACCTCCTCTCTCTCTCTCGGGCTTTGTCGCGGGCCATGCGGTTCTCGAGCTTGGCCTGCCAGAAGCTGAAGAAGATGGTGAGGGCCCAGTAGAAGGCGGCGGCCACCAGCAGCGTCGAGAAGAAGTTCATCGACGACGCACCGGCCAGCTGGGCGCGCCTCAGCAACTCCTCGACGGTGATGACCGACACCAGCGAGGTGTCCTTGATCAGGGCGATGAAATCGTTGCCGATGGCCGGGATGACGATCTTGAAGGCCTGCGGCAAGACGACGCGCCGCTGCGTCTGCCAGCCGCTCAGACCGATCGCCCAGGCGGCCTCGTTCTGCCCCTTGGGCACGGCCTGGATGCCGGCGCGGAACACCTCGGTGAGGTAGGCGCCGTAGTTCAGGCTGAGGGCCGCGACGCCCGAGATGAACGGCGACGGGTTGTAGCTGTCGGGAAGGCCGAGGGCCCTGATGACCTCGGGCGACCCGAGATAGATGACGTAGATCTGCAACAGCAGTGGTGTGCCTCGGAACAGCGAGGTGTAGAAGGTCGCGATCCAGTAAGGGATGCGGCCCAGCACCATGCGGAACATGTACTCCCTGCTCTGGTAGCGGTCCCACGCCTGCCTGAAGGTCATCTTCTTGGAGAGGCGCCCGAGCGCGCCGAAGAGCGCGAAGATCGAGGCCAGCAAGATGGAGACCACGGTGAGCTCGACCGTGATGATCGCGCCCTCGGCGATGTACCAGAACCATTGCTTCATCACCGCGAAGCTGATGAGCGAACCCCCTGAGGCCGCGCCCTTCGAGGTGAATTTCCAGGTGTGCTCGACGGTCACGCCTTTCTTGGTGACGATGACGATCTTGAAGTCGTAGCTACCGTTCGGGAAGGTGTCCTTGAGGAGGAACTGGAGGGTGGGGTTGGCCGGTGCGAGGTAGATGAGGCTCGGCGGCGCGGCCAAGGCCTGTTCCTTGCCGTTGACGAAGACCTTGGACTTCGCCGTGTCCACAGTCGCGCCGTTGGGCACGAGGTTGGCGCTGACGCGATCGCCGGTCCAGTTCTGGCCACTGGTCTTGGGGTCGGGGACGACCCCGACCACTATAGGCGTGCCTTTGGGAGCCGAAGGGCCGGCCGTCGCCGGCGGGCTCGGCGCCGCCGAACTCGCCGCGAAGGCTGCAGGCGCGAGCGTCGTCACCGCCAGCGCGAGCATCGCCGCGAACAGCCCGAGGCTCGCGATCCATGGGCTTCTTATCTTCATCCTTGCGTCCCTCTCCTCAGAAGTGCTGCGGCGGGGGCACCACCGCTGGTGCCCCCGCCGGTTGGAGACTGCATTCAGGCGGTCACGACACGGGAGTGTCTCAGCCTGGCAGGGCCTTGAATCTTAGCGGGCCACTACTTCACCGTGAGGTCGATGCCGTTGTACCACTGCTTGGACATCGCGGTGAGCTGGCCGTCGGCGTGCATCTTCTGGATCGCATAGTTGAACAGTGCGATCAGGTCGGGCTCGCCAAGCTTGGTGGCGAAGGCGAGGTCCTCATAGTAGAGAGGCTTGCCGGAGAACTCGATGGCCTTGCCCTGCAGGATGGCCTGCTGGCCGGTGGGGCCGGCGGTCATCCAGAAGTCAAGGTTGCCGTTGAGGAGATCCGGCACGGCGTCAAGGTCGGTGGTGTAAGTCTTGACGACGGCCTTGGACTTGGCCTTGAGGAAATCGTAATACGTCGTCTGGGCGCCGACGCCGACCGTCTTGCCTGCGAGGTCGGCGACACTGGTGATCTGCGGGCCGCCCTTCTTCACGAACACCTGGCCGGACGTGTAGTAGTACGGGTCGGTGAAGGAAACAGCCTTCATGCGCTCAGTCGTGATGGTCATGGAGCCGATGGAGACGTCGAACAGGCCACCCTTCAATCCGGCCGGGATGGTCTCCCATGCCGGGTGCTTCCAGTCGATGGTCAGGCCGAGGATGTCGGCCATGCCCTTGGCGGCGTCGACGTCGAAGCCCACGACTTCTTTCGTGGCTGGGTCGACGGAGCTCTGCGGCGCGTAGTTGGAGTCGTTGGCGACGATCACGGAGCCCCTGTCGACGATCGTCTTGGCCAGGCCCGTGGGCGCATGGCCAAGGATGGTGGTGGCGCGCTCCAGCGCGGAGCCGCTGGGCGCCGTCGTCGCTTTGTCGGTGGTGCCGCTGCTCCCGCAGCCTATGGCGAATGCCATCATCCCCACGAGCGCGACGAGGAGTACGGCCACCACAATGTGGGTCTTGCGTTCTCTCATGCCTCCGTCCTTTCCGGCTGACTGGGTCCCGATCCGCCGCTGCGGTCCTCAGGTGAGGATCGCCGCGAAAGCGGCCCCCACCGCCACACGGGACTATCCGTGCCGCACTCCCCCCAAGCGACATCTGACTTGGATTTATACAGCACGCTCCCGAAAAGACAAGCCAGGGGACCTGCTTGGGCCCATCGGGCCATCACCTGAAAGAGGCGGGGCGGGAGACTCGGCCGGCGGGGCGCGCCGGGCAGCCCGCCCGTTCTCGCTTGATCCGGAGCCTCTGACGAGCGTCAGTCCGCGCAGGCCAGGCGCCGCAGCTCCGCATCGACGGCTGGATCCAGCGCTGGCGGCCGGTGCTGTGCGACGATCGTCGCAGCGCGCTCGTGAGCGTGGTCGACAGCGGTCGTCCGGCCGCCGGCCGTCCAGTGGCGGTGCGGCTCGTCCACCATGAGCGAGGGG
>Ga0209429_10002068_pt1 | contig 12046 bp, 7 predicted proteins | sample BarGraNGADG00212_3_FD_184493 | JGI IMG/M metagenome (GOLD analysis project Ga0209429, IMG submission 184493) | Arctic peat soil microbial communities from Barrow, Alaska - Barrow Graham LP Ref core NGADG0004-212 (SPAdes) (version 2) | ecosystem: Environmental > Terrestrial > Soil > Wetlands >... | reverse complement strand
TGCCAGGCGCATCCCCTCTCGGCGCGCGTCGGCATCGAGGTGCGCGGCACAGCCGGTCAGCGGCGCATCCTCACTACGTCGCGGCTGCACCACGGCGCGGCGCACCCGGCGGTGACGACGCAGGCGCTCCGGCTGGAGCCGCCGACGCTTGCCGACGCGCGCTCCGACCTGGAGCGCTTCGACGAGGCCCTCGGCGGCGTCTCCGTGTCGCTTGCCGTCCTGGACCGCCTGCCCGACGTTCTGCGTGAGGGCAAGTGGCGCGTGGTCGTCATCCGCTACGGTAAGCGCATCGTGGACGTGAGCCCCGGCGAGGCGCCGGTGCCGCTGTACGGCGTCGCCGTCGACATCGGCACCTCCAAGGTCATCGCCTACCTGTTCGATCTGGTGCGCGGGGTGCTCATCGACCAGGAGGCGCTGGAGAACCCGCAGATGCGGTACGGCGAGGACGTGATCAGCCGCATCGCGCAGGCCGCGGACGGCACCGTTCGCGCCGATCTGGCGCGCGCCGTGCGCGAAGGCGTCAACGCCGACCTGGCGGTGCTGTATGAGCGCCAGGGCATCGACCCGTGGCACGTCTGCGACATGACGGTGGTCGGCAACACCGCGATGCACCATCTGGCGCTCGGTCTGTCGCCGACCGGCCTCGGGCAGGCGCCGTTCGCCCCGGCGGCGGCCGAGCCGCTCACGCTGCGCGCGAGTGAGCTCGGCCTCGACATGAACCCGGAGGGCGGCGTGCACTTCCCGCCGCCGATCGCCGGGTTCGTCGGCTCCGACGCCCTGGCGGTGATCGCCGCCACGCGCCTGGCGACCAAGAAGCGGCCGTCATTGGCCATCGACATCGGCACCAACACCGAGATCGCGCTGGCTCGCGACGGCCGCGTCACGGTCACCAGCTGCGCTTCCGGGCCGGCTTTCGAGGGCTACCAGATCCGCAACGGCATGAAGGCCAGCGCCGGCGCCATCGAGCGCCTCACCATCACGCGTCACGGCAACGTCGCCGACGTGCAGACCATCGCCGGAGCGCCACCCATCGGCATCTGTGGCTCCGGTGTGGTCGACCTGCTCGCCGGCCTGGCACACAGCGGCGTCGTCGACAAGGGCGGACGCATGCGCGAGCACCCACGCGTGCGTCAGGGGGAGGAGGGCGCGGAGTATCTCGTCGCTGAGGGCCCGCACGGCGACATCGTGTTCACGCAGCACGACGTGCGCAGCCTGCAGCTCGCCAAGGGCGCGATCCACAGCGGCTGGGAGCTCCTCCTGGGCAGCCTCGGCGTGACCGTCGATCAGCTCGACCGCGTGTACATAGCCGGGGCGTTCGGCAACTATCTCGACCTCGACGCGGCGCAGTACCTCGGGCTGTTCCCGCCCGTCCCCAAGCGCCGCGTCGCGTTCGTCGGCAACGCCGCCGGGGTCGGCGCGCAGATGGCGCTCATCGACGTGCGCGCCCGGCGCCGCATGGCGCGCCTTCGCGAGAGCATCGAGTTCCTCGACCTCGCCACCGACAAGCGGTTCCTGGATGTCTTCGCCGGTCGTCTCGGCTTCGCCGGCGACTGACCGCCGCCTGCGCGGCTACGGCGAGATCGCCGCGGCGTCGCTCATCCTGGGCACGTCCGCGACGCTCATCCAGGTGTCGACCATGCCGGCCAGCTTGCTGGTCGTTCTGCGCATGGCGCTGGCCGGCATCGTCCTCGGTACTCTCTTCTTCCTGACTGGCGGCGTCGATGAGGTGCGACGCTCTGGGCGCGTCCGGCGCATGTTCGTCCTGGGCTTCGTGGTCGCGCTCGAGCTGCTCTTCTACTTCGCCTCGATCCGCCTCGCCAACGTGACCGTCGGCGTGTCGCTCGAGTACACGGCGCCGATCTTCGTCGCCGTGGCGGCGCCCTGGGTGCTGCACACGCGTCGCCAGGCTGTCGACATGGTCGCCGTCGCGGTCGCCGCCGGCGGCATGGCGCTGATCCTCGTCCCGAGCCTGTCGCTGGCGGGGGAGAGCGGCAGCGTGCTCGGCATCGTCTGCGGGCTGCTCGCCGGGCTCTGCTTCGCGACCGCGATGATGATCGTCAAGAGTCTCGGGCCGGACGTGCGCGGCTCCACCCTGGCGATGTTCTTCTGCTTCGGCAGCGTCGTGCTGATCACGCCGCTGGCGGTGTGGCAAACGCTGAGCAGCCACTACAAGCTAACGTTGACCGACACCTGGATCGTGATCGTCAGCGGCCTCGTGTACACGGCCCTGTGCTTCAGCCTCTACACCGACGGCATCCGCTACGTGCGCGTCGAGCACGCCGGCGTCCTCGGCTATCTCGAGCCGGTCACCTCGCCGCTCTGGGCCCTCCTGCTCATCAGCGAGAAGCCGGCGTGGACGACGCTGGTCGGCGGCGCCCTGATCATCGCCGCCGGGCTGCTCGTGATCGTGTTCGGCCGCGGCGAGGGAGAAGCGTCCGTCGCCGCGACCGCCGAGCCGGAGCCGTTCTGATGGGCTGCCGGCGATGAAGAGCCGCGCCGCCCGGGGCTACCTGCTGGTCGCCGGGTCGTTCCTCATCATGGGGCTCATCGGCGCGCTCGTGGAGTGGGCCACGGCGCCGGAGAGCGCGCTGCTCGTGATCCGCTTCGCGACCGCGGGCATCGTGCTGGGAGCGCTGTTCGCGCGGCGGCGGCCGCTGGCCGGGGCCGCCGCGCGCTCCGTCTGGCCGCGCCTCCTGCTCATGGGCTTCATCGACGCGCTCACCCTGCTCCTGTTCTTCGTCGCCATCCGCGGCACCAGCGTCGCGATCGGCATGTTCCTGCAGTTCCTCGCGCCGGTGTGGGTGGCGCTCATCGCGCCGCGTGTGTTTCGCACCCGCACCGAGGGCATCGTCTACCCGGCGCTGGCGCTCGCCCTCGCCGGCCTGGCGGTGATCCTCACGCCGTCGCTGCTCGGCGAGGGCATCGAGCTGTCGGCCGGCGGCGTCGCCGCCGGCCTCACCGCGGGCCCCGGCTACGCCGCCTTTCAGCTGGTCGTCAAGGACCTCACCAAGCGCGTCTCGGCGGTGACCATCGTCTTCGCCGAGGCGTGGCTCGACGCGCTGATCCTGTTGCCGCTGGCGCTGCGGCAGACGATAGGCGTGGGCTATCACCTTACGACCCGCGACCTCATCGCCGGCATCGCCCTCGGGGTGATCTGCACGGCGCTCGCCTACACGATGTGGACCGCCGGGATGGGGCTGATCAAGGTGCAGCACAGCTCGATCCTCGGGTACCTCGAGCCGGTCTCGGCGCCGCTGTACGCGCTGCTGCTGCTCGGCCAGGGCATCTCGCTGTGGACGGTGGTCGGTGGCGGCCTGATCGTGGTGGCCGGCCTGCTCGTGGTGCTGTTCGGCGAACACGAGGAGGAGAGCGCCACCTCGCTTGAGCCGGCGCCGTGAGCGACCGGCGGCCGCAGGCGAGCCCACCCGGCCCGGGGACGGCGTCGCCGGCACGCCTTTCGGGCTACCTCCTCGTCGCCGGCGCCTTCGTGGTCTTCGGGGCCATCGGGGCGCTGGTGAACTACGCGACGGCGCCTGAGAGCGTGCTGCTGGGGCTGCGCTTCGGCATCGCCGCGCTCGCACTCTCCGCGGTCTACGCGCGGCCGCGGACCGTGGCGGCCTGGCGGCAACCCGGCGTCCCGGGCCGCCTGCTGCTGATGGGGGCTCTCGACGCCGCGTCCCAGCTTTGCTTCTTCATCGCCCTGCGCGAGACGGGCGTGGCGGTCGGCATGTTCCTCTTCTACAGCGGTCCGATGTTCGTCGCGCTCCTGGCGCCTCGTTTCTCTCGGCAGACGACCGACCGCGCGGTGTGGCCATCGCTGACCCTGGCGCTGGTCGGCCTGGCGACGATCCTCGCTCCCGGCCTGATCGGGGAAGGCGCCCACCTCTCGCCTCTGGGCGTGGCCGCCGGCGTTGCGTCGGCCGTCCTGTGGGCCCTGTTCATGCTGGTCATGAAGTCGCTGACGCGCCACCTCGAGAGCGGCCCCATCGTGCTTGCCGAGTGCATCCTCGACACGGCCTTTCTCCTGCCGCTCGCCCTGTGGCAGACGCTGGGTACCGGCCACACGATCACCTCGCATGACTTGCTGTCGGGCGTGCTGCTCGGCGTCGTCTGCACAGCCGTCACCTACCTGATGTTCGTCGAAGGGCTCGGGCGGATACGCGTGCAGCACGCCTCGATCCTCGGCTACCTGGAGCCGGTCTCGGGCCGGTCTACGCCCTGGTGCTGCTCGGCGAGCGGCCCACCGCGTGGACGCTCGCCGGCGGCGCCCTCATCCTGGGGGCCGGCGCGATCATCGCCGTCTGGGGCACCGCCGAGACGGAGCCGGCGCCGTAGGGGCCTGCGGCTTCGGCGCCGACCGTGGCTCAGGGCGCGATGCGCCGCTCGCACGCGCTCGCGCGGGATGCCAAAGGCCGCCGTTTCCGATACGCTTCATCGGGACGCGGCGCTTGCAGCGGCGCCGCGCACGCCGCGCTTTGCAGAGAGCTGCAGGCCAGCCGCCATCTCCCTTCGCTCCCGGCGCGCCGGGAACGGCCCGCGGCAGGCTGAGGAGGCAGCCCCACAATGACGATCCTCTGCATCTACGAGCGACTCTGGCCGGACAAGGGTGAGACCGGGTCCCGCTTCCGCCAACCCGGCCCCGCCCGCCGACCCTTGTCGGTGCAACGGCGCGCCGGGACCTCACCCCCCGTATGCTGACGCGCTAGCGTTGCGAAAGGAGCCTCCATGACGAAACCCGTGGAAAGCGCGCCCAAGCTCAACCTCATCAAGTCCATGGCCATGCTCGAAGACGCCCAGCGGCTCACGCCGGGCGGTGTCGGCGGCATTCGCCGGCCCTACAACTTCGTGGTCGGCGAGTACCCCGTGTTCATCACGCACGGCCAGGGCGGCCACATCTTTGACGTGGACGGCAACGAGTACATCGATATGCTCTGCGCCTACGGGCCGATCATCCTCGGCTACGTCGAGGACGAGATCAACGACGCCGCGAAGGCGCAGATGGACAAGGGCTTCTGCTTCAGCCTCGTGCAGCCGCTGCAGAACGAGCTCGAGCAGCGGCTCGCCGACATCATGCCGTGCGGCGAGCAGACCATCCTCGTCAAGACGGGTTCGGATGCGACCAACGCGGCCGTGCGCGCGATGCGCGCCTTCACCGGCCGCGACAAGATCGCCCGTTGCGGCTACCACGGCTGGGGCGACTGGTGCGTCGAGCATCACGGCGGCGTTCCACAGGCCGTGTGGGATCTCACCAAGGAGTTCGAGTACGGCGACATCGCCGACCTCGAGCGTGTGTTCGCCGAGAACCCCGGCGAGATCGCCGGCGTCATCATCACCCCGGTGGGTCACCCGATGGCCAAGCCGATCATCGCGCCGCCGCCCGGCTACCTGGAAGCGGTCAAGGAGCTCACCCACAAGCATGGCGCCGTGCTCACCTTCGACGAGATCCGCACCGGGTTCCGCGTCAGCATGGGCGGCGCCAGCGAGCGCTACGGCGTGGTCCCCGACCTCACGGCGGTCGGCAAGGCGATGGCCAACGGCTACTCCATCGCGGCGCTGGTCGGCAAGCGTGAGGTCATGAGCGTCTACCTCAAGGACGCCTTCCTCAGCTCGACCTTCTTCCCCAACAGCCTCGAGATGGCGGCCAGCATGAAGTGCCTCGAGATCCTCGAGCGCGAGAAGGTGCAGGACGTGATCTGGGAGCGCGGCACGCGGTTCCTCGACCGGCTGGGCAAGATCGTCGACGCCTCGGGCGTGCCGGTGACCAAGAGCGGCATCCCGCCGATGCCCTTCGTCACTTTCGACCACGTCGACGAGCGCTACAAGGAGCGGCGCACGGAGTTCTACACGCAGTGCATCCGCCGCGGGCTGTTCGTGCAGCCGTATCATCATTGGTACATCTGCTATCGCCACACCGAGCGCGACCTCGACCGGGCGCTCGAGGTGGTCGAGGAGAGCCTGGCCTTCGTGGCGGAGCACTATCCGCACAAGCCGTGACCGGTCGGGGCGAGCGCCCGCCGGCGCTCGCCCCACTCTCATCAGGGGGAGAGATGGACAAGCTCATCATCACGGTCGCCGGCGTCGGCGCCGAGACCACCAAGGCGGCGCAGCCGGGCCTGCCGGTGACGGCCGTCGAGATTGGCGCCGATGCCGCGCGCTGCGCGCAGGCCGGCGCCTCGATGTACCACCTGCACGTGCGCGACGCCGCCGGCAGCCCCACGCAGGCTCAGGACGTGTTCGCGGCCGCCATCGCGGCGATCCGCGAGCGCACCGACATCATCATCCAGACCAGCACCGGCGGCGCCATGGGCATGACCGCCGACGAGCGGCTGCAGCCGCTCGAGCTGGACCCCGAGATGGCGTCGCTCACCACCGGGACGGCCAACTTCGGCGACGACGTCTTTTTCAACGACACGGCGCTGATGACCGAGTTCTACACGCGCATGCAGAAGAAGGGCGTGCGGCCCGAGTTCGAGATCTTCGAGGCCGGGCAGATCGACAACGCCCTCAAGCTCGTGAAGAAGCTCGGCCCGGCCGGCCCGCTGCTGCAGTGGGATTTTGTGCTCGGCGTGCCCGGCAGCATGAGCGGCGAGCCGCGCAACCTCGTCTTCCTGGTCGACCAGATCCCCAAGGAGAGCTCGACCTGGACCTGCACCGGCATCGGCCGCTGGCACATGCCGGTCACCATGACCGCCCTGGCGCTGGGCGGCAACGTGCGTCTGGGCTTCGAGGACAACGTGTTGTATCACAAGGGCGTGCTGGCGAAGGAGAACGCCGAGCTGGTCGGCCGCGTCGCGCGCATCTCACGCGAGTGGGGCCGCGAGACGGCGACGCCCGACGAGGCGCGGCAGATCCTCAGGCTGGGGAAGTACGCGGAGTGACCTGACGCCGGCCGGCTCGCCCCTCGCGAGTTCATCCCGCTCAAGATTCCACTTACTGATGTCGACAGTGTTGACGACAGGTTTGACCAGGCAAGGCCATGTCGCCAGCGCGCCCCCGGGAGTAGACTGATGGGCGCGCTTTCACACGGTCGTGGTGGGCGAGGGAACCGGATGGCGTTTCGTGTGAAGAATAGCAAGGCCGAACGCGGCGAGCTCGAGCTGCTGCGCGGTCTCGTGCGTCTGGCGAACCAGCTGCAGTCCAGCCTCGAGCTGGACGCCATCATCCATGTCATCGCGATCGCCCTTTCCGAGACCTTCGGCTTCCGCGAAGCCTCCGTGTATTTGCTCGAGCCGGACGGCGACATCTTCCGCGTGCACGCGACGGTCGGCGAGAACCCGGAGTACGATCACGAGCTGTTCAACCGGCCGATCCCGGGTCGCATCTGGGACGAGCTCTTCCTCGAAAAGCATCAGATCGGCTCGTCCTACTTCGTGGACCACCGGCGGCACGAGTGGACCGAGGAGCAGCTCTACTACCTGCCCGAGCTCGACCTCGGTGCGCGCGCCGACGGCGAATGGACGCAGTCGGACGATCTGTTGGTGCCGCTCTACGACAAGAAGCGGGAGCTCATGGGCGTGTTGGACCTGTACGACCCCTCCGACCGCCAGCTCCCCACGCTCGAGCTGGTCAAATCGCTCGAGGTGTTCGCCACGCACGCCGCGGTGGCCGTCGAGAACGCCCGCCAGTACGAGCAGTTGGAGCTCGCGACGGCGGCGCTCAAGGCTCAGCTCGACCTACGCCACGCCGTGTTCGATGTGAGCGCGGCGCTGCTCTCCACCCTCGACGAGGGGGAGCTCTTCGCCCAGATCGCGGCGCTGCTCAAAGAGATCGTCGACTACGACGCCATGGATATCCGCCTCGTGGACGAAGAGAAGCACGAGCTCTACTGCGGCTACGCCAGCGATGAGTACGTGGAGGAGATGAAGGGCTGGCGAGGTCCGCTCGACGCGGGCGTCAGTGGCTGGGTCGTCCGTCACAACGAAGCGCAACTGGTGAACGACATGCTGTCTGACCCCCGGGGCGCGCTGGTGCCCGGCAGCGAGCGTGAGGCGCAGGCGAGCATCATCGCGCCGCTCGACGTCGGCGGCACGGCGATCGGCGTGCTGGCCCTCAACCGCATGGGCGAGCGGACGTTCGCCGCGCACGAGCTGGAGTCGGCCGAGCTCTTCGCCAACCTGGCGGCGATAGCCATCCAAAACGCGCGGCACTACGAAGAGCTCGAGCACACGTCGGCGCAGCTCGAAGGCCAACTCCTCCTGCGCCACCAGCTCCTCGACTTGAGCAGCACGCTGCTGGGCACGCTGGACCAGACCGATGTGTTCCGCGAGATCACCACGAGGCTCAAGACCATGGTCGACTACGACGCCGTGGACATCCGGCTGCTCGACGAGGAGACGCGCGAGCTGGTGTGCATCTACGCGCGCGACACCAACGCCGAGCTTTACGAGGAGTTCCGCATGTCGGTGGATGAGGGCGTCGGCGGCTGGGTCGTACGCAACGACCAGGCCCAGCTCGTCAACGACATGGCGCACGATCCGCGCACCGTCCAGGTCCCGGGCACCGAGGATGAGGAGACGCAGGCGAGCATCGTGGTGCCGCTGCACGTGCGCGGCAAGGTCACCGGAGCGCTCTGTCTGGACCGCCTCGACGGGCGCACCTTCGAGGAGCACGAGCTGGAGCCGGCCATGCTGTTCGCCAACCTGGCGGCGATCGCCATCCAGAACGCGCGTAGCTACGAGGCGATGGAGCGCCAGGCCATCAGCGACGGCCTCACCGGCATCCACAACTATCGCCACTTCCACGAGACCCTCAAGGCTGAAGTCAGCCGCGCCGGGCGGTACGGCGAGACCTTCTGCCTGCTGATGATGGACCTCGACCACTTCAAGGCCGTCAACGACACCGTCGGCCACCAGAAGGGGGACGAGGTGCTGCGCGCGGTGAGCGACGTGCTGCGCAGCTGCTCGCGCGAGTCGGACTATCTGGCGCGCTACGGTGGCGAGGAGTTCGTCATGATCCTGCCGCGCACAGGCCTCGACGAAGCGACGACGCTGGCCGAGCGCGTGCGGATCTCCGTGGGAGGCATCGACAGCGGCCACCCGGATCTCCGCGTGACGGTGTCGATCGGCGTTTCGACGTTCCCCGCATCGGGGGCCGACAGCGACGGCGTGCTGGGCGCGGCGGATGCAGCGCTGCTCCGCGCCAAGAATCGCGGCCGCGACCGCGTGTGCCTGTACACCGATCTCCGCGCCGGAGCCGCCGCCGAGCTCGAGGGCGACTTGGTCGCCCTGGGACGGCGCTTCGCCGCCTTCATCGGTTTCAGCGCGGCCGAGACGGCCGGCCTGATCACGGCGCTGGCCGTGGAGGAGACCGGTGCCGAGCTTCGCGACGAGGTTCAGGTCATCCTCGGCAGCGGTCAGAACGGGGACGCCAAGCCCAACGAGGTGCGCCAGAACGCCGTGCAGGCGCTCATTTACGGTCACGAGTGCTGGGACGGCTCGGGGTACCCCGATGGCCGCCGCGGCAGCGCCATCCCGCGGGTGGCTCGGGCGTTCGCCGTGTGCCGGCGCTTCGAGGTCGCCGCTCACGACGGCGACGGCGTGGCCGACCTGCGCGCCAGGGCCGCCGGGGAGCTCGACCCCAAGATGGTGCAGCGCTTCTCGGCGATGCTGCGCGCCGACAAAGCGGAGCACAACTAGGCCGAGCACGAACGCGGCGACGCTCGCGGCGCCGCACACGAGCACCCGCGCGGTATGAATCCGGCTCGAATCTGACATACTGCACTCATGGACAACGTTCGGCCCATGCGCCCCCGCCAGAAGCCTTCCCGGCCCTCAGCTTCGCACACCCATCGGCGCCGTATCGTCATCGGCGTGGTGGCCGCTCTCGTCGTCGCTCTGCTGGCCCTCTCCGGGCGCTTCCTGGGCATGTACGTCGACTGGCTGTGGTTCGGCGAGGTGGGCTTTCGCTCGGTGTTCTGGACGCGCATCTGGTGGCAGGTGCTCGTGGGCCTGGCGGCGTTCGCCGTCTTTTTCGTCGTCATCATGGTCAACGTGGAGATCGCCCGCCGCCTGGCGCCGAGCTACCGCGCCAGCGCCGACGGGGAGCTGCTGGAGCCGCGCAGCGACGCCGTGAGGCGCTACGTGGGGTACGGCGGTCTGGCCGTGAGCCTTCTGGCCGCCATCGTCGCCGGCGCATCCGCTTCGTCCCAGTGGCAGACCTTCCTGCTGTACCTCAAGCAGGCGCCGTTCGGCGAGAAGGACGCCGTCTTCGGCCACGACATCGGCTTCTACGTGTTCTCGCTGCCCATGTGGCAGGCGCTGCAGGCCTTCGTCTTCGGGGCGCTCCTCGTGGCGCTCGTCTTCGCCGCCATCGTGCATCTCATCATGGGCGGCATCGACTACAAGACCACGGCGTCCGGGCCCGGCAGGGAGGGCGCGGGGCAGGAGGGCGCCGAAGCGCCCTCGCCGTTCGCCCGCGCCCAGCGCGCGGCCGCGCCCAACATGCCGCAGGTGGACATCCGTCTCGGCGGCCGCGCCGTCGCCCACCTCTCGGCTGTCCTGGCGGCGATCTTCGTCGTGGTCGGCGTCGGCCAGCTGTTCCGCGGCTGGGGCCTGCTGTACTCCACCGCCGGGGCCATCTACGGCGCCGCCTACACCGACATTCACGTCCGCCTGCCGCTGACGCGCGTCACCATGGTCATCGCCTTCGCCATCGCCGCGGTGCTCATCTGGAACGTCTGGCGCCGGCGCCAGTGGTGGCCGGCGGTCATCATCGTCTGGGTGGTGGCCATCATCGTGCTGCGCGGCATCGTGCCGGCGGTCTACCAGTCGCTGGTCGTGAATCCCAACCAGCTCACCAAGGAGCGCGAGTACATCGCCAACAACCTGGCGGCTACCAAGAGCGCCTACCAGCTCAACGACATCACGCAGCAGCCGCTCTCGCCCAAGACCCCGCTCACCCCGCAGAAGCTCAAGGACAACGAGCCCACGCTGCGCAACATCCGCCTGTGGGACCCCAACACCTTGGTGACGAGCTACCGTCAGTTGCAGGAGCTGCGCCCGTACTACTCGTTCCTCGACGCCGACGTGGATCGCTACACCGTGGGCGGCGTCTATCGCGAGACGATGCTCTCGCCGCGCGAGCTCAACATCGACGGCCTGCCGCGGCAGGCGCAGACCTGGGTGAACCAGCACATCACCTACACGCACGGCTTCGGCGTGGCGATGTCGGCGGTGAACCAGGTGACCAGCGACGGCTCACCCGACTTCCTCGTGCAGGACGTGCCGCCGCAGAGCGCCAAGGGCCTGGAGATCACGCAGCCGCGCATCTACTACGGCGAGCGCGGTACCGGCTACAGCCTGGTCAAGACCAAGGACAAGGAGTTCGACTATCCCGGCCCCAACGGCGACGTGTACGCCGAGTACCAGGGCGGCGGCGGCATCCCCATCTCACCGCTGCTCAACCGCCTGGCCTTCTGCGCGAAGTACGGCACCATCAAGTTCTTCACCGCGTCGTCGATCGAGAGCAAGAGCCGCATCATCATCCGTAACGACATCCGCACGCGCATCAGCGACGCGGCGCCCTTCCTCGCGCTGGACGCCGACCCCTACATGGTCATCGCCGAGGGCCGTCTGTGGTGGATCCAGGATGCGTACACGACGACCACGCGCTACCCGTACTCCACGCCGCAGGGCGACCTCAACTACATCCGCAACTCGGTGAAGATCGTGGTGGACGCCTACAACGGCACCATGAAGTTCTACGTGTTCGACGAGCAGGACCCGCTGCTCAAGACCTACCGCGCCGCCTACCCGTCGCTGTTCGCGGCCAAGAGCGAGATGCCGCAGGCGCTGCTCGAGCACCTGCGGTACCCCGAGGACCTTTTCGACGTGCAGGCCGAGGTGTACTCCACCTACCACGTCGACGGCGCCGACGTCCTCTACAACAAGGGCGACCAGTGGGCGATCCCCGAGAACGTCTCGCTCTCGGGCGCCGGCAAGATGCAGGCGTACTACGTGATCATGCGGCTCCCGGGCGCCGCCAAGGAGGAGTTCCTGCTCATGCTGCCGTTCGTGCCCAACGGCCGCAGCAACATGATCTCCTGGCT
>Ga0209429_10002064_pt1 | contig 12060 bp, 7 predicted proteins | sample BarGraNGADG00212_3_FD_184493 | JGI IMG/M metagenome (GOLD analysis project Ga0209429, IMG submission 184493) | Arctic peat soil microbial communities from Barrow, Alaska - Barrow Graham LP Ref core NGADG0004-212 (SPAdes) (version 2) | ecosystem: Environmental > Terrestrial > Soil > Wetlands >... | reverse complement strand
CAACATGCGTTACAGGACTGGTCGTTGTTGATACCGCGATACAATTTACGAACTTCGGTCGGGTGGTGGTTATCTGCCTGATTCAGATAGGCGGTCTCGGACTGGTTACAATTACAACTTTTTTCCTAAGTCTGGTCAGGCGCAGGGTTGGACTTCGCGCAAGAGTCCTTGCACAGGAATCGTCCGGCAGCTTTTCATTCATGGAACTTCCGCAATTAATCAAATCTATTGTTTTAACTACATTGGCTTTTGAATTTACCGGTTTTGTTCTTCTTTCAACACAATATGTCCCTCAGTTCGGGTGGAGCGGCGGCCTCGGCCGTGCAAGCTTTCAGGCGGTATCCGCTTTCTGCAACGCCGGATTTGACCTCATGGGAGACACGGCATCCGGTCCATTTTCAAGCCTTACCGCATACAGCGGAAATCCGGTGGTTCTTCTTACAACGGGATTTCTGATTATTTTCGGCGGACTGGGCTTCATCGTGTGGCGCGATTTGTTCAATTATAGAAAAACAAAAAGCCTTCGTCTCCATAGTAAAATTGCAATATCCATGACAGTCTGTCTTGTGGTTGCCGGTTCGCTGTTTTTTCTTTTCGCAGAATGGAACAATAAAGGTGCACAGGCAATGGGGTCCCTGCCGGAATGGCAGCGGCCGCTTGCAGCATTTTTTCAATCAGTAACACTGCGAACTGCAGGTTTCAATTCAATTAATCAGGCGAACCTGCTTTCCGGATCCAAGTTGATTTCCGTTATGCTGATGTTTATCGGAGCTGGCTCCGGGTCGACCGGCGGCGGTATCAAGGTAACAACGTTTGCTCTTCTTTTAGCAGCAGTGGGCAGCGATATTCGAGGCCGTGACCAGATCGTTATTCGAAACCATCAGATTCCGAGAGTGGCCGTTCAGCGTGCGATTGCTATTTTCTTTCTTGGAATGGGCGTCATGGTGGGGCTGTCATTTATACTATGCTTTACGGAAGCGGCTGCCCTGCATAAGGGTACATTCGAGTATCTGGATCTCCTGTTTGAATCTGCTTCCGCATTCGGAACGGTTGGTGTAACTTCGGCCCAGACACCTGTCCTGACAACATTAAGCCATATCTTTATCATTCCTGCCATGTTTATCGGCCGCGTCGGGCCGGTAACTTTTGCAATCAGTTTGGCAATGCATGAATCAAAAGAAATGAGTAATGTTTATCCGGAAGGAAAAATTCAAATTGGATAATATATATGAAATGCAAATGAAAGTTGACAAATTTTTCGGTTTTGCAAGAAGCTTGTTGCATTCTTGCAAAAACCAGTATTATGTTTGCTGTTCAACTTGACAAAACGGCTACCTCTGACCGATAATAAGTCTTCGAAGAATATTTTAAGGAGGACCGGTTTATGGGGCTTTCAATCTCACAGAAAATAATCCGTGAACATCTCCTTTCCGGGGAGATGAAAGTTGGTTCAGAGATTTCGATCCATATCGATCAGACACTTACCCAGGATTCAACAGGTACTATGGCGTATCTCCAGTTTGAGGCAATCGGTGTTCCGCGTGTTAAGACAAAGCTGTCTGTCGCTTATATAGATCATAATACGATCCAATCCGGTTTTGAAAATGCAGATGATCACAAATATATACAGACAGTTGCAAAGAAGCACGGTATTCGTTTTTCAAGGCCCGGCAATGGTGTATGCCATCAGGTTCATATAGAGCGTTTTGGTATTCCAGGAGATACACTTCTGGGTTCCGACAGTCATACACCGACATGCGGCGGAATTGGTATGCTTGCTATCGGCGCAGGCGGGCTTGATGTTGCTGTGGCTATGGGCGGCGGTCCCTATTACCTGAGCATGCCGGAAATTTGCAGAATTGACCTACATGGACGTCTTGCACCCTGGGCCTCCGCCAAAGATATAATTCTGGAAGTTCTCCGAATTCTGTCCGTAAAAGGCGGAGTCGGTAAGATTGTAGAATATGCCGGCGACGGAATTGCGTTTCTCACTGTACCCGAGCGCGCAACCATTACAAATATGGGCGCTGAACTAGGTGCGACTACTTCGATTTTCCCTTCTGATGAAGTAACGAATGCTTTTCTTACGGCGCAGGGAAGGGAAGAGGACTGGATTTCACTTCTTCCTGATGAAGATGCTGTATATGATGAAATAATTTCAATAGATCTTTCATTCTTGAAGCCGATGGCAGCAAAACCTCATATGCCGGATAATGTTGTGCCTGTTACGGACATTGCAGGTCTCAAAATTGATCAGGTCTGTATAGGTTCCTGCACAAATTCATCACTTATGGATATGCTCAAGGTAGCTGCCATCCTTAAAGGAAAAACAGTACATCCGGATGTTTCGCTTGTCATTGCGCCCGGATCCAAACAAGTTTTCAACATGTTGGCACAATCCGGTGATCTGGCGGATATGATTGCCTCAGGTGCCCGTATACTTGAGTGCGCCTGCGGACCGTGTATCGGAATGGGTCAGTCTCCGCGTACGGATGCGGTATCCCTTCGTACGAATAACAGGAATTTTTATGCCCGATCCGGAACCGCATCAGCAAATGTCTACCTGGTCAGTCCGGAAGTGGCCGCAATTGCAGCAATCACAGGTGTGGTGACGGATCCCTCATCCTATGGTGACCCGCCTGTCATTCATATGCCGGATGCATTCTATGTCAATGATAATCTTGTAATCATGCCTGCCGACCGGGCAGAAGATGTCGAGGTAATCAGAGGTCCTAATATTAAACCTTTCCCTATTAATATTCCTCTTCCCGAAACAGTTAAGGGTAAGACACTGGTTAAACTCGGAGACAACATTACGACGGACCATATTATGCCCTCTAATGCCAAGCTTTTACCATATCGTTCCAATGTTCCTTACCTTGCAGATTATTGTCTGACCCCTTCAGATCCGGATTTTCCGGATCGAGCCAAAAAGAACGGCGGAGGATTCATTGTCGGAGGGTCCAATTACGGACAGGGTTCGAGTCGTGAACATGCAGCTCTCGCACCGCTGCAATTGGGTGTAAAAGGTGTCCTGGTTATATCCTTTGCCCGTATTCATATGGCAAATTTAATAAATAACGGAATTCTTCCGCTAACTTTTTCAGACAGAGCGGATTATGATAGAATTGACTTGCTGGATGAACTTGAGATACCGGATGTGCGGGGACAAATCCTCGATGCAGTAAAAGGCAGTCCGGTTTCCGTGAAAAATCGTACACAGGGATATTCTTTTGATGTTATTTGTTCCGTATCTGACCGCCAGTCCCGGATTCTTCTGGCTGGAGGATTACTTAATTACACGCGGCATCAGTCCTGACGGCCCCACTGTTCTTGCATAGGAGGAGTGTTTATGCATCTTGATTCCATAGACAATGCAAAAATTATCAGTGAACTTGCACGGAAATCGACAGCGAAATCCAGAATTGACCCTGCTCTTTACGAAAGGTATAACGTCAAGCGTGGTCTTCGTAATGACGACGGTACAGGCGTTTTGGTTGGCCTAACTGAAGTTGGTGAGGTTATGTCCTATATTGTTGACGATGCCGAACGTATTCCTGTAGAGGGCAGACTGTTTTATCAGGGAATTGAGATTTCCGATATCGTGTCCGGCTTTTATGAGGATGGCCGGTTTGGCTTTGAAGAGACGGCATACCTGCTTCTTTTCGGTGAGCTTCCGACAAAAGCGCAGTTGGAGCAGTTTAACGCACTTCTTGTATCCTGTCGTGAACTTCCTCACAATTTTACAGAAGATATGATTCTTAAAGCGCCAAGCCCGGATATCATGAATAAGCTCGCGCGGTCTGTTCTTGCCCTGTATTCGTATGATAAAAACCCGGACGCACTCGATATTGATAACATTCTGCGTCAGTGCATTGAACTGATTGCCAGATTTCCTGTGATGATTTCACATGCATTTATGGCGAAACTGCATTATGTGGACAAGCAGAGCCTGTTTTTACATGCACCTGTTCCTGAATATAATACTGCGCAGAATATTCTGCATATGATCCGTCCTGACGGCGTGTTCTCGGACCTTGAGGCAAGAATTCTGGATTTGGCACTTGTCCTGCATGCTGAGCATGGCGGAGGTAATAACTCATCTTTTGTGACACATGCCGTATCTTCTTCCGGCTCCGATACATATTCGGTCATATCAGCCGCCATCGGATCTTTAAAAGGCCCGCAGCACGGCGGAGCAAGTAATAAGGCCTATGCCATGATGCAGGATCTCCAGAAGAATGTTCAGAACTGGAGAAACGAGATGGAGATATGTGAATATCTGACAAAGATCCTCAAGAAGGAAGCTTATGACAAGTCCGGATTGATATACGGAATTGGTCATGCTGTTTACACTGTGTCAGATCCGCGTACCAAGCTTCTGCGTGATTATGCCAGAGGTCTCGCATACGAATCCGGCCGCGAAGCCGAATATGAACTTTATACGATTACGGAAAGACTGGCACCTGAAGTTTTCCGGAACGTTAAGAAGAATGACAAAATCGTTTGTGCCAACGTTGACTTCTATGCCGGTTTTGTTTACACGATGCTGGGAATTCCCCCGGAGCTGTTTACACCGATTTTTGCCGCTGCCCGAATTGCAGGATGGAGTGCGCACAGAATTGAAGAAATCGTTTCCGGCGGACGGATTATGCGTCCTGCTTACAAGTGTGTGCAGAAGAGAAGACGTTATATCGGAATGGAAGCTCGCGAAAAGATCGAAGAAAAATAATTAGAAAAGGGCACAGCACCGCTGGTACAATAAACTATGCAACTGATCCGGGATTTGCCGGGACAGATTCGTTGAATTGCAGAGTCCATCCGGCACAACCGGAGGGACTCTGTTTCGCTTGATGCATATTTGGTGGTAACGAAACCCGTAGAACACAATTCTCATTTCGTTCAATAACACAAAAAAAGATCGTCTCAAAAGAAACGATCTTTTTTGTGGTGACCCTAAGGAGAATTGAACTCCTGATTCCGCCTTGAGAGGGCAGCGTCTTAACCGCTTGACCATAGGGCCGGATACTCAGTTTGCCTGAATGGCGCAAATGGAATAATATCATAGGTCCGATCACCCCGCAAGCCCCAAAGAGAACAAAGTGTTAAATTTTTTCAAAACAGGGCAGGATACACCGAATAGTTTTTGAATATGATAGACTTAAATATGTTCTTCGATTTACATGGAGAGCATTTAGTAAACTGAGGTGATTTAATTTCATGGAACAATTTATTCGCATACGCGGTGCGAGGGAACATAATTTAAAGAACATCGATCTGGATATTCCAAGGGATAAGCTGGTAGTACTGACAGGTCTGTCGGGTTCAGGGAAGTCTTCCCTGGCTTTTGATACGATTTATGCAGAGGGACAAAGAAGATATGTCGAATCCCTTTCGTCCTATGCCAGACAGTTTCTGGGACAGATGGAAAAGCCTGATGTTGATCAGATTGACGGGCTGTCTCCGGCAATTTCGATCGACCAGAAGACCACAAGCAAAAATCCGCGTTCTACGGTGGGCACGGTTACCGAGATCTATGATTATCTGCGTCTGTTATATGCCAGAGTGGGTGTTCCGCACTGCTCAAACTGCGGTAAGGAAATTTCATCCCAATCCATCGATCAGATTCTGGATACCCTCCTGGGCTATCCTGAAGGTACAAGGCTTGTGATCATGTCACCTGTAGTACGCGGACGCAAAGGTGAATATACCAAAGTTTTTGATGATTTCAGAAAATCTGGATTCGCACGTGTCCGTGTTGACGGTGAAATGTATGATCTGGATGAGGATCTGTCCCTGGAAAAGAATAGAAAGCATACTATAGAGGTGGTCATAGACCGGCTTGTCGTTCGGGAAGATATTCGTTCGCGGTTAAATGATTCGGCGGAAACGACGCTTAAGCTGTCTGATGGCCTCCTGACGGCACTTGTGCAGATTCCGGAAGGCGAAAATGAATACGGGGATACCACTTTTCACGAAACAGAGCTACTGTTTTCTCAGAAGTACTCCTGTCCTGACTGTGGAATCAGTTTTGAAGAACTGACTCCCCGAATGTTTTCGTTCAATAACCCCTATGGGGCCTGCCAGAATTGTTCCGGTCTGGGATCACACTCCTATGTTGATCCCCAACTATGCGTTTCGGACCCGCGGTTTTCCCTGAATGAAGGTGCGGTAAGGGTCGGCGGCTGGAATTTCGATGATGAGACCAGTTGGGGCAGGGCATTTATTGAGGCAATGGCTGAAAAGTATAAATTTTCTTTGGATACATCGTGGGAAAAACTTCCGGAGAAGATCCAGAAAATGATTATGTACGGCAACGACGGGGAACTACTGTCTGTTGATACAACTAACAGTAAGTTTTCCCATGGATCCGCCTATCGTTCTGCATGGGAGGGAATCGTTCCGAGCCTCGAGAGAAGGTATCGTGAAACCGGATCCGAAGACATGAAGGAGTATTACGCGCAGTATATGACTGTGCATCCCTGTACGGTATGCAGCGGTGCCAGATTGAATAAAGAAAGCCTCTCGGTAACAGTTGGAGCGCTGAATATCTTTGAGCTTACCTGTCTGCCGATCCGCAAATGCAAGGCATATCTTGAATCGATTTCATTTGGAACGCAGCAGATTGCTATTTCCAACCCGATTTTGAAAGAGATCATAGCACGGCTTGAGTTTCTTGTGGATGTCGGTTTGGAATACATGACGCTGAATCGCTCATCAGCAACACTGTCCGGGGGAGAGGCACAGCGCATTCGTCTTGCGACGCAAATCGGTTCCGGATTGATGGGCGTGCTGTATATTCTGGATGAGCCGTCCATTGGCCTCCATCAACGGGACAACAGCCGCCTTCTGGCAACTCTGCAGAGGCTGAAAAGCCTTGGCAATACGGTTCTAGTAGTCGAACATGATGAAGAGACGATGAGGGAAGCAGATTATATTGTTGACATGGGTCCGGGCGCCGGAGAGCACGGCGGATTTATCGTAGGTCTCGGAACCGCCGAAGAGCTTGAGAAGATTGAGACTTCGATTACGGGACAATATCTGAGCGGCAAACTCTTTATACCGATTCCGCCTGTAAGAAGAAAACCTGATAAATTCTTTCTGACGGTGCGCGGTGCCTATGAGAATAATCTTAAAAATGTAGATGTTTCGATTCCTCTGGGACTATTCACCTGCATAACCGGCGTTTCCGGTTCAGGTAAAAGTTCATTGGTGAATGGAATTATCCTGAAAAAACTTGCCACCGATTTGAATGGTGCAAGAAGGCAGATTGGAGCCTACCGTTCGATGGAGGGTGTCGAATACCTTGATAAGGTAATTGCCATTGACCAGTCACCTATAGGACGGACACCACGGTCAAATCCTGCAACGTATACAGGATGCTTTGACCTGATCCGTGAACTTTTTGCAAATACGGTTGATGCCCGCTCAAGGGGATATAAGAACGGCAGGTTCAGTTTTAATGTGAAGGGCGGACGCTGTGAATCGTGCAGCGGCGACGGAGTCAACAAAATCGAGATGCACTTTCTCCCGGATGTTTATGTAACATGCGATGTCTGTAAAGGCCATCGTTACAACAGGGAGACTCTTGAGGTAAAATATAAAGGTAAAAATATTGCAGAAGTCCTGGAGATGACCGTTGAAGAGGCTCTGCCCTTTTTTGAGAGTATTCCACGTATCAGAAGAAAACTGGAAACAATCAATGATGTGGGCATGGGATATATTCGTCTGGGTCAGCCGTCTACACAGCTATCAGGAGGCGAGGCACAGCGGGTCAAGCTGGCAACAGAGCTGTCGAAGCGAAGCACAGGACATACTTTTTACATTTTGGATGAACCTACAACAGGACTGCATATAGCCGATGTGCATAAGTTGGTTGACATTTTACAGCGGCTGACTGAAAATGGTAATACTGTCCTTGTTATAGAGCATAATTTGGATGTCATAAAGACGGCAGATTATGTTATTGATCTTGGACCGGAAGGCGGAGATGGCGGAGGGTACATCATTGCCCAGGGTACTCCTGAAGAAATTACCGAAGTACCTGAATCATATACAGGAAAATATTTGAAACCTCTTCTGGAACGAGCCGCTGCTCATCCGATGGAAGAGGAACATCATCGCAGGCAGCAGGCCCGCAAGGTCTCAAAGGAAGCTCTGGAAATATCAACTTCCGTAAAACCGCGAAGAAAGAATGCTTTTAATAGCAATAAAGGATAAAACTCATGACAAAATGCGTAATTTGCAAAAAGAATGTTGCAGTAGTTTTCACCACGAGATTTGACAACGGTAAGCGTGTCAACGAGGGGCTTTGCCTTAAGTGCGCCTATCAGACCGGAATCGGCGGCATTGATGAGATGTTTTCGAAGGCCGGTATTAACGATACTAATATCGACAAGGTATCCGACCGTCTGAATCATCTGATGTCGGGCGTCGAAGGCAGCCAGCCGGAAGACGTATTCAAACTCCTTCTCGGCTCAGGGGACCTGCTCGGCGACGGGTCGGATAATGGGTTTGATTCCGATTCCACTGATGATGATTCGGAGTCCATGCAGCCTCTGTCGAATTTAGGGTTTCTGCAGATGGGCGGATCGTCGGATTCATCCAACGATAATACAGAGAATTCCGATGATCTAGAGGAATTGTTCCTTCAGGAAGGCGGACAGGCAAGACCGGGATCTGAATCGTCACCTGACGATGAGCGTCGCATGCCCGGAATCCGCCCGGATCCCAAAAAAAATAATAGCGGCAAGAAAGAGACAAAACATAAGTTTCTTGATCAATTCGGCACAAATCTTACTCTGAAAGCCAGACTCGGGAAAATTGACCGTATTATCGGCCGCGAAAAAGAATTGCAGCGAGTTATTCAGATTCTGAACCGCCGCTCCAAAAATAATCCCGTCATACTCGGTGCACCTGGTGTCGGAAAGACAGCAATAGCAGAAGGCCTGGCCGTAAAGATCGCAAACGGGGAAGTCCCTGCCAAGCTTCTGGACATGTCCGTGTATCTTCTGGATATGACGGCAATGGTAGCAGGAACGCAGTTCCGCGGGCAGTTTGAAAGCCGCATGAAAGGCGTAGTTGATGATGCCAGAAAAAGTGAAAATATTATTCTGGTAATTGATGAGCTTCACAACATTATGGGTGCCGGTGATGCTGAAGGCGCTATGAATGCTGCCAATATTCTAAAGCCTGCACTTGCCAAAGGTGAAATACGCGTTATCGGCTCGACGACTCTTGATGAATACCGCCGCTTTATTGAAAAGGATTCTGCCCTTGAGCGCAGATTCCAAAAGGTTATCGTTGAAGAACCTTCGATTGAAGACAGCATCGAGATTCTGAAAGGAATCCGCGATTACTATGAACTGCACCATCATGTTTCGTATTCTGACGAAGTAATTGATTATGCGGTGCGTTCTTCTTCCCGATACATAATGGACCGCTTTCTTCCGGACAAAGCCATTGACCTTCTCGATGAAGCGGGTTCCAGGGCAAATCTTGAAGAGGTTCGTCTGGTCAAATACAGACAGCTTCTCGATGAAAAGAAGTCCCTTGAGACGCAGCTTACCGATTTGGAATCAAAGATAGAAGCCTCTGCACCGCAGATTATTGAAGAAGAGGGACTGTATGAGCATCAAGCCGAGACAAAGGCCACTGTACTGCGTCTTCAGGACGAAATACAGTCGCTTGAGAGCGAGCTCATCCCTACAATAATTACCAAAGAAGACATCGCAAGAATTGTCGAAATGTGGACAGGTATTCCCGTTCAGCGAATCACGGAATCCGAATCGGACAAGCTTATCAGGCTTGAAGACCGTCTGCATAAGCGTGTAATCGGTCAGGAAAAGGCTGTAAATGCTCTTGCCAGGGCAATCCGAAGGAACCGCTCCGGTTTTGGCAAAAAGCATAAACCTGCATCCTTTATTTTTGTCGGTCCGACCGGTGTCGGAAAGACGGAACTGGTTAAGGCCCTTGCCGAGGCAATGTTTGCAAAGGAAGATGCCCTGATCCGTATAGATATGTCCGAGTTCATGGAAGCGCACACAGTCAGTAAAATGATCGGTTCGCCTCCCGGCTACGTAGGATATGACGACGGCGGACAGCTTACTGAGCGCGTCAGAAGGAAGCCTTACTCGGTCGTCCTTTTTGATGAAATTGAGAAGGCACACCCCGATGTGTTTAATCTGCTCCTGCAGATCCTCGATGACGGCCGCCTGACGGACAGCCATGGACGCCTCGTTAACTTTGAGAACACCATACTTATAATGACTTCCAATGCCGGAACAACACTCAAGTCAAACGGATTCGGATTCGGTGCTGAAGGATATATTGCCCTTGAGAGCCGCGTGCAGTCAGTTCTTAAAGAGATGTTCCGTCCGGAATTCCTGAACCGTATCGATGAAATTGTTGTATTCCAGGAGCTTTCCCGCGAGGAGATCCGCAAAATTGTCGATCTTATGCTCAAGGAGCTTAGCGATCAGTTATCCGAGAAGAATGTAGGGATTGAAGTTACCGACGCGGCCAAGAATCAACTTGCCATTGAAGGGTACGACGCCAAATATGGCGCGAGGCCTTTGCGTAAGACTATTCAGCGCCGTCTCGAAGATCCTCTTTCGGATATGTTCCTGTCAGGTAAGCTTACCAATGTTTTAAAGGTATCAATTGACTACGTCGATGGAAAGTTTACTTTTGACAGCACAATGAGGGAAGATGAGGCCAATCCGGAAGAGGCCAAAACGGAAAAACCCAAACCGGAAGATGCAGGTAAAGAAAAGTAAAAGCTTGATTTGTACAGGCTGACTTATGAACTGTTAAGATGAGCTGATCATGATGAACTGATTACGAATGGACTGATGCGCGTGATGTAAAAATCATGGCGCATCAGTTTTTTTGTGGAAATATCAAAAAGGCGAATGAATTTTGTGAACGACAACATAATGAAACTAAAAATTAACATTGACATTAATATAGTTAAATGATAACTTGAATATAGTTCAATTATTTGAGAAAGAAAGGTGATCGCATGCAGATTATACCGGAGTGGATGAGCGGCCTGGACGATGAAGATGTCACATTCGTTAAGAAATTTCTTCTGTCTTCCGGCTCACTCAAAGATGTGGCCAATCAATATGGTGTTACGTATCCCACAGTCCGTCTTCGGCTTGACCGGCTGATCCAGAAGATTCAGATAAGTGACAGCAGTGCGAATGAACCCTATGTCTCACTGATCAAGCGATTCGCTATTGACGAGAGGATTGATTTTGACACAGCAAAGATTCTAATATCTGAGTACAAAAAATCAAAGGGGGAAAAATCTATATGATTAATTCACTGTTGTCTTGTTCTTACACGGGCGTTGCAGCAACCGCAGCCGGCGCATCTACGGATGTAGCTAAATCGTCTATTTCTTCTACTGTCATAATGATATTCATTTGGTTTGTGTTCGGACTGGCCGTTTTAATAGGCCTCGTATTCCTTCAGATATTCTTGTCAAAAGCGCAAAGCAAGTGGTCGGGACTCGTCCTTCCAATCTGTAGCACATTTATTTCTATTGTTGCTGTATTGGGTTTTCTTTGGATTACTGAAGCTGGATCGAGTGTTATCTTGAGCATAATTGCCATCTTTGTACTATTCAATGTACCAACTCTTCTATATCTGATAATTTATAAAGTTGTTAGAAGCAATAGGAAAGAGACTCCCAAGAATAATCAGGAAATTAATAAGATGAATATTCAGGATCTTGAATGACGCATGTAAAATATAAGGCTGATTCCTGTAACAAGGGAAATAATAAGGATACCGCTCAAAAGGAAGGTCCGGGAGATTCCGATTCCGCTTATTGCGGCTCCGGCAAATATACTTCCGATTGGGGTCGCTCCTGCAAATACTAGTGAAAAGACACTCATAACCCTTCCTCTGTATTCATTCGTTGCATTTAGCTGAAGTGTCGTATTGGCTGTGGTTGAGAAGAATATACTGGCGGCACCGGTTATCAGAAGAATGATTATGGTTACAGCATATATAGTACTGAAGCCATTAAGAAACAAAAATACCCCGATG
>Ga0209429_10002062_pt1 | contig 12067 bp, 11 predicted proteins | sample BarGraNGADG00212_3_FD_184493 | JGI IMG/M metagenome (GOLD analysis project Ga0209429, IMG submission 184493) | Arctic peat soil microbial communities from Barrow, Alaska - Barrow Graham LP Ref core NGADG0004-212 (SPAdes) (version 2) | ecosystem: Environmental > Terrestrial > Soil > Wetlands >... | reverse complement strand
TGGCCCTTGACCCGAGGGACGATCTTTTCTTTGGCCCTGCCAATATACCATTCTCGCAAAGCCTCCACCTGTTTCCCTAACTGTATCGCCGGAATAAAAAAACGCTGGGCAAACTGAATCTCAAATAAACCTGTTTTGACCATTTCGATGCGGTATTGACGTCCCAGATAAAGCGCAGACTCACCGCTGACCAGTTCCTTACCAGGTGGATGGGGCAAGTCTTGGTATTTCTGTGAGTGGCCGATTTTTTCGTATATCCATGGACGCTTTGTCTCCATCACCTGCCGTATCTTTTCGTCTGATAGTCCTTCAGGCGCATGCACAACCACGCTGCGATCTCGTTCGACGGTTATGGTCAACTTGTGTCGCGTGTTTGATCTTTGAATTGTATAGGCCAGTTCCATCCTGATAACTACTCCGCATAGAGGATGATGTCGTTGTTCTTCTCGGCGATCTCCATGATCCGGCTGATGATATGGGCGCGGTTTTTCACGATGTTAGGGAGTTTGGAAAACTCAGGGGCAAGCAGGATAATCTGAATCTCTTCTTTCAATTTGTTGCGGGCGGGAATGCTCTCCCAGAACCCGGTTAGTTTCAGTTCTCGCTCCACAGCCTGGAAAGACTTCTGTGTAAGGTCAACCAGATGGCTGATCCTGTCCTCGCTGCTATAGGGAGCAGGCGTCTCTGCGACTCCAGGGGGTTCAGTTGCCTTTGCTGCCATTCCTTCACCAAATATCTCCCGCTCAAACATTCGGAAAAGCGGCATTTGCTTCTTGCGATGAAGCCCATAGGTAGGCTCCTTACCGGCGTTGATGATGCGCTGACGTAGCTTCTCCAGTTCTTCGTATATCTTCATCCAGTTGTCACGGAAATCTTCAAATATCTTCGCTAAAGCCTGTGCAAAAGAGGCTTGAAGGTCGGGGTCATCATCCAGTTCAACTTCAAGGTGATGGCGAATAGCGTGCTCCACCTCTGCCGCTTTGGTCTTGGTGCGGTTGTGTTTGCCGACCTGTTTTTGAAAGTCTTCATCGAGGATGGATATCGGCTCGATCTTTACCTCTATTCCTTTTGATTCAAGATACACATCAGTTATGGCACGCAGCTTGGGAGGGATGCCTTTCATGCTCAGACCTTCGTCTCGGAAATGTTTTCCTGCCAGCACATTGATCTCGGTGAGGACATTGTAGTCGGCCATGTAGTCAAGAGCTTTTCGGGATGGATAGACCAGGTTCAGACATCTGGTCAGGTTCTTAAACGCCATCATGTAGTCGAAACGCAGGTCTTCGTCATAGAATATATCGAAAAAAGCATCGTGATCATTAAGGTCAGTGAGATCGTGTTTTTCGAGCAAATCCATAACGGCTGCATGGCTGGCGTTGAGTTCTTGCAATTCTTTTTCTGGGAAGCCCAGGGCATCGATTACTTCTTTTTGTTCGCGTTCATCATAGCTGTCGATGGCTTTTTTCAGGTTGTGTCCGACGCCCACATAATCTACCACGAACCCTTTTTCCTTAAACTCACCAGCCACCCTGTTCACGCGAGCAATGGCTTGAAGCAGATTGTGCGCGACGATGACCCGGTCGAGATACATCACCTGCTCAACCAGCGCATCGAATCCGGTAATGAGCATGTTGTTCACGATCAATATCCCCATGTTGCCTTTGACACCTTCATCTTCGCTATCAAAAGGCAATTTGAAGCTCTTGATGCTGGTCTTGTGCTTTGACTCGTTCGAATACTCCTTGAGGTGCGGCAGGTCATTGTTATTGCCGGAAATAATGACATCCGTAGTCATGTTCTTGAGTCTGTCAAGGTCGAGCTTTTTCGGATTGGCCTTTTCCAGATCGGCAATAGCAGCCGCAAGGGCAGCATCAATGTGTTTTTTGTAGCGCTGTGCTGCTTCGCGGGAAGTTGCTACCACTTGCGCCTTGTAGCCATTGGGGAACACATGCGCCAGGTAGTGTCCTATCATGTCTTTGGCCTTGGCCTTAATGGTAGGCTCGGCTTCCAGATAGGCATCGCGGGAGCCGTAACCCAGAATTTCCATGCGCTGCCTGAGGTTGTATTCGCTGAACACATCTGCAAACGTTGTGTCCATGCCCTTCTGGTCGGCAACCTCGGCATTGTGGGTGCGGCCTTCGTAAACTATCTCCAGCGTTACGCCGTCTTCTATAGACTGGCGCATGGTGTATTTGTCGATGTAGTCGCCAAAGACCCGTTCGGTCTTATCTATGGGAGTGCCGGTGTAGCCGATTCTGGCCGCATTGGGGAGACCTTTATCGAAGTTAGCACCAAGCTGTTTGTACTGGGAACGGTGCGCCTCGTCAGTCATCACCAGAATGTGCGGGCTGGCGTTCAGTTCAGGGAAGGTCTCTGTCAAATCGGCTTCGCGGAACTTGTGGATCATGGCCATTACCAGGTCCGAGGAGTCCGAGCGAAGAAGTTCTTTCAGTTTCTTGATGCTGTCAGCCAGCTTAACTGTAAAACCAATGCTCTGGCTGGTTTCGGATAGCTGGTCTTCCAGCTGGGTGCGGTCAGTCACAAAGACCACCTTCCAGTTTGAAAGCTGGGGATGACGATACATTTCCCGCACCATGAACATCATAGTCAGCGATTTGCCTGATCCTTGAGTGTGCCAGATGATGCCGCTGCGCTCACGCGGGTTTTGACCTGCTATGAGGCGCTTGACTGCCAGCTTAACTGCACGGAACTGCTGATAGCGCCCTACGATCTTGATGGTCTCTCCTTTGTCATTCGTGGAGAACAGGGTAAAGGTACGAATGAGGGACAACAAGTTGTCGCGGTCAAGCATCCCGGCGACCAGGCGCTGTTGATCGTTGGGGCTGCTGCTGCCATGCTCCAAGTCGTTCAATGTGCGGGGATATGGGTCAGCCCCCAGCGGTAGAAGTGTTTCTCGCTACGGGTGGTGATGGTGCCGAACTTTGCCTCGTTGCGGCAGGTGGCGATCACGATCTGGTTGTAAAAGAATAGCGGTGCACTGCCTTCACCTTTGGCGCCGCGCTCTTCACTGTAACGAAGTATCTGGTCGATGGCTTCGGGGATGGCGTCTTTGACCTTGGGCGACTTGCACTCGATGACGACGACCGGAAGACCATTCAGAAATAGAACAATATCCAGCATAATGTGGTGCTCTGTGCCCAGGATGCGTACCTTGAACTGGCACACGGCGATAAAGCGGTTGTTGTCTCGATGGGTGAAGTCAACAAAACGCACGGTCGGGCTTTTGTCGCCGGTTTTGCGGTTTTCGCTGATGCTGATGTTTTCCAGCAGCAGAGTAAAGGTGTGGCGGTTGTTCGCAATCAGGCCGCTGCCTGGGAAGCTGGCAGTAAGTTGTTTGATGACTTCCTCCACCTGATCATCTTCGAGCCAGGGGTTGATGACCTTTAGCTGTTCGCGCAAGACCGACAACATCACAACCTCGGTGAAGTTCTGGCGATGGCTGTCGGTGGGGTGTTGTTTGGCATCGAGGTCGATGATCTCCCAATTTAATCCCGCAAGCTGATCGAGCAGGGGTTTCTCGACGTGATTGCGTTCGTCTAGTTTGATGTGCGGGGGTGTTTTGTCCTGGGTCATGATTTACCTCTTTTCTTTGGTTCTGGTTTAGGTAGCTGTTTTATGGCCCACTCAAAGTCAGCTTCCACTGGTGATGAAAGGTTGATCTGCATGGTGCGGTGTTTTTCGTATTCGAGCTGAGCTTTGGTGAGTGCCTGCTCGTGTGAAATCTTTCCCGCATGGGTAAGTAGCTCACGACCACTCAATTTCAGGAAATCGTCAAGTTTGGCGCTCCAGTCACTCATGTACATAGGCTTACGTCCCAGAGCCTGGATTTCAGCAAATTCCAGATAGGCCATGACAATTCGATTAAGCATGTCGAGTTCCTCAGAGTTCAGGTAGTTCTTGGCGATGCCTGCTTCGCTTTTGCTGATCGTGTTGCCTGTCCAGTTGGTGAGTCCCATGTTCTCTTTTGTTGAGTCTGCACGCTGGAATATGACTTCTGCTGCAGTCTGGCTGTGCGCTGCCCAGTGCATTTTGTTCTGCACAGTGGCGAAAAAGAGCTGGGAGGTCTCAGTTTGCGGGTCGTAGTCAATGCTGGTGGCGTAGATATCCAGTACCTTGCGCCAGAAGACTTTTTCCGATGAGCGTATGTCCCGGATGCGTGCCAGTAATTCGTCGAAGTAGTTGCCGCCGCCGTTTTGTTTCAGGCGTTCATCGTCCATGGTAAAGCCTTTGATGATGTATTCACGCAACCGCTGGGTAGCCCAGATGCGAAATTGTGTGCCGCGGTGAGATTTCACCCTGTAGCCGACGGAAATTATGACATCGAGGTTGAAGTAATCGACCAGATAGGTTTTCCCATCAATGGCAGTTGTTGCAAAATTTGCAACAACTGATTCCCTCGCCAGTTCGCCTTCATCAAAAATGTTCTTGATATGCCTGGAGATGACTGATTTGTCCCTCTGGAAGAGTTCTGCCAGCTGGTTAAGTGAAAGCCAGCAGGTCTCCCCCCGGAAAGCCACTTCCAGCCGCGTCTGCCCATCCTCGGTCTGGTAAAGGAGAAATTCGGCGGGTTCGGGAAGGTTTTTGTCCTGAATCATACGCCAACCTCTGCGTCGTTCAGCAAGGCAGTGACGCGCTTCTTGCCCGTGAGCAGGTCTTGCATGAGGGCGGTTTTGATGGAGCAGAGTTTGCTTTTCTCCTGGTCATAACAATTAAGAGTCTTCCTAATTTCCACAAGTAACGCCGTGATTTTCAGCTGCTCCTTAATTGGAGGTTGCTTGATCGCTAAAGATCTTACATCACCAACGTTTAAATGTGGATTTGTTGTTCCCCCTACTTTTTGGTCGAATCTAATCCTCATATCTTCAGAGTAGATCACCTCAACAAGATATTCAGGCAGACACTCATTCAAGACACAGCGTAAAAGCATTGTCCTTTGACCAAGGCAAACCTTGAAATTAACCGGAATCAAAAATGCCTCACCAACGGGTGCTTCTCGCGTGAAGATCACATCACCCTTTTGAGGTTCTAATCGCAATATTCGCTCTTTGTATTCTTCATTAGAAATATAACTCTGTTCTCCGAGAAACTGTCCCTCTTTGATGTTAAAAGTACGCGCCACCAGAATTCCCCCTTGGGTAAACTGAGGCGTCGTATGAGGACAATCGACAATTGCCTTAGTTAGGCGATCAAGGGTTCTGACTTCCCACTCCACCGGAATCCTCCCCAGCGGGGAGTCTTTGAATCTGTGGGTTTGTTCTGAGCGAAGATTTCCATGTTCGTCGATGCCGCGGGTGAGGAGGTCCTGCATCAGGCCGGTCTTGATGCGCTGCTGTTTGGCAATCAGCGCCTCGGTCTGTTCAATCGCCCGATTCACAGTCGAGAAGATAACAGCGATTTTGGTTTGTTCGGATAGATCGGTTGGGTGGTCTACTAAAAAAGTCTTAACGATAGTGGCGTTGAGATTACTTTGCGTTGTCTGAGAGGAAAAATTGACAACAAAAGCGCGAATATGCTCGAACCAATAATAGAGATAATCCCGATCAATCTTATTGGGATCATTAATAAGGGCCAAGATTGCCTGATTGGTTGTTACCGGAACAGTGTTTATTCGAGGCAAACCGAGTGTAGCGTAGATAGAATACAGGATTGAGTTTGCTGGAACTACCCAAGCATTCGAGTTCTTCAGTCCCTCATCGGTCAGTGTTTTAATGGTAGAAGTAAGATGCCTGTTGCATGCGGTCATGTCTTCGATCGTAACAAAGGGTATATCACCACCATAGTAGTCGCTACGTGATGTGTCCGGGGTTCCGCCTGACTTCATCCGGCGAAGAAGCAACGGTAATGAAGTGGTCTTCCAGCCATCGATAGTCATCATTCCAAATACCCCAACCCCTTCAGAAACCCACCCAGCGTCTTCAGTTCGTTGCCGGCAAAGGTGAAACTGTTAAGACCGGCCTGCATTCTAATCCCGTCGAATTCGCCGGGTTTGAAATCGGAGTTTTTAAGCTGTTCCCAGATACCCGGAACTTCTATAGTGTTACGGTTTCGCAGCCAATTCCAAAATTCAGAGTCACCTAATTTAGCCCCCCCTGGCAATTTGGCTACAGCCTGTAGCCATATTGTGGGATCTGAATAAGAGAGGAATAACTGTTTCGCACTGCGTAGATTTCTCGGCGAAAAGCCAGTCGTGCCCGGAAACGCCTGTTGCAGGTCCGATGCCACCATTTCTACTACCGATTCACCCCATCCAAGTGCTTGCTGCTTTTCCACAATCCCACGTCCAATGTCCCAGTAGAGCAGGATCAGGTCGCAATTGACCGCACGTGCTGCACATAGGCGGGCGGATAACACGCGAGCCTTCAGTTGCTCAATGAACTGCCGGTATTCCGGCGATGCGATGGAAACATCTTGCGATGTATTCATTTGCCGTCCTCCAATTCTTGGATGTTCGATGCCGTAAGCGTTTTCATCTGGCGGATCGCAATTTCATTGGTGGATTCAATCCATCTTTGAGGCGACAGCACAAAATAATTATTTCCGGCTTCATTTCTAAACCTCTCGAATTCGAGAGGTTTAAAATCAGGATTGCTTAATTTTTCCCACAAACCCAGGAATTCAATCGTGCTCCTGCTCCGCATCCAATTATTTATAATCGCAAAAGGTTCTTGCTTGTTACGATATTTGGCAATATCAGTCAGAGAAATATAGTCCTCATCCTTCTGAGAAACGATTGCAATCGCAGTGCCCTGAACTTCGATGGTGATTTTCTTATTTGTACTCATTTAAAACTTCACCACGATTCTTAAACTCTTCTTCCCCATCCCACATTTCACGATATGCGTGGACATAAGAAACCGTTGCCTCTTGGTCAATTTTAAAGTAATAGCGACAGAGCTTTTTGAACAAACGCAACATCTCATCATCGAAACAAAAATCAAGTATTCCCTCAAGCAAGCGTTCGATGCGCTGGGGATCACGGCATTTCTCTTGCAGGACAGAATCAACTTCAAAAGAGTATAGCTGTTCTGCCTGACGTGCAAGCTGCTGCTGTACCTCAGCGAGTTTGCTGATCGTCCCAACCATGTCGGCCATAGATTGATTCTGGTGGCTATTCATTATCCATATTCCCCTTTTTCTGTTTTGTCAAAAGGTTTTGCCCTTTTTCAGTCAGCCGGTATTTCTGGAGACGGCTATTTGGCTTATCCGGTATAGTATATACAAGCAATTGTTGGGAAAGCAGTTCACCCATAGTTCTTTTCAGGGACCCGGTTTTACTTTTTAGCCCCAGGGTATTGACCAATTCGTTCATAGAAAGCGGTCCCTGTCCAAGGGCACGCAAAACTTGAATCGACTGGGCCTCTGACTGGGCCTCTAACTGGGCCTTTTTCACTTGAACAACTGCCTCATAAACTACCTTACGCCAGATAGTCAGGACAAAAAAGCCGGAATCCACAAGAAATTCAGGTTGTCTCAGACCTGCCTTCCGGCAGCGGTTCAGCATATCGACCGTTCCACTGCCTGCCTTCTCAATATATTTTGTCAGGAAAAGCGGTTCAGCGATCAGCGGGTTGTAGGGTTGGCTGGCATGGGGCAGGAGCAGTTTTTCCAGTGTCAGCGGTGGATGCAAAATACCAGGATTCCAGATTTCAAGCCGGTCAGGGAAAAGCTGTACTTCCACGCTTGCATTACTGACGTAATCACGATGTGCCACGGCGTTAACGATACCTTCCGCGACAACCTCCTGGGGGATGTCATATTCAACAGGCGCCTGCGGCCCCAACTCACGGGTTCCGACAGATCTGTTCAGTTTAGACATAACAAAATCAACTGCCCTATCCACCATATCAAAGACTGTTCCTTTGAAAATCTGATAAGACGGAATCGGCTTGTGCTTCTCCAGTGTATGAAAATGCATGCACTTCACTTCCGAAGAGATCAGAAAGCGCTGGGGTTTGACCCCGAATAACAAAATGGCTGCGTGATTGGGTTTCCCCTTATCAAGAAGATCTAAATGCGTTAACACATCAATAACAGGGGTTGTTTCTGCCAGGGCATAATCACGGGCATTACGCGCGCGGGATAAGAACCACTGTACTTTTTCAGTCGAGATATCTTCCAGTGTGGCATCACGCGCAGCCGTTGCATCAAAAGGCCATGTTCGCAAACACTCCACATCTTTCAGATGGTGGACAAGGCTGGCATAGACCGCCCTTTTCAATTCCGGCAGACTGGTAAAATGATGTCTGATGAGCTGGCTGCCTGCTTTGTCGATCAGAGCTGCCATTTTGGGGTGACATCCTGCGGTACTTTTTTTTACAAAGATAAAACGGGGTTTAGATAATTCACCTGCCAGATTAAATTCATGCTGTGTTGGCGACACGCCTTTTGCATCTTCTGAACCATAATCACAGCCAAACAGACCGATGTAGATATCGCACTTTTTCACTTCATCAAGATAGAGCTCATCCGCCCTTCTATTCTGAGCAGGGACATCCTCGAACAGAAAAACATCATAGAATTGCTGAAAAAGCGGATCCATCCGAAAATACTCACGCAGTGCGGCACGTTCCTTTGCAAACTCTTTTTGCACACTGCTGATAAAGATGCGAATAGGTTTCATATTTTCTTTCCCAGATACCCCAATCCTTTCAAATACCCATCAAGTGTTTTAAGAGTCTCGGTTCGTTCGCTTTCCAGTTCCCGGCTGGGAACAGCGTATTTGTCCCAGAGATTTTCCACCACATGGATCAACCCGCGCTTCTCAGCATTAAGATAGCGGTTCAACTCGGTATTGGCAAGGTCATAGAGCTTTTTCAGTATGAGTGTCTTGGCTTCTGCCTCAGAAAGCTGTCCGCCGATAACACCGAGAATGCCGTTTGTCCTGGCAAGGCGTTCTGTGAGTGTGGCTTTGTCCTTGTTCAGAGCCGTTATCTTCTTCTTGTCTTCCTTGTTGGAGCTAACGAGTTTTGCCAGCTGGGTATCCACCTGCCGAATCAACTCCTTGCTCTCTGCCTTGAACTCATCGCCACCCAGACGTTTGAGCTGGAGCTTGTGCTCAAGTTCGTCGGTCCTGGTTTTCAGTGCGCGCTTGCTGTCTTTAATCCGTTTCTCAATGGCAGCTATGGCTTTATCCTGATCTTGCAGTTTTTGTAGCTCCTTGCGGGCAGAATCACCCGTACTGCCTTTCAGGTCGTCGATCAGTTCCTTAAGGGCTTTCTTGATAACCGAAGATGTAACGGTCTCTTCTTCTTCCGGTTCATAGGCGGCCACTTCCTGCGCGGTTTCCACTGCCTCGGCAAGTTCGCTTTGCATCTCGCTGATCTGCGCCTCCAGCGTTTCGATCTCATCGGCATCGGATTTGAAAAACTCCGCTATCAGGTAGTCATCAGGAATAAGAGTGTAGTGCCAGCCTGTGGAGATAATTGTCTTAAGATCATAGCGGATTTGCTGCCACCAGTTCACAAATACCCCGGCGCTCTTGAACTCATCAAGCACATTCAAGGGAATGAGCTTGTCTTTAAGCGTGGTCAGAAGTTCATGCCGTACTTCTGGCATCTTCCTGTCTCCACGAAGCTGGGCAAAGTCGTTACGGGCAACAGCCCACCAGGCTTCCAGTGCGTCGTGGTGCGCAATGAGGGTCTGCTGGAGTGCAGGATTTGCTTCCAGAGTAGATTTGATTGCAGGCTTTGCCTCAATTCCCGCATTGAAAGTAAGATAACCAGGGCGCAGAGGCTTAAAGAGCGTGTCGGGTTGAATCCCAAAACGAGCAAAGTCGGCAGTACGTGAAATGACTTCGGCTTCGGGGATTCCACCAATCAGGTGGGCCTGGACATTCTCTGGTTCAGGTTCAGGGGTATTGTCCACATAGCGGCGAATGTTGAGGTTGTAATCATGTTTTTCTACGATCTCGGCCTTGCTGACAAGACGGCTATATTTGGGAATCTCGCGCTTGTTGGTAAAGACAAAATCAATCTTCTCGATGTCTTCAGGACGCAGTTTGTTCTGGGCCTTTCCTTCAGCATATTCGCGATCGGCATTGATAAACAGCACCTTATCCTTCAGGGAATCGGGCTTGTTCTTGTTGGCCACGATCACACAGGCCGGGATGCCAGTGCCGTAAAAGAGGCCGGGTGGCAGGCTGATGATTGCTTCAATCACATCGTCATTGATAAAGAGCTCACGGATTAGCTTCTCCTTACCGCCTCGAAATAGCACACCGTGTGGCATAATGGTCGCCATGTGGCCTTCGGTCATAAGACTGGCCAGCATGTGCTGCACAAACATCAGGTCAGCCTTCTTACCGGTTTCGGGACACCATACGCGGAAGCGGTTGGGGAATTTTATATTAGCACGGTTGTAATTCTGCGAGAAAGGTGGATTCGCAATCACGCAGTGGAATTTACGCACCTGGCCGTTTACCAGGATCAGAGGATCCTCAAGAGTATCCCCATTTTCGATGGTGAAACGGGTGATGTTATGGAGAATCATATTCATGTTGCAGATTGACCATACTGTGCCGTTGGATTCCTGGCCGAAGAGGGCCAGATCATTGGGTGCCCCTGTTCTTCCACATATTGACGTGATTGGATCAGAAAACCGCCAGAACCAGGGGTGGGGTCGTAGATCTCGTTGCCTGCCTTGGGTTTGGTGATCTGCACCAGGAGACGAACCACTTCGGTTGGAGAGTAGAACTCGCCGGCTTTTTTGCCTGCACTATCGGCAAAATATTTGATCAGATATTCGTAGGCTGCACCCAGCAGGTCTGGAAATTCAAAATTCTCATTGACCAGCACGAATTGCGGCTGATTGAAGTGATCGAGCAGGTCAATCCATTTCTGGTCGGGAATCTTTGTCTTGCCTTTTACAGCGTTGAAATCGATGTTGTTTTTGAGCACTCCGGCGAGGTTGTCGTTTTCCTCTTCGATAGCAGCAATGGCTTTGTTGAGCATGTTGCCGACGTCATGCTTCAGATCCTTCAGTGCCGGAACTAACTCACCCTTCTGGAATCCATCATTTGAGTCATCCTCAACCTTAATCCACTGTTCATGCCAGCGGGCGCGAACGGGAACGAAGAAGGTCTCTCCGTATGATGTTTTGTCTTCCAGCAGTTCCTTGACGAGATCAGGCTGGTCTTTCAGATGAGCAAAATCAGTCTTACGCATTTGCTCACGCTTGCGGTCGAATTCATCAGATAGACGCTTTATAAAGAGCATCCCAAAGATGAATTCCTTGAATTCGGAGGCATCCATCTTGCCGCGCAGAATATCAGCGGACTTTAACAGGAAGTTTTCGAGTTGGGAGAGCGTGATTTTATTAGTGGTCAATACTTATTCCTCTTATGGGACAGATTATTATAATTACGAAACCAAGTTTATACCGTTTGTAATGGATTAAAAGCTTTTCATATATTCTGACTGAAAGCCTTCTTGGCCAAGCAATTGTAATATGATCAAGATCACAAAGAAAATCGCATATGAATATTAATATGATTTTAATTATAGATTTACTAATTTTAATTACGGTACTCCAGATCGTACCCTTCCTGATTTACGGCATCGATAAATTGTTCGCCCAATTGGGCATCTTCAGGATATCTGAAAAAGCGCTTTTGGCCACTTCGTTCTTTTTTGGGGTACTTGGTTCTATCGCTGCAATGATGATATTCAGGCATAAAACAAGAAAAACCTCCTTCCGGCATAATTTTGCAGTAATTGCGTTATTGAGGATTATTGTGCTGGTTTCTTTGGGCTTGATTTTGATGACTATACCCAACAGTTCTGCTTTGGAGAACTTTATTCAAACTCTACATTCGCTTTTTTCGTATCTATGGTAGTAATCTGAGATAATGGAAAGCAGTCCTTACACTTCTAAGACTCCCTGAACATCCCAAGGTCATCGAAAAAATACTTCCGTGCTTCATGACGTTTCTCCATCAGCATTTTAGGCCCCCTCCTTTACCAGAGTCTCTACAAGCGCCCTGTCGGTGTCTGCAAGGCCGATTACGTACTCGACATCTCCGCGAAGTATGCGCCATCCACTCCCAGCC
>Ga0209429_10002060_pt1 | contig 12071 bp, 9 predicted proteins | sample BarGraNGADG00212_3_FD_184493 | JGI IMG/M metagenome (GOLD analysis project Ga0209429, IMG submission 184493) | Arctic peat soil microbial communities from Barrow, Alaska - Barrow Graham LP Ref core NGADG0004-212 (SPAdes) (version 2) | ecosystem: Environmental > Terrestrial > Soil > Wetlands >... | reverse complement strand
CCTGATAATTGCGGTCAGCCACCAACTTTTGGGCCGCCGCATCGTCAAAGGCACGCGCCTTCTCCAGCAATCGCAGGAAGGTTCGCCGGCTGTTTGCCAGGTGATCGAGCGTATGCGCCTCCTTGGTCGCCCGGAACGGATGCACATCGAATGCCACATATTCGCCGTGAGCCCCGTACCGGCTGCGCTCCAAAGCGCGCACCTGGTTGAAGGCCAGCCTTAGATTGTTGCTGCCAAAAGGCTTGTCTTGATCGAACTTCAGGCCGTTCTGATCGTTCAAATGCAATGACCAAAGCTTGCCGAACGACATGGCAAAATCGATTTCGTCCGCCGGATCCAGCCCCGCCAAAATGGCATGCGCCGACTCGATGAGCGCTCCCACCCGCTTGGGATCGCGGGTCTGATATCCTAATGCGATCGCATGCCCGATGGTCGGAATGTAGGCCACATCCATCGGCTCGTTGGGCTTGGGTTCGATTGCGATGCGGACTTTTTTGTCGTGCGCCAGCATCTTGTCGATGGCGGCAACCAGGTATTCCGTGCTGCGGCGGCCGTTCTTGGATTCGCGCAGATAGGTGCCCTCGCGGGCCAGCCACAGGACAATCAGTTTGGTTTTAAGAACCTGGGCGATGTCGATGCATTTGAGCGAGCGCTCGATGGCGTATTGGCGGGCTTTGGGATCGTTGCTGGTATAAGCGCCGTCAATGGTCATCGGACTGAACCACAATCGCGGCGCCACCATTTCGGCCGCAATGCCGGCATCGGCGAGTTTCTTTCCCAGTTCCTTCGCCTCTTTGACCATCTGTTGCGGCGACTTGTTATCTATATCCGGCACCGCGTCGTCGTCGTGGAACATCATCGCGTCAAAACCGAGCCGCTTCAGTTGGGCGAGCTTCCAGTCGAACGATTGCGCCGGGCGCGTGGGCGGTCCGTAAGGATCGGCGCCTTCGCTGATGTTCCACGGACCAAAACAGAATTTGTAGGAATGCGATAGAGTTGTCATAGCTTTGGTCAGGGACACTAGCCATTGGCCCGGTTAAAAGAAACAAAAAAATGAGCGCGGACAAACGGCGCGACATAATATTATGCGGCCGCGTTTTATAGGGTCGCATTCGCTGAGGGCATCCGGCCTTCGCGTAAATTAAAACTGGGGCCGAGATCTCCATTCTTCAGATTTCCATTCCCGGCCGAACCTGGTTGACGATTCCGGCGCCATGACCTAATAAACCCCATGATTTTCCATCGCTTTTGGGTGGTCTTGGTTCTGTGCGGGGTGTCCCATTCATACGCCGCTGACTGGCCGCGACTGGGCGGACCCGGAGGCTCCGGGGTTTCTCCCGAGACGGGCTTGGCGCGTTCCTGGCCGGCGGCAGGCCCGCGCGTCCTCTGGACCTTGGATGTCGCCGAGGGTTTTGCCGGCCCGGCCATCCGCGATGGCCAGGTGTTCCTGCTCGACCGGATGAATGACCGGCAGGATGTCCTGCGATGTCTCGATCTGGAGACCGGCCGCGAGCTTTGGCGGCTTGCCTATGACGCTCCTGGAACTTTGCCTTACAACGGTTCGCGCAATGTCCCCACGGTCGATGATCAATTCATCTTCACGGTCGGGCCCATGGGCCATTTCCATGGCATCGATCGCCGGACTCATCGGATTATCTGGTCCAGCCACTTGGTCAACGATTTCAAAGATCCGCAAATCGATCGCGCGGAGCCACCCCAATCGCGCGCTGAAAAACTCGAGCGCGCCCAACTCCCCAGGTGGGGCATGACGCAAGCTCCGCTGCTTTACCGGGACCTGGTGATCGTCGCTCCGCAAACCCAAAAAACCGGCCTCGTGGCGTACGAAAAAGCCACCGGAAAAATCCGCTGGCGCTCGGCCTACATCGGGCGCAACTGGTACAGTCATGTGAGTCCGTATCTAACCACATTGGGCGGCATCGAACAGGTCATCATGCTGGCCCAGCCCAGCGATCCCGAAAAATCGCCCGATCAGGCGCCGCCGGCCATCGTCTCTTCCATTGACCCCAATACGGGGAATATATTGTGGACCAACACAACTCCAGGCCCTCTCAAGCTTCCCATTCCCCAGCCGCTGCGCATCGCGGACGACCGTCTTTTGATCACCGGCGGCTATGGATTGGGATGCGTGGGATTTCAAGTGGTCCGTGCTGCCAGCCAGTGGGACACGAAGGTGGTCTTCCGCAGCCGGATGGTGGCAACCCACATCCACTCACCCATTCTTTACCAGGAGCGAGTTTATGCCACCAGTTTCAAGGAACATGGCGGCACGTTGACCGGGCTGGCCTGCATGGACCTTAAGGGAGAACCGCTCTGGCAAACGGGCCCCACGCAACAATTCGATTTCGGCGCCCTGCTGATTGCCGACGGCATGGCTTTTGTCATGCACGGCAAAACCGGCGAGCTTCACTTATTCGAACTGTCGCCGGGGGGCGGCAAACTGCTGGCAAAATCCAAGGTGCTCAACGCGGAGAACGGCATGGTCTGGGCGCCCCTGGCTCTGTCTCAAGGCAGGCTCGTGGTTCGCGATCAGCATCAGATGCGGTGTTTGGATGTGAAACCGATCGAACGCTGAAGAAAACTGTCCACGCTCCGGCCCAATCCTTGATCAGGGAGCCGGACTGGGTCATGAAGCTGTGCTGCGAGTTCGCGGATCTGTGGGAACTCGGGTTCCGATGAGTTACCCTTGCTTCGGAACTGGGCTTGTGACAGAAATGGGCGCATTAAATTATGTTTACCGGTTTAGTGGAAGAAACGGGCTCGGTGGTGCGGATTCAGCCGTCCGAGAAAGCGATTCGCCTGACGGTGCGGGCCAAGGTATGCGGCCGCGGCTTGAAGGTGAGTCAGAGTCTAGCCGTCAACGGGTGTTGCTTGACCGTGGTAAAAGTCACGTCCAAGACGCCCTGCAAGCTGGTTGAGTTCGATCTGCTCAAGGAAACCTGGCACCGCACGAATCTGCAGCATGCCCCCGTGGGCGCGCTGGTGAATCTGGAGCGTCCGTTGCGCGCCGATGGCCAATTGGGCGGGCATTTTGTAACCGGCCACATCGATGGCATGGGCACGGTGACGCGCTGGGAACGGGCGGGGCAGGATTGGGTGCTCGACATTGCCGCGCCGCCCGAGGTGATGAAATATGTGGTCTTCAAGGGCAGCCTGGCCGTCGATGGCATCAGCTTGACGGTGGCGGGCGTTTTGAAGGGAGGATTCCGAATTTGGATCATTCCCCACACCTACGAGGTGACGGCCTTGCGCGAGCGCGCCGCTGGCAGCCGGGTGAATCTCGAGGCGGATATCATCGGTAAGTACGTGGAGCAATTTGTGAGCGCCAGGCGGAAAAAATGAAGCACCTGTCCGAGGCCCGGAAAGTATTCGATCTCGAACTGGCGGCGCTCAAGGCGGTGCGCGGCCAGTTGGACAGCGCCTTCGATCGCGCCGTGGAGCTGGTGGTGGCGTCGTTGCAGCAACCGGGCAAGGTGGTGGTGGTCGGCATTGGCAAGTCGGGAAATGTGGGGCAAAAAATTGCGGCAACGCTGACCAGCACGGGTTCGCCCAGCGTGGTATTGAACAGCGTGGATGCCATGCACGGCGATTTGGGCATTGTGCGCGAGGGAGACGTGGTATTGGCGCTGAGCTATTCGGGCGAATCGGAGGAACTCTTTGCGCTGTTGCCGGCGCTCAAGCAGCTCTCCGTCAAAATCATCGCCTTCACGGGCGCGGTGAAATCGACGGTGGCCCGGTTCAGCGACGTGGTGCTCAATGTCAAGGTGCCGCGCGAGGCGTGTCCGTTTAATCTGGCCCCCACCGCGAGCACGACCGCCATGATGGTCATGGGCGATGCGTTGGCCATGGCGGTGCTGCAAGCGCGCGGTTTCAAACAAAAGGATTTCGCCCGCTATCATCCCTCGGGCGCCATCGGCCGGGCCTTGCTCCTAAGGGTTCGCGACGTCATGCGGTCGGGCGGACGGTGTCCGATCGTCGGGCAGGCCACGACCGTGCAGGAGGGTTTATTGGCCATGACCCAGGGCAAGGCTGGCAGCCTTTGCATCGTGGATGGCCGGGGCAAGTTGGCGGGCGTTTTTACGGACGGCGATTTGCGACGGCATTTGGCAACCCCTGGCGGCGTGCTGTCCCAGCCGCTGGCGTCGGTCATGACGCGCCACCCGATTTGCGTGCGCGACGATGCGCTGGCCGCCGAGGCTTTGAAAATTTTCAAGGAGCGCAACATCGACGATTTGCTGGTGGTCAACGCCAAGCAGGAGCCGGTGGGACTGGTGGACTCGCAGGATCTGCCCAAGTTGAAACTGATGTGATTTTTCCGCCGGCCAATATTTTATTAAACCGTTTATCGAATCATTATTCCTGTGCGAAAAACCTGGTTAACCCTTGCTGGCCTGAGTCTGGCCGGCCTTTTTTTCTCCGAATCCATGAATGCTCAGGAGGCCCCGAAACAAACCGCCCAAACCTTGAACCGCTCGGTCACGCAAACGCAGCAACTCAAGTACTGGTTATTTTTGCCGAAGGGTTACGATGCCAAGGGATCGAAACACTGGCCCCTGCTGGTCTTCCTGCACGGCCTGGGCGAGCGCGGTGACAACCTGGAACTGGTGAAGAAACAGGGTCCGGCCAAGATCGTGGAGCAGCAGCCCGATTTTCCGTTCATCCTGGTGTCGCCGCAATGTCCGGCCGATCGTTGGTGGGAAGTGGATGCGATCGGCGCGCTGATCGACGAGGTCATGGAAAAGCACGCGGTCGATGCCCAGCGCGTTTATTTGACGGGGCTAAGCATGGGCGGTTTTGCCACCTGGGAACTGGGTTTGAAAACGCCGGAGCGATTTGCGGCCATCGCGCCGATCTGCGGCGGCGGAAATCCTTACCCGCCGTACGGTTTCGAGCCGAAGCGCGCCGAGGCGCTTAAAACTATGGGCATTTGGGCGTTTCACGGCGGGAAGGACCCCGTCGTTAAACTCGCGGAATCCGAGCGCATGGTCGAGGCCATGAAGAAATATGGCTGTCGCGAAGTGGAACTGACGGTTTATCCGGAGGCGGGGCACGAGGCGTGGACGGAGACGTACAACAATCCCAAATTGTACGAATGGCTGCTGAAACATTCGCGTTTGTTTTCCCTATCCCCATGAACGAAAAACATATTGTCCGCATTGGCAACGAACTGAAGGTCAACGCGCGCCAGGTGGCGACCACAGCGGTGTTGCTGGCCGATGGCGCGACGGTGCCGTTTATTGCGCGTTACCGCAAAGAGGCGACCGGCGGCCTGGATGAAGTCGCGATTACGACGATTCGCGACCGCTTGGATCAGTTGCAGGAACTGGATCGCCGTCGCGAGGCCATCCTGAAATCCTTGGAGGAACGATCGCTGCTGACCGACGTGTTAAAAACGGCGATCGCCGCCGCGGACACGCTCAACGCGTTGGAAGACATTTACCTGCCCTATCGGCCGAAGCGCCGCACGCGGGCGATGGTGGCCCGGGAAAAGGGTCTCGAGCCGCTGGCGAATTTGGTTTTCACAGGACAAAGTTCCGTGAATCCCGAGGCTGAGGCCAAAGCATTCCTCAACGCGGAGAAGGGTGTTGAAACCATTGAAAAGGCCTTGGCGGGCGCGCGGGATATTATAGCCGAGCAAGTCAGCGATGACGCCCTGGCCCGGTCCCGGATGCGCGAGTTCTTCGCCCGGCACGCGGTGGTCCAATCCAAGGTTATGACCGGCAAGGAAGCAGAAGGGGCGAAGTTCAAGGATTACTTTAACTGGAGCGAGCCGGTTACGAGCATTCCGTCCCACCGGCTGCTGGCCATTCGGCGGGGTGAAGAGGAAGGTTTCCTGATCCTGCGCGTCCATCCCGAGGAGGGCGAGGCGCTGGCGATTCTGGAACCGATATTTGTGACGGGCCAAGGGCCGGCGGCCGAGCAGGTCCGACTGGCGGTGCAGGACAGCTACCAGCGGCTTCTGGGCATGGCCATGGAGGCCGAGACGCGGTTGGAATCCAAGAAGCGGGCGGACGAGGAGGCGATTCGGGTGTTTGCCGAGAATCTGCGCGAATTGCTGCTCGCGCCGGCGCTGGGGCAGAAGAACGTGCTGGCGATCGATCCGGGTTTTCGCACGGGCTGCAAGGTGGTTTGCCTGGATCGACAGGGCAAACTGCTCTTCCACGAAGTCATTTATCCCTCTCAGTCGGATCGTCGGGCGGAGGAGGCGGCGCACGTCATCAAGACGCTTTGCGCCAAATTGAACATCGAGGCGATTGCCATTGGCAACGGCACCGCGGGGCGTGAGACGGAGGTCTTTGTGCGGAAGTTGGGTCTGCCGTCGTCGATTTCGATTGTGATGGTGAACGAGAGTGGCGCGTCGATTTATTCCGCCTCGGAAGTGGCGCGCGAGGAATTTCCGGAGCACGACTTGACGGTGCGCGGTTCGGTGTCTATCGGCCGGCGGTTGATGGATCCCCTGGCCGAATTGGTGAAGCTCGATCCCAAGTCGATCGGGGTGGGCCAATACCAGCACGATGTGGACCCAACGGCGCTCAAGCGGAGCCTGGACGACGTGGTCATGAGTTGCGTTAACGGCGTGGGGGTGGAGGTGAACACCGCCAGCCGGCAGTTGCTGGCTTATGTTTCCGGGCTGGGAGCGCAATTGGCGGCGAATATTGTGTCGTACCGCAACGAGCAGGGGCCCTTCCGCTCGCGCGAGGAGTTGAAAAAAGTGCCGCGGCTGGGACCGAAGGCGTTCGAGCAGGCGGCGGGATTCTTGCGGGTGCGCGATGGCCGGCATCCCTTGGATGCCAGCGCGGTGCATCCCGAGAGCTATCCGATTGTCGAAACCATGGCCCAAGATTTGAAATGCACCGTCGCCGATCTGCTGCGCGACCTGGCCTTGCGTCAGAAAATCCCGCTGCACAAGTATGTGACCGAAAAGGTGGGGTTGCCGACGCTGAACGACATCCTGGTCGAGCTGGCCAAGCCTGGCCGCGATCCGCGTAAAAAGTTCGAAGCCTTCCAGTTCCAGGAAGGCGTCGAGAAACTGGAGGATTTAAAACCCGGCATGAAACTGCCCGGCGTGGTAACCAACGTGACCGCGTTCGGGGCGTTCGTCGATATTGGCGTGCATCAGGACGGGTTGGTGCATGTGAGCCAGTTGGCGGATCGGTTTGTGAAAAACCCCGCCGAGGTGGTCAAGGTTCAGCAGCAAGTTACGGTGACGGTGGTGGAGGTCGATTTGCCCCGCAAACGGATTGGCCTTTCGATGCGCGCGAATCCGGAAATGGGCGGCACCGGCAAGGGGTCGTCCGAGGGGCCGCGCCCGCAACCGGCCAAGCCGGCGCCACGCGAGCCAGCGGTGGATTGGTTCACCGAGGCGATGCACAAGGGTTCGCAGCGCAGGTAGGTTGCCGCAGTCTAAAACCTCGTGATTTTTTCGAGCTGGCGGAAGCGTTTTTCGATATCGGCGCGAGTGACTTTTGTGGTGTGCTTCAGTCCGAAGCCTGCGCAGCAAAAAGAGGCAACCACGCTGCCGTACACCATGCCGCGGCGCAGGTTTTTCTCGATGGAACCCTTCTGGCTCGCCAGGTAACCCATCATACCACCCACGAACGAATCCCCGGCGCCGGTCGGATCCACCACCTTGAGCAGTGGATACGCGGGAGCGACAAACAGCCCCGACGGCCCGGAAAGGATCGAGCCGTGCTCGCCCTTTTTCACGATGACATAGCGCGGTCCCAGTTTGTGAATCTTGCCCAGGGCAGAGATGACGTTGTGGTCGCCGGTGAGCTGGCGCGCCTCGCTGTCATTGAGCACGAGGGCATCGACGCGTCTGATGAGTTTCAGCAGGTCGGCCAGGGCGATGTTGAGCCAGAGGTCCATGGTGTCGGCGACGACGAATTTGGGGCGGCGCATTTGATCGAGCACATGGGCCTGGAGCGACGGGGCGATGTTAGCCAGCAAAACGTAAGGCGTTTTTTGGCAGGCCGGGGGAAGTTTGGGCGAGAAGTCAGCGAACACGCCCAGTTCGGTGGCCAGTGTGCGCCGGTTGTTCATGTCGATTTCGTATTCGCCGGACCAATGGAAGGTTTTGCCGGGAATGCGTTGCAGGCCGGTCAGATCGATGCCGTGCTTCTGATAGAGCTGAATATAACGCTGCGGGAAATCGTCGCCGACAACGCCGACGACGGTAACCGGAGAAAAGAAGCTGGCGGCCACGCCCGCATGGCTGGCCGAACCACCCAGCAGGCGCGGGTTTTTGGCATTGGGTGTGGCAATGGAATCCAGGGCGGTTGAACCAACGACTAAGACACTCATGCGATTTCAGATTCTGATGTTTAAATGACCGTCATTTGTTTGTTATCCGCGACAACCTTGCAGGAATGATCGGGCGAACACAAAAGGAAAAATACGACAGGCAAACCCCGCCATGCGCCCAACCTCGCGGTTTCAGTCTCCGATGAGGCAACCGGCTGGCTCAACCGCGATCTCCGACGAACTTGCCTGAGTCCGATTCTCCGGCTTCAATCCATACAAAACTTTGTCGCACCTGCGACAAAGTTTTGTTACCTTGGATCAAGGGGTAAACGTCCGCAGTTGCCGTGTGGCTGCCTGGAGCACCTCGATCCGCCGTTGCCACGCTTGCTGCCCCATATAATCAGCCGGTAGGATTCTCTCGGGCAGGAGGGGATCCTTCGTCACCGATTCCAGCCACGCTTCCCGCTCGGTCGCCGCCCAGCGCAAGAGCGACTTGGCCGCCGCCTCGTTCGCCAGCGCCCCGCCTGGTCGCTCGTCGAGAATTTTCAAATGCCGGGCATAACGACGGTTGATAATCTCGAAATCCCAAGCGCCCGCGACGATTTCCGCGTCGGATTCTCCAGCGCATGGCCGCGCCTCCAGCATGATCAGCGATTCCACATTGATCTTACCGCCGGCGAGAACATGCCGTTCTTCTTCATTCGAGTCGGGGGTGATCCAGACGCTGTTTTGGAGGCAGCCGTAGCCCTTGTCACGGAGATACCGTCGCAGCCTTTCGCGATGAGTGTTCTGCGCCATGGGAACATCGAACAACACGATCCGCCAGCGTCCGTCCCATTCGCGAGACCATCGGGTCTGCGGATCTCGTCCGCCCAGCGCATGCAAACGGCCCTGCCAAGTGAGTCGATACAGGCGGTCATCGGGCGAGGCGGGGTTGCGTTCCACCAGTTGTTGTTTTTCCAATGTGGCGACCTGACGCAACAGTCCGTTGCGGTAGGCCCAGCCTTCGTATGAATCCGTCAGGTTGCGAAAGGTGGGTCGCATGAGCCTATCGGCCGACCAGAGCAGGAGGTTCAGGAACTCTTCAGTCTTAGGTTTCATGGCAGAATGCTAACAGATGAGCATCATTGAGACCATACCAAACTTTGTTGCAGCTGCGACAGAGTTTTGTCGAAGAGGCTCAGACGGAGAGGCGCTTCTTGAATTGCTGGCAGGCCTTGGCAATGTCCGGCGCGTTAAGAATGGCGGAGACCACGCAGACACGGCGGCCGCCGGCGGCCATCACGGAATCCAGGTTTTCGAGATTAATGCCCCCAATGGCGAACCAGGGGATCGCCACCTGAGCCGCCGCCCAACGGACGTAATCCAGCGTGGCCGGCTCGCTTTCGGGTTTGGTAGCGGTCGGGAAGACGGGGCCGACACCCAGGCAGGCCGCGCCGGCCTGGATCGCGCGTTGGGCTTGCGCCGGGGCGTGGCTGCTCAGGCCGATTTGAAGTTGGGAACCCGGAGGAATCAGTTCCGCAACCCGCTGGTGACCGGCGTCAAAAAAATCCTCCTGTCCCAGGTGGCAAAGCGGGGCTCCGACCGCTATCGCAACCTCGATGTGGTCATTGATAACCAGTGGGATGCCCGCCTGTTGGGTTATCGGCAGGATGGCTTCAGCCATGCGCCGCACCTCGTCGATCGGTGTGTCTTTGGCGCGGAGTTGGATGATGTCCGACCCGCCTTCGCACAATTGGTGGGCGAGATCGGCGACCGGCCGGCCATGGAGGTAGCCGGCATCGACGAACGTATAAAGATAACAGTCAGCGAGCGGTTTCATAAGGGCAGAAAGGCACTTCGATCGGTATCATAATCGTCCTCGTTCTCGTCCCTCGTCCTCGTCCTCGAATATTGTTTAAACTATTTCGACGACGAGGACGAAGGACGAGGACGAGGACGAAAAGAGTAGTTGGCGATAGCTGGTGTGTCGATTTAAACCCGTGGCTGGGGGCTGCGGGCAGGGCTACATCAAGCTCGCCTTTTTTCGTAGCATCCGGCGTGAGCCGGATCATTATTCTCCGCCGGGCATGCGAAAAACCGCACAAAATTCGAGAGTTTGAGCCGACTCCCGTCGGCTGCTACGTTATGATTGACGAGCTTGATGCAGCCCTGGGATGCGGGACAGTGCGAAGGCATCGAAGCCTTGCACAATGGATTGCGAAGTACCCGCCAAGTGTGCTACAAAAACAACCAACATGATTGAAAGAACGATCCGCCCATGAACGTACAACCACTCGCCTCGCTCGCCATGAAGAGCATCAATAGCCTGGTCAGTCTGCTATTCATCGGTCTGATCTTGCTCGCGGGTTGCGCCAAACCCGATCCCAACCGCTGGCAAGGCTACATCGAAGCCGAATTCATTCGCGTTTCCTCGCCCTTGCCCGGCGCCCTCGAATCCTTGAAAGTCAAACGCGGCGACTCCGTAAAAGCCGGCCAGGCGTTGTTCGAACTGGAACGCGCCGCCGACCTCGCCGTCCAACGAGAAGCCTCCGAACGCCTCCTACAAGCCAAAGCTCGCCTCGAAAATTTAAAAAAGGGCCAACGCCCCACGGAATTATCGGCCATCGCGGCGCGCCTGGCGCAGGCCAAAGCCGCGTTGGAACTCTCCCAATCCGAGTTCAAACGGTGGCAACAGCTCCTGGAAAAAAACGTGGCCTCGCCTGCTGAATTCGACCGCGCCCAAACCGCGCTCACCCGCGACCAACGTCTGGTCGAGGAAATCACCGCCCAACTGGCCACCGCCAGCTTGGGCGCGCGCAGCGATGACATCCGCGCCGCCGAAGCCGATGTCGCCGCGGTCGCAGCCACGCTCGCCCGAGCCGATTGGAACGTCGCGCAAAAGCAACAGGCGTCGCCCGAGGATGCCTTGGTTTTCGACACGCTCTATGTCCAGGGTGAATGGGTTCCCGCCGGCGCGCCCATCGTGTCACTTTTGCCGCCCCGCAATCTTAAAGTGCGCTTTTTTGTGCTCCAAACCCGCATTGGGTCCATCCGTATAGGCCAAAATGTTTCCATTCTTCTGGATGGAGTCGCCGAACCCTACGCCGCCAAAATCAGTTACCTCTCGCCACAGGCCGAGTTCACGCCCCCAGTGATTTACAGCCAGGAAAACCGGGCCAAGCTGGTCTTTATGGTGGAAGCCTGGTTCGACAGCCCGGATCCCGCTCGATTGCACCCCGGCCAGCCCGTGGACGTGCGCTTAAAACCCTGAAGGATTATGGAACCAGAAGCTTTTCAACGCTGTCATCCCGGAGGGATGGTTGAGAATAGCCCAGCGTTTCAACGCTGGGACCGTGACCTGGGCGTGCCAAGTCCCGAAGGGACGGCTGAAAACCACAAGCTCATCCGTCCCTTCGGGACTCAACCGTCGATCCGTCCATACCCAGCGTTGAAACGCTGGGCTATTCTCGTTTGTCCCATCGGGACAAAAACCGGCACCTATAGCTCAAATCCTAGCCAAAGATACTTGAAGTTTGGACCACGGATTACCCAGCGTGGCGGAGCCAAAACCAAAAACAAAGGCCACTACCTGCAATGCGGCTCCATCTCTCCCACCTCCATGATTCTGCCACTTATGATTCTGCCGCTGCTTCTGTCGGACCGTCGAAACTGTTGGCAGAATCATCGGTGGCAGAATCATGGGGGATAAACCTGAGAGAAACTTTTATGAGATTTGCCGCAGTAGAATCTACCGATCCTGAATTCATCATCGATGTCGAAGGCATCACCAAGCGGTTTGGCGAGCGCACGGTGGTGAACCAAATCTC
>Ga0209429_10002059_pt1 | contig 12072 bp, 12 predicted proteins | sample BarGraNGADG00212_3_FD_184493 | JGI IMG/M metagenome (GOLD analysis project Ga0209429, IMG submission 184493) | Arctic peat soil microbial communities from Barrow, Alaska - Barrow Graham LP Ref core NGADG0004-212 (SPAdes) (version 2) | ecosystem: Environmental > Terrestrial > Soil > Wetlands >... | reverse complement strand
CGCACCCCTAGGATATAACACCCTTAATGGTGTAGTACCTGGTTGTAATGAATACGCTGGTTATGTAACCTTCCGCGTGAAGGCAGATCAACCTAACTTCACTATTTCAAAACAAGTTCACAAAACCGGTGTTGAGGGCTGGAAAGAAACCGATGCAGTTAATGCCGGTGACAGTGTCGATTTTCTTATTACCTATAAGAATACTGGCACAACCGATCAGAATAATGTTGTTATCAATGACATTCTTCCAAAAGGCATGACCTACACTGCCGGCACGACATACGTTGCTAATACAACCAATCCAAACGGTATTAAAGTTGGTGATGGTATCACCGATGGTGGTATTAATATAGGTAACTACGCTGCCGGAGCTGCTGCATACGTAAAGTACAGCGCAACCGTTGTAGCCAATGATGCCTTGCCTACTTGTGGTGTAAATACACTTACTAACACCGCTAAGGCACAGACAAACAATGGCACGAAGGAAGATACTGCTAATGTTACCGTAACTAAGACGTGTGCAACCCCAGTTACCCCAGTAACTCCGGTTACACCAGCGACTACGGTTACACCCGCTCAACTTCCTCACACTGGTGCCGGTGAAGATATTGCAGCGTTCTTGGGTCTTGGTGCAATGGTTACAAGCATAGGTTATTACCTTGCAAGTCGCCGTCACGCATTAATGAACCGATAACCCGAGTCTGACCGCTCCTCACTTTCCTGAAGCGATTCAGACCAAAAAATACCCCGCATTTTAGCGGGGTATTTTTGATTTTGCAAACATCCCAGACTACCATGATATTACACAATACGTCCGACCGGACATAATCTGTAATAAATAACTATTCTGATATAATTAGAGGTAATATGGCAAAGCAAAAAAAGAAGCGGAATAAAGTTTACACTGGCGTGGATGCGGCTATGACCAAACCGGTGATTACCAAAATTTCGGCTGTTAACCGTAATAAACCGGCTCAATGGTGGTTCGAGCACAAAAAAATCGCCAAACCAATCTTGATTGCATCCGGCGTTGGTATCTTTGTAATTGTAATTATTATCGAAATCGTCCGTCTTGTAACTGGCGGCTAGAACAGCCCAATACAGTTCATTTGATGTATTGGATACTCTATTATTTGTAGCTCGGCTCAGTTTAGATTTCTCGAATACCAGTGTTATCGCCCTTGACGACGGTGACTTCGCAACCACGACGTTTAAATATCTTGATAGCCTTTTCTGTTTTGGCTTTATCTTGTGTGAACACTACCAAGCTTGGACCAGCTGACGTCATCCAGCCACCCTCTAAACCAGCCTCTTTTTGTTCAAATAGGATACCGGGTGCGTCGCAACGATAAAGCAACATTTGCATCCCCTTACCGCCAAAAAGTGTGTAATTATAAAATGCGTTACCTACTTTGGAAAAATCACCTTTTACCCAATATGGCATTATTTCCATAACAACCCACAAGCAGGACTTAGCTGCATTTATTCGCTCGTTGTGTCTTTCCCAACCCATTATGTTAACGTCAGTTTCTGAATTCTCTGGACCGGCAACTTTTACTTTTGGAGTCCCCACAATAAATGTCAGGTCTTTTGGTATATCTCCGTGGAAAATTTCTTCACATTCAGAGGAAGTGATTACGAAACCACCTCGACGAATCGTGTTAAAAGAACCTCCGGTTGATGCGCCGGGGAAAAGTTTTGTGTGGTCGCTGTCACTTTCCTCAACGAAATTATATGCTACCAGTCTCCTAATTTCCCTAAAGCTCATCGGTTCACCTAATAATTTATTAATCGCGAAGACCGTTGTTTCTGCCATAATAGCGCTCGAGCCAAATCCTACGTGAAGATATGAATGTGCAGTCGTCTCTATCTCAAAGCCGCCTGCATATTTGGTAGCTTGTTTGATTAGCATCGCATAATGTCTAACGAACATCTCACGTTCACTTTTTATCCTAATTTCGGGTTCATTAATTAATTTAACGTGTACGGTCGTATACGCATCACAGGCAAAGGACATCTCTCCGGCCTTGTAGTCGTTGTCGTCTGTAAACTTTAGTGCTGCATAATCCAACAAGCCGACATCAATACGACAAGGAGATTTTAGAGTAATTTCTTTACGTGTAATAGATATCGGCTTTGTTTTCCCTAATTTATTAATAACTGTCCCCGGTTTGACTGGTATTGGCGACCAGTCAACCGTATCATAACTGCTAGCTTCAAAAATCATTTCGTTTCCTCTAAACTATCTAATAAATGTTGAACTTTCAGGGCTTTTTGTTTAAAATCCTCAAGTGTTTTACTGTTATCTATAACTTGATCTGCCATTTCCAAAATCTGTCCCAGTTCTGTTTCACTCCTTTCATCATGAATAATTCTATCAAAGGTCTCGGCATCAACTCCATCTCTTTCCTGTAGTCTTTTATAACGATCTTCTTTCGGTGCTGTCAGACGAACAATAAGTGTATTCTGATGATTTCTTTTAAGCGCTTCTACCTCAGCCAATCTTCTTGGACCGTCTAGAATTAAATAACGCCTTGTAGTCAATTTACCCAATATGTTAGGGACCTGCCATTCTGGGTTTTCACTGTAGGCACGTTTTGCAAAAGCATGAACCGTATCATGATTTATTGGCTGACCATTTTTTGCCAATTTTCTTTCTATTGCCTCACTTGAACAGAAATAACCTTCTGGACGATTCACAAACTCACAAAATGCACTTTTCCCAGCTCCCGATTCGCCTACTAATATCATCAATAATGAGTCCTTTAAAGATAAAGGTTCACCACTTGCTGCTATTGTATTTACCAGATTGGTTTTCATTTAAATTTATCGTGTCTAGGTTTATCTAATTTATTCGTTTTTTTGTTATAAGTTCTTTCCTCGCAAAACCCAAATTTTTCTTCCATGACTTTTGTTAACGGTTCTGCGTCGTGAAAATCTTCAGCAATATTCGCTACCTTACATGCAAAAACAATTACATCTGTTACTTCAGCTTGAATTTCTTCCCAATTACCTTCCAATAAATCTTTTGCCATTTCACCGGCCTCTTCTAATAATTTACAAACCGCAATAAAAGAAGCTTTTTTTTCGTCTGGTGCGATTCCCTTTTTACTTACGAATGATTTTTCCCAAATTTGGATTTCTTTAATAGTCATACGCTTTTAACTCCTTTTAAATCATTACTTAAGACATCTATCACTGTTTTATGATAGTGTATCAAGCCCACTATCATAAATCAATAGATAATATTATTAGTTGTTTGTTCTATATATTGGCAATCTAAAACCAAACGTACTCCCCTTGCCTTCGACAGATTCAAACACAACTTGACCGCCGTGCGCGTCAATAACTTTTTTAGCCAAAAACAACCCCACACCCGTGCCGTCAGGGCGCTGTTTTTTCGCGTTACTGGCACGATAGAATTTACCAAATAATTGCGCCTGCTCACTCAGCGGAACACCAATACCAGTATCTTTGACGGTAAAGAGGACTTCATTACCTTCAACCGACAAATTTACATTAATTTTAGTATTCTCGTGCGAATAATAGAGTGAATTGTCAGCAAAATTCATCACTACTTGGCGAATTTTACCTTCATCAATATCAAGAATTGGAAAGTTTTTAGGCGGATGATACACATACTTCAAATTACGCGCGATTGCACTCGGTTGCAAACTATCAATCTCTTGTTCGACAATTTTCGACAGGTCAATCGGGTGTCTATCAATTGTAAATTTGCCCGTCTGCAACCTTGATACATTCAAAAAGTCATTAATCAAATGGACCATACGCTCACTGCTTATAAAAGCTTCATCCAACAAATGCCGCTGAGAGTTAGAGATCTCGCCCGCATCACCGTCAAGCACCATACTGATATACCCTTTCACGCTAGTCAGTGGCGTACGCAATTGGTGGCTAGCTATGCTGACAAATTCATCTTTTACCTTATCCAGCCGACGGAGCATAACGTTACTGGCACGAAGCTCTTTGGTAGCATTCGCAACACGCTGCTGCAAAGTTGCATTAAGTTCCCTGACCTCCTGAACAGACAAAGCATTTTGGATAGCAATCACCAATTCATTAGAAATGGTATTAAGTGCTTTTATGTCGCGACTTGTATAGCCCGAAGTCAGGTGATTACCTAAACATAAGTAACCAACTATTTTGTCATCCTGAACCAGCGGTAATATGAGTTCGATTCGATGACTCAACATCAGGCGTCGGATCGGGCTACTAGTATCTAACAGAGAGGCAACAATTAAGCCTTGACTTTCTTTATAAAATTTCCCCATCTGGACTACGTCGCTTTTAGGCAATTGCTTATGGCCCGACGTACCCGCCGATACGTAATGTCCATCGTCGGTATTAATAAAGAAAAACGCCTGTTCACTTTTTAGCGTATGTCCAATTTCGTATGCAGCTCGCTCAAGTAAACCTCGCAGATCAGTCGTCAAAGTCAAAGACCTGTTAAGCCGCGCAAAGAAATCATCGCTATTATAACTGTCTTTATAGAAAACCCGATTCGTAACTTTATCAAAGAATCTTTTAACTGGCTGAAAAATAAATGCCAGTAATAGGGCAAGCGTAATATTTATCGGGCTGAAACTTACCGATGAGCTAGTATTACCGTTGAAAAATACTACTGAAATAATATAGGCAAGATAGTAATAGACTAATGACAATGTTGTTAATGAAAGAATATACGCAAATGTCCTAATTACTGCCAACTTAATATCAAAGAACTGATATCTTACGATAGCTAACCCAATTGCTATAGACATGATTAATAGACTGATTGGGACCAATGCCTGGGCATTCGTAGACGACGCTAAAATAATATTACCCGCAATCAATATAATCGTTGCTTGAAGAAAAGCAAATATTATAAGACGATTTCGAGCCTTATCCTTTTTAGATTTAGTAATATAATTAGCTTTTATCAGTTCAAAAAAGGAGACTACGAATACTAAACCTACGATGATAATATATATTTGATATAAATTAGTAGCCCGATTTACGATTATGCCCGCATGTTCCCCCCAAGCTTCTTGTATCATAAACCCCGACATATTTAGCAAAAACTCAATAATAAATAATGCAGAGAAAAACCAATAACTCAAAATAGATACGGGCTTATTGACATATGATTTTATGAAAAAATAAAATAGGGCTGGGACAGCAAAAGAAATCGCGGAAGTAAACTGTATAAGCAGTAAACCAGTTGCCCCGCCAATGGAAAACATCTGCACTATATATTGTACAAACAACCATATACATGCAATATAGATAGCTGCGGCAAAAAATACTTTTGACTTGCTAAAACTACTAATAGCGACAATCGTAGCGATTACTACCATCCCTATAATAGAAATGACATAGATAATAAATAATAAAATATCCATTGTTGATATTGTAATTGACGAATGCTATCTTGTATACATAGAGCCTTTTGCTTCATAAGGTCCTACTATAAAATAATATGATAGAAACTCTCCCCAAATTCCCATATTTTAGATTATTTACTATCCACGATATTACGTGGTATCGTGACTACTATCTTGATAACAATTTGAATCCTTATTCAGATATCAGCCCTGACGACCTATTGGTTTGGTTGGACTATAATAATGATTTAATGGTAAGTGAACTAGAAGAGGCTGTCGTGCTTCGTTATACGAATGTCCTCGACAATAATCTAATCAATATTATGCCCCTGATAAATCCGCTAAGTGACTCAATTATCGAAAAAGTGATGGCATACTTGAGTAGTAATAATTTGCCACTTGAACTGCATGAAGTTCCCGCGGTGATATGCGACAAGCTTGGCCAAGATAAATGGCTTATTGAAGATGACATCAATAGCGTTGAATATGTACTTAATATCGACCAGCAAATATTGCTTGAGGGGAGTGATTTTAGCCATCAACGTAACAGGGTTAAATCTTTTGAAAGAGAGCATTTAAACGATTTAATTGAGGTTAAATATTATGAAGAGATTCGAAATGAAGTTAGAGAAGCGTTTCTGAATCACATAAGTACGATGCCTCTTGATAATAGCGAAGAGGTGTCACGAATAAATATCGCAGAGCCTGCTGCGATTAAGAAAAGTCTCGGATACGCTTTAACATTTCATAAAAAAGCATTGATAATTAAAATTAATGGGAAGATTGTATCGCTTGCTATGGTTTCAAACCTTGATAAGAACACTGTTGGAGGGAACTTCCTAAAAGTAGACTGCTCCGTACGAAATATCTTTCGGTACACTGTATATCAGTTAGCGAAGGCATTAAAGCAAGCGGGAATCACGGAAATTAATATCGAGCAAGACCTTGGGATAGATGGTATCAGATCATTCAAAAAAAGCTTATCGCCATCGCGATTTCTTGACAAAAAAATTATTCGTCCTCGCCACCAATAGACCATAACCTATAGGTTATTTTATCAACCATCTCTGATGGTTTGTGGTCAAGGTGTTCGCATGCCCTATCCATAGCTTTATCAAGAACCCTAGGGATATAACGCTTTGATAAATTTGTATTTTCAAACAACATATTCGCGCTTAGACCTGACTTATCAGCAGTCATTATGAATAAACCGATAGGTAAATGAGCATAGCTGGCACCTTTCCCAGAAGATGCTATACCTGGCGTGTACATATTTATTTCATGTTCATGACCAGCAGAAGACGTAGGAAATTTTTCATCGATATAATTTACATTGAGCCAATACAGGCTATCCATATCATCAACATAGAACGAAAAACAAGTTAGCTTCATTACATCATTTTCATCCCCAGCGTATGTCATAGCAACCATAGTGCTGTTTGATCGCAATAGTCTGTAAAAATCTTCTTTTGAATCCTGCATAGATATAGGGTGACCTTCACCTAAAAAATCAAAACGATCATTAAATATTTTCCACATTTCTTCTGCCTGCTGGTCATTTATCTGTTCACCCATATCAAGAATTGTCTTAACCTTGCCATCTGATGTATATAGGGGCCCCATGTTTTTATCATAGAAATCTTGAACGTCACTCAAACTAAGCTTTTTACGCTCTCCCCTATCCTCTTTTTGTTCCGCGCAACAAGAATATAAGTACAATGCTGCCTGCTCATCACCTTTGGCAGCACGATGATCAACCAAAGGTTTTTCAGTATGTCGCACTCCAACTTTATCCAACATCTCGCCTAAAGCGATTGATTCGTCGTTATTATGATCGCTAAAATAAAGGGCACATTTATCAGCCGAAGTTGCCAGTATATCTGTAAGTTGATTCTTTTCATCACCGTTAAGCTCGTGGACAGGCAACGTCAGTATTTTTACGTCCGTGGATAGTTCTTCTGCGTACTCTTTACACCTACTCGCGTCATACCCCATAGCCAAACCATGACTTATATCCATCAACGCAGGAATGCGAAAATTACCAGAATTTATAAAGCCAGTATTTGGGTCGTCGACAATTTCTTCATAAGACTCATCCGATAATATCCCACGACGTCTTGAACCATCATTACGGTAATTGCATATATCTGCATAACTATTAAAGTCAACGACTGGACATTCCAAACCTCGCTCAACTGATTCGATAGGTATAATGTTTTTTTCTTTTTCAACAAAGCTTTCATTAGACATTAGTCAGAATCACCTTTCTTGTTATGTATCTTGCTACTACATATAATATAATAACTCTTTTATTATGTAAAATTGTTAGGTCATAATATTAGCCAATTATTATACCTATCTATGTATATTTTAAGTAGCTGTAAATCATAAGACGCAATTGCCCATACTTTTTTAAAATTATGATACAATTTTAATAGATATGACAAAAATAGCAATCATCGAAGATGACCCGGTAATTAGCCAAATGTATCGTATGAAATTTGAGGCGGATGGCTTTGATGTGCAATTAGCCAACAACGGTAAACGCGGTGTTGCGCTGGTTGAAGCTTTTACGCCCGACATTATATTGCTTGATTTGCAAATGCCTGAAATGGATGGCGCCGAAGCTCTTGGAATTATCCGCAAAAACGATTGGGGCAAAAATATACCTGTTATTATCCTTACTAACCTGGGCGAAGAAGAGTCACCAAAAGAACTTCGAGCCCTCGGCATTCACAGCTACATCGTCAAAGCCAACCTTACACCCCGACAAGTCGTCGAACGCGTCAAAGAAGCCCTAAATATCGCCTAGATATAACCTTAAATTGGCAAAACCATGAAGAATATCTTCCGGGGCACTACTTTGGTTTCCCAGATGGGGAATAATCTCGTGATTCGTATACATTAAAATTGACATTATCATAAGTTTATGCATTAATTGTTAATAGGCTAATCCTCTTTCGCATAAATTGCAGAAATTGAAGGGTTAAGTACTTTAAAAAGGAGGTGATATTGTTGGATAGATACTATGATTTTACCGCAGAGCCAAAGTCTTTTTGGCTAACAGTCAATCGGAAGTGTAACTTTAGATGTAAATGGTGTTACGCAGAGAGTTCAGAATATAAAGCAGAAGATGATATGACTCTCGAAAAAGCCAAAGAAATTATTGATTTGGCCTGTAACATGGATGTACATCGAATTACACTTATCGGTGGAGAACCAACCTATTGGAATAATCTTGTTAATTTTAATCGATATTGCAGAGACAAGGATATCCACGTAGGAATGGTTACAAATGCTTGTAGATTTGGCGACGACAAATACTGGAACTGGTATTTGAAATCTCCCTGCGAAAGCGTAGGAGTTTCAATCAAAGGTGTTAACCCCACACAGTTTTCCAATTTGGTCGGTACACCGAATTTGTTCAAGCAAACAATCCATGGAATTAAGCGAGTTATGGACTATTACCAGGATATTGGCGTAAGTACCGTCTACAGTAGCCTAGTTACAATAGATGACCTAAAAGAAATTGCGACTACTTCAAAAGAATTAGGAGCAAAGTCTTTTATGGTGAGCCTATGTACTGCTACGCTGTCTGATGATGGGCCTTCGGGTCAATATATGGTAGAACCACACAAACTCGCAACCGATTTAATGGACGTGTACCCTTTTCTTGATCAACTTTATGATAGTAAAGTTACTATAGAAATGTCATTACCACTTTGCCTATGGCCAAAAAGTTTTATCGACCAATTGATTAACAAAGATCAGATAATGAACATCTGTCATGTTCAAGACAGATCAGGATTAATTTTTGATACTAACGGTAATGTCATGCCATGCAATGGTATGATGGGAATTTACATTGCCGAAAAAGATGTTGATTTCATTGACGCCGAAAGTCTCAAAAATCATCTTAATAGTCAAGATTTGCGCAACAATTACGCCGAATTACTACGGTATCCGGCAGATTGTTGCAAAAAATGTAGCTATAACGATAGATGTAGGGGCGGTTGTGTCATTAATTGGACAGTCTTAGAACCAAGTCTTTGTCGCGCATTATAATGAAGGGAGGTGAGAAAAGTGGTCAAATTCATTCAACAACTCCAAAAAAGTGGATCGAAAGAGGTTATTGCAATGAGCAGTAGTAGCCCTGCAATGGCAGGCAATTGCCATTGCAACAGCCCAGGACCAGGCAATTGCAACTGTGGACCAGGTGTCTGCGGTTAATCTATTGACTGACTAGGATCGATTCACAACAAGGCCCGATATTTTTATATCGGGCCTCTCTTATTGTGTAGTATAGTAAGAATTATGAAATATTCATATACTATAAAGTTATTTATTGATGATGATATTTGGAATTGGTATGATGCTAGCCAACATTCATCGCATGGATTTGACTGGCGAAATAACCTTAATGATGAAACTGACATAAAAATCTATAATCAAATATCAAAATCAAAGTTTCAAAAAAAAGATGCTCACGAAATTTTGGAAAAATATTTAAAAGATAAATACCAAAGCCAAGCAGAAATTATTACTGAATATACAAATAATGTAAAAAAGGAATTTGATAAAAAATTCGACACGGCGTGCAATACTCTCGAAAAAATCACAGGCAAGGAACTTGTCTTAAAAAAATATAAGTTTATTCTAACAACTTTCCCGCGTTGTCCGTACAACCTGGAGACTGGTGAGATTTTCTTTTATATCACGCTAAATAAATTCTGGGTCGACCCGATTGAAAATTTTTTGCATGAAGTCTTGCATTTTCAATTTATTCACTACTGGCAGAATAACCCAAAATCACCCGTTTCGAAATTATCGTATGAAGATTTTGAATTCCTAAAAGAATCTTTGACTGTTGTTTTAGACAATGATTTAAAACCATTAATAAACAATGCGGATAGAGGATATCCTATACATCAAGAATTTAGAAAAGAATTACATAAAAATTGGAAAAAACATCATGATTTTGAAAAACTAGTTGATTTTGGGTTATCGGTATTAAAGAATTATCAAAACTGAGAAACAATTATAAAATACCGTGGAAGCGCCCGTAAGAGCCCCCAAGAACGTCTTCGGCAGCGCTTTTTTAAATTACTTTTTTGATTTCATTATATTTATCAAAATATATCTCATTAGGTTTTTTGCCTGTTTGTTTTAGATATTTTTGCACGACATAATATCCTGCAATATATCCAGACCACCTCGGCAGGCCTAATTGCTCATCACCTCTGAAAAATATTTTTCTGCGATCATATTCGCTACTATTTAGTTGATCTTTAAGTGTATTTAATATTATTTTCACTTCAGTTTTTGGTATTTTTTTCACAAAGTCTAAGAAAAACTCGCTATTTGTAATATTATTTTCTGATAACGCTTGGTTTTCAAATGCTATTGCCAAGCCTTCAAATATCATAGCGTCCACTAATGAAGATGCGTATTCTGGGTTTTTAGCCCACCGCGCTGCGTGACACAATTCGTGACAAATTGTCTCAAATATCGATTCTGCGCTAATACCATCTACCTCCACGTCTATAGTTACAGTAATAAAACTTGCGCTATACGTGTGCCCACCAATATGATCCTCGGGGGTAAAATCGAAAAGCGGTGCAAAAATAATATTTATTTCATAATCGATATTCAACTTCGGCACAGCGTATTCCTCTGCCATTTGTATAGCTACTTCGATTTGTGGAACGAATCTATTTAACGCACTATTTGCATTTGCGATATACGGGATTAGCTTACTCATGTATATTATTTTACAATAAAAGCACGGGATTATCTAAACCACTTGTTACGTACCCATACACAAAGAAGCTCTAGATATCTTGTTGGCCTTTTTGGTCGGCTATTTTTCGGGCTGCTAGAATAACGTTATCGAATAAGGCTGCGACCGTTAATGGACCAACACCGCCTTTGATGGGCGTAATTGTCAAGTCTTGACGTTCGCGAATATCATCCGCCAAATCACCGACAATTTTGCCGTGTTCGGCTGCAGCGCCCGCATCAACTACTGTTGCCCCGTGACTTATCATATCGCTTGTGATAAGACCAGGTATACCGGTGGCTGTCACGATTATTTCGGCCGATTTAATCTTTTCTGCTAAATCAATCGTCTGATCGTCGTAAACCGACACGTCTAGCCTCGCATTTTTCCACAAACTGGCGAGCGGTGCACCGACTAAACGTCCCTCGCCTATGATTGCGATCTTTTTCCCATTTAGGTCAATATTATAACCAGCCAACAACCAATCAATCGCTTTTGCTGTAGCTGGGATAAATGGCGACTGACCTCCGCCGAGACCGTCAACATCCTTTTCGGGGCTGACGGCATCTACGGCTTGGTCGGTTTGCATAGGATTTAACAACGGCAACTGGACGATAATACCGTGAACGTTTTTATCGTTATTCAATATTTCAATCTGTTTTATCAACTCCGAATCAGCCAGAATATAATCATCGACTTCAATCAATATATCTTCACCGTATTTGCACTTTAATCTAACGTAAGTATCAATTGTAGGTTCATCGCCCGTACGTACAATAGCTAAACGCGGAATAATACGCCACGATTGACGAAGCGCCCGTACCTGTTTAAGCTGACGTTCTTTTATATAACCAGCTAATTCTGATCCATTTAATAATTTCATACTCATTAGCTTAACAGATAGGTGTC
>Ga0209429_10002055_pt1 | contig 12083 bp, 8 predicted proteins | sample BarGraNGADG00212_3_FD_184493 | JGI IMG/M metagenome (GOLD analysis project Ga0209429, IMG submission 184493) | Arctic peat soil microbial communities from Barrow, Alaska - Barrow Graham LP Ref core NGADG0004-212 (SPAdes) (version 2) | ecosystem: Environmental > Terrestrial > Soil > Wetlands >... | reverse complement strand
TTTTGTTCTGACAGTTAAGATAAGCCATGGATTGCCATTGCATTTTCATCAATTTATCAGAAAGTTAATACAGGAATGTACTTCAATTTTTATTGCCTCCAAAGAAAATAAAAGTAATGAATTTTTTCTGCTAATTCTAAAATTATTCAAAAAGCACATTATCAGTTAAAACTTAAAATTAATACAAATTGAGATATAACTATTAACAAATTGTACCTATGAAATATATTATTACATCTTATTTTTATTCTTAAAATAAGTAATCAGAATGCGTAATTTGACAGGTAAGCAAAACCGTACTCTTAAAATCCTCGAGATCCTGGTTTCTATAGTAATTATAGGACTGATTTTATTCCTGATTTCAATATTATAGAGTCAGTATAAACCTACGGACGGGATTATAACTACCTTGGAATAATCTTTAATCTGGCTTCAGTATGCTCTGAGAATGCATTACATTGTTTAAGATACTCCTGCATTTCATTCAGGTTATCTCCGAAAATATTTTCACTGAATTCATGTGCCCGCTGCAACATTTTGATGTATGGGTTACAATCTCCTTGTCTTGTTAATTTTCTTAATGCGCCAAGGTAATCATCCCTGAAAACGGTTGGTATGATAATCTTTGACTGACGAGCGTAAGTCAATTCTGCATTCATCATTATTCTGGCAATTCTCCCGTTCCCGTCAAGAAATGGATGTACTTCACTTAAAATAAACATCATGAAAGTGGCTTTTGAGAAAGGATGTTCCAAAGATTTGTAAAAATCGTAACATTGTATTAATGTCCCCTTTACCAGATTGAAATCTACAAATGAAGTATTTCCCGCAAAATTGTTTTTGTCCTTAAAAAGACCAGGATTTTTTTTCGGTCTTGCACTAAGAAGAATTTTATGCCGGTAAACAAGTATATTCAGAAGATCGTCAGGAGATTGGGGCGTTACTGACATTCCCTTGATATTCGAAACAATATGAAAGGTACCCAGGACATCATGGCTGTCCTCATTCCTGGCGGGTAATGGTTTATTTGTTTCAATAATTTTTTTTGCTTCATCCACCTCAAAAACAGTTCCTTCAATGTAATTAGAAAAGTAGCTCTCAAAAAAAGCAAAATTATGAAAGGACTTAGCAGATATATTTTTGTCTGGTCTGTATTTAAATTCGTTTTTTTTCAATTCACGGAACAAATCTTCGAACAATTTCATCCTGCCCGGATCATAAGGAAAACCGAAAGCTCTTGCAACAGCAATCGGAGAGGATAGTATTTTTGATGAATGAGTCGAAAGCAAAGCGCTTATTATTTTATTTAATTTTTCTAACTCCTTCTCCATTCCGAGTTCTATTGCAATTTCCTTTGCCTGGTCTCTTACTTTGTTTATTTCATCTTCCCCATTTACTCTGATAATTTGCTCTAATTTACCCTCTATTTGAACCAGGGTCAGACATTTTGCACTTCCACTTATGTTTTTAGAAGGTTGCAGATTCTCCAAAAATGCCCTTTCCTTTTGAGAAACATACAACTCCCCTGATATCGCATTATCGCCTTTAATAGGTTTATGGCCAGAAAGGAACCGAAGAATAATTCCAGGCAAGTTTACCTTCTTGGTATAGGAATATGTTAAAAAAATATGACCTTCCTCTGTAGGCTGGAATTCAAATGCCGAACGATGGCTCAATAATGCTCCCGGATAAAGATGTCCAAGTATCAGAAATAAATTTCTCTTTATAATATCTTCAATTGGCTCTTTAAGGTTGGAAGAATATAGACGTGGGGCAATCTTTCTTATTTTACCACCTTTTTCAAGTCTGGAAATTTGTTTTGAGATTTTCGGATCTGAGGAGCCAAAGATTATCTCCTGCAGGTGTATAGGTAAAATATTTTCCATTATATGATCATTTTATTGCAAAAATAGATAATATTTTCCAGTAAAACATGGAATCAGGAGATTAATTTCCAATATAAATTATTTGAGCAGCAAATATTTTCCACCTAAAGTCTGTATTTCATTGGAATTGACAAATAATTTTCATCAAGAAGTTAAAATGGGAAAAATATTTCAATTGATACAAATAAATATCTTATGTAACTGAATTTGGAGAAGTTTATGAAATTAAAAAGTTAGTATATCGAATTAACAGCCTTCAAATAAGGATTCATCCTCACGATCATAACCCTCCACATTTCCATGTTATAATAGACAATATTGATGCCTCTTTCAATATTTTGACTGGAGAGCTAATTAAAGGCACCATTGATGCCAAAGACCATAAGAAAATAAAATACTTTTACAAAATTGAAAGGGAGAAATTAATTAAAAATTGGGAAGAACTTAAAACAGACTTAATAATCCCTTAAACTGTATAACTGGTTACAGTTTGATCAACTAAATTTAAATTCAGAGTAAAAGTGACAGAAGAAAAACTTGCATATTATATGTTTATTTCTGAAATTTGAGACTGCGACACCCCACCATATCCTTTAGCACAAGGAAGCAGCGAGACATTGAATTAACGGGGTGTCGCCTTTTTGATAGTTTAATCTATTCTTTGGCAATATAATTTCTATAAATAGTTATATAATGAAAAATAATATTCTCTTGGTACTATCATTCTTCCTTATCCCTATTATAATTAATGGGCAAACTCAGGAAGCCACAACCTCAAATGGTAAGAAAGTAATTTTAAAAGCTGATGGTACATGGAAGTATGCTGAGGAAGCCACAACTTCAGATGGAAAGAAAATAATTTTAAATGCTGATGGTACATGGAAATATGCTGAGGAAGATCGTATTGCGGCAGAACAGCAACGTCAGTCTGATATTATTAACCGGTCAAAAAATGCACTTGTTAATTCAAAGAATGCAGGCACCAATTCAACAAGTGAAGGCATCGCAGGGGGAACAGGCAATCAGGGAGTTCCAACCGGATCACTTGATTCAAAAATATATGGTCCGGGTGGTGGTACCGGCGACAAGGGGATTTCTTATAATCTTCAGGGACGTGGATTTCAGAAACTTCCATCGCCAAAATACGAGCATCAGGGTGAAGGAACAGTTGTTGTAGAGGTAAGCGTTGATAGATCAGGTAAAGTTATCCAGGCAACACCAGGGATCAAGGGATCAACTACACTTGATGAATATCTGTTAAGGGTTGCTAAAGAGGCAGCCTTACATGCAACCTTTGAAGTGAAAATAGATGCTCCGGCAATTCAGAAGGGGACAATAACCTATAATTTTAGCCTCAAATAGCTCAAAATCCAGTTCAGGAGAATATCCTAATTGCATAGTCGATTGCCCCGATATGATTGATGAAATACAGCATTACCGTTGCAGCGAGACATTGGCTTCACTCGGGTGTCGCTTTTTTAATACCCCTCTTAATAATTGTTTAACCTCTATTCGGAAAACTTTATTACTTTTAATCTTTCAATGTCAAAAACTTAACCTCGAACAATGTCCGATAACAATAAGATCGAAACAACCCTCTGGAAAACAGCCGATAAATTACGTAATAATATGGATGCAGCTGAGTACAAGCATGTGGTACTTGGACTGATCTTCCTGAAATATATTTCTGATTCATTTGAAGACCTGTACAATAAATTGAAGTCTGAGGGAGCCTCCTCCGGTGCAGATCCAGAGGACAAGGATGAATATACTGCTGAACGTGTATTCTATGTACCACCATCAGCAAGATGGACTTGGTTACAGAAACGGGCCAAGCTCCCAACAATAGGTAAAGATATTGATGAGGCAATGGATGCCATTGAGAAGGACAACCCAACACTAAAGGGAGTACTTCCGAAAGACTATGCAAGACCTGCACTTGATAAACAGAGACTAGGAGAATTGATTGACCTGATAGGCTCAATTACACTCAGCGGAAATGGAACTGGAAATAATAAAGGCAGAGATGTTCTTGGTTTTGTATTTGAATACTTCCTGGGACAGTTTGCCGATGCCGAGGGTAAGAAGGGAGGCCAGTTCTACACACCACAGAGCATTGTTAAGCTCCTTGTTGAGATGCTTGCCCCAGAAGCTGAAAAGAGAGTGTATGACGGCTGTTGTGGCAGTGGGGGTATGTTTGTGCAGAGTGAAAAGTTCATCGAGATGCACGAACACCGTAAGGGCAAGATCAGTATCTTCGGACAGGAGAGTAATCCCACTACATACAAGCTATGCAGGATGAACCTTGCCATCCGAGGTATTGAAGCTAAGATTGAACTTGGAGACACGCTTCTGAATGACAAACTCCCTGAAACAAAGGTTGACTATATCCTTGCTAATCCGCCTTTCAACGTGAGTGACTACCAGATTCAGAAGGATGATCACCGGTGGAAATATGGTGTGCCTCCACCTGGCAATGCTAACTATGCCTGGCTGCAACATTTTATCAGTAAACTGGCTCCGGGAGGAACAGCAGGGATTGTTCTGGCTAATGGGAGTATGAGCAGTGACATCAACACTGAGGGTGAGATTCGTAAGAACCTTATAGAAAATGATCTGGTGGATTGTATGGTTTCTCTCCCAGCACAACTATTTTACAACACTCAAATACCCGCCTGTCTTTGGTTTCTTGCCAGAAATAAGACCAATGGGAAGTATAGGAACCGGTCAGGTCATTTCCTCTTTATTGATGCCAGGGAGATTGGTACAATGATCAACAGGAGGCAGAAAGAGCTTAATGACGAGGATATAGCTTCTATAGGAGAACTATACCATAACTGGAGAAGTAAGGAGTGGGAAAGCAAATATAAAGATGTACCTGGGCTATGCCAATCAGTACCAGTGGATGTAGTGCGTAAAAACAACTTTGTACTTACTCCCGGTAGGTACATTGAGTCAAAGACGGTTGAAGATGATGGTGTTGAATTTGAAGATAAAATGGAGAAGTTAATCTTAGAACTGGGTGAACAGTTATCTAGAGCTAAAGAGGTTGATGAAAAAATAATAGAGAATCTTTCCTCAATAGGTTATAATATAAAAAGAGTATGATAGAGGAGGGGTGGAAAATTATTAGGCTGAATGAGATAACTTCAAAAATTGGAGATGGCTTGCATGGAACACCCATTTATGATGATATGGGGGAATATTATTTTATAAATGGTAGCAATTTAGTAAGTGGGAAAATAGAATTGAAGTCTAACACAAAAAGAGTATCTGAAACAGAATTTAAGAAGCATAAAAAAGAGCTATCTGAAAAAACAATTTTGATCGGTATTAATGGAACTATTGGGAATGTAGCTCTTTATAATAATGAAAAATGTATTTTAGGAAAAAGTGCAGCATACTTAAATGTCAATGAAAATTTTGATAAAGAGTTTTTAAAGTACATTTTTTTAAATGATCATTTCCAAAAGTATATTAGGACAAATGCCACAGGAACAACTATAAAGAATGTTGGATTGGCATTACTTCGTGAATATGAATTCCAGGCACCTGTTAATAAAGACGAACAATCCCGCATCGCCTCCATCCTCTCCTCTCTTGACGACAAGATTGAACTCAATCTCCAAATGAACAAAACCCTTGAAGCTATTGCCCAGGCGATCTTCAAAGAGTGGTTCGTGGATTTCCGGTTCCCTGGGTTTGATGGTGAATTGGTGGATGGGTTGCCGAAGGGCTGGAAAGAAGTTCCTGTCACTGATGTAGTAGATACTATATCTTTAACGTATAAGTTTGTTAATGATAAAGTTGTGTTTTTAAATACTTCTGACATTCTTAATGGAGAAGTTCTGAACCAAATTCCTACAAATAGCAAAACCTTACCAGGACAGGCAAAGAAATCAATCCAAAAAGACGATATACTTTTTAGTGAGATCAGACCTGCTAACCGGAGATTTGCATACATTGACTTTGAGGCTAGCAATTATGTGGTCTCAACAAAACTTATGGTTTTAAGGTCCAAGGGAACAATTGATCCATTGGTTATTTACTATTTTTTTAAAAGGGATGAAATACTTAATGAGCTTCAAGCATTAGCGGAATCTCGTTCTGGTACTTTTCCACAGATAACTTATACCGTACTTGGAAAGTTGAATATGGTAATACCTGATGATAATACGAATAAAATTTATACTTCATTTTTAAGGTCAATATTCAAAACCTTAAGGAATAATCAATGTGAGAATCAAACCTTAATTCAATTACGAAATACTCTTCTTCCTAGATTAATGACCGGCAAAATAAAAGTTGCTTAAATAATTACTCAATGCACACCATCACCGAAACCCAAATAGAAAGTATCTGCCTTGAATACCTCAGGGAGCTGGGATATGACTTTCTCTATGGCCCTGATATTTCGCCTGATGGAATGTTCCCTGAAAGACTATACAACGAGGTTGTCATGGTTAACCGTTTGAAGAGAGCTATTGACAGACTAAATCCTCTGATCAGTAGTGATGCCAGGGAAGAGGCATTAAAAAAGGTTCTCCGCACTAATAGTACTGACCTTCTTATCAATAATGAAACCATCCATCAGTACCTTACGGAGGGTATTGACATAGAGTACAGAAAGGATGGTAATATCCGGGGAGATAAAGTATATCTCGTTGATTTCAATAACCCGGAGAACAATGAGTTCCTTGCTGTCAACCAATTCACAGTTGTTGAGAATAACAATAATAAACGTCCTGATATAATTCTGTTTGTTAATGGTCTGCCCTTGGTTGTAATTGAACTAAAGAACCCAACAGATGAAAAGGCAACAACTAAGAACGCCTTTAATCAGTTGCAAACATACAAGCACCTGATCCCAACCTTATTTACATACAACTCACTTCTAATTGCATCTGATGGATGGGAGGCCAGGTGTGGTACTCTTACAAGTGATTGGAACAGGTTTCTACCGTGGAAGTCAAAAGACGGGAGGACAACCGCAGAAACAACGGCTCCACAGATTGAGGTTATGTTCAAGGGGATGCTTAATAAATCCACCCTTCTGGACTTGATCAGGCACTTTATTGTCTTTGAGAAGAGTAAGGAACAAACACTTAAAAAAGTGGCAGCTTACCATCAGTACTATGCTGTAAATAAGGCAGTAACTACTACCAGTACCGCATCAGCCACAACCGGAGACAAACGTGCAGGGGTTATCTGGCATACCCAGGGAAGTGGTAAAAGTCTATCAATGGTATTCTATACCGGGAAACTTGTACTTTCACTAGATAATCCAACCATAGTTGTACTTACTGACAGAAATGATCTTGATGATCAGTTGTTCGACACATTTACCGGATGCAGACAGTTATTAAGGCAAATTCCGGTACAGGCAGAGAACAGACAGCATCTCCGGCAGTTACTTAATGTTGCCTCTGGGGGAATAGTATTTACCACCATCCAGAAGTTCTGGCCAGTCCTGGACAAAAGTGAGGTAGTCATTCAGGGAGAGTCTGATCCGATTGATGAACCAAACCCAGACCTATATTTTGTAAAGAATAAGCCACTAAGTGAGAGAAGAAATATAATTGTCATTGCCGATGAGGCACACAGGAGCCAGTATGATTTTCTTGACGGATTTGCAAAGCACATGCGGGATGCTTTACCCCAGGCATCATTTATTGGCTTTACAGGCACTCCTATTGAGACTACTGATAAGAACACTCAGGCTGTATTTGGCGATTACATTGATATCTATGATATCCAACAGGCTGTTGCCGATGGTTCAACTGTCAGTATCTATTATGAAAGTCGTCTCGCAAAGGTAAACTTCAATGAAGCTGAGAAGATCAAGGTTGATGAGCAGTTTGAAGAAATTACCGAGGCTGAGGAACAGACCGACAAGCAGAAGTTCAAATCAAAATGGACCAGGTTGGAGGCTATTGTTGGAGATGATCACCGAATAGCAAAGATTGCAGAAGATATTGTCACCCACTATGAACTGAGAAGTTCAGTCCTTGAAGGAAAGGCAATGATCGTCTGCATGAGCCGGAGAATATGCGTTGAATTGTATGATGCCATTATAAAGTTAAGACCGGACTGGCATAATTCAGAAGATAAAAAAGGAGCATTGAAAGTAATCATGACAGGCAGTGCCACTGATCCTGTCCCCTGGCAACAACACATAAGGAACAAACCGAGACGTAAGGAAATCGGAAATAGGATGAAGAATCCTGCTGATGAGCTAAAACTGGTTATTGTAAGGGATATGTGGCTCACCGGATTTGATGTTCCCTGTCTGCATACAATGTATATTGATAAGCCTATGAGAGGACATACCCTGATGCAAGCTATCGCAAGGGTCAATAGGGTATTCAAGGATAAGTCGGGAGGGTTGGTTGTTGATTATCTGGGTATCGCTCAGGATCTTAAAAAAGCATTAGCAGAATATACGCAAAGTGGAGGTAAAGGAAAACCTGCATTTGATCAGGAAGAAGCTGTACGAACAATGATGGAGTACTATGAATCAGTGGTACCAATGTTCAAAGGGTTTGATTATAGCAGATTCTTTAAGTTGCGCACCCCCGAAGAAAAATTCAAGTTCCTTCCGGTGGCTGCTGATCACATTCTATCCTTGCCAGATGTTAAGAACCTATTTGTAAATAAAGTTACCGGTCTATTAAAAGCATTTGCTATATCAGTCCCTCATGAAGATGCCCTTGCAATCCGTGATGAGGTAGCTTTCTTCCAGTCTGTAAAGGCAAGGATTGTAAAGATAATAGTTGACCCAACCGGGAGGACCGAGGAGCAAATTGAGACAGCAATAAGGCAGATAATATCAGAGGCTATTACCTCCGATGATGTTATTGATGTCTTTGATGCAGCCGGTTTGAAAAAGCCCAATATTGAAATACTTGATGACAGATTCCTGAGTGAGTTGAAGAACATGCCACAAAAGAACCTGGCTGCCGAATTACTAAGGAGACTACTTAAAGATGAGATCAGGATCAGGATGAAAGTCAACCTGGTCCAGAGCAAGAAGTTTTCAGAGATGCTGGAGGATGCAGTCAAGCGATACCATAACGGCATGATAGATTCCATTGCCTTCCTAGAGGACTATCTTATCCCAATGGCAAAGGATATGAGGGAGGCTGATAAAAGAGGTGCAAACCTTAATCTTGATTTCCGGGAGCTAGCTTTTTATGATGCACTTGAGATTAATGACAGTGCAGTAGCCATCCTGGGAGATGAAATCCTCAGAACTATTGCCAGGGAGTTATTACAGAGTGTCAGGAATAGCACCACTATTGATTGGACTATCAAAGAGAGTGTCCAAGCTACATTAAGGCGAAACATCAGGAGAATACTCCGTAAGTACGGTTACCCTCCAGACAAGCAGGAAAAGGCTATTCAGACGGTGATTGAGCAGGCGAAGTTATTGGCTGAGGAGTTGGTCTAGCTTTTTGTATTTTAATCTGTAAATGGCATAAATCAAAAAAATATGCATCCAGTATTAATTGAAGGTATATATGAGGAGATTAGAGCATAGCAGAAATATTTATATAAGGAATCTTGCACTTCTTAGAAAAATACGAAGGCTTAAGGATAAAAAGAAGTATCAAAATATTCTTAACAATAGACCTAACCCAAATAAGAAGACAAGAGTAACAAAGAATCCATTTTCAAACAAGGTTGAGAACATTTACATAGATGGGGGAATGGATTTTACACTCCTTGACAAACCAGAAAGCGTTATTGTCGTTGTAAATGCCTTAAACACGCATAAAAAAGGATCACTATTTCTTAGAAATATAAGTATTGATTTATCAAAAATTGAAACTATTGATATAGGCGCGATTAATTTCTTACTTGCAAAAATAAACGAATTCTCTAAAATGAACAGAGTAAGAATAAGTGGCAATATGCCGGCAAATGAAGTATGCAGAACCTTATTTTTAGATTCAGGTTTCTTGGACTATATGACTACCTTATCAGGTAAAAAGTTTACAAAAAATAGTGAAAACCTAATTTTAAGTGTAGGAGCTGATAAAACCCTTAATGAGATAATTGGTAAGACAATTGAAAAATCGATGAAATTTTTAACTGGGAAGGAACAAAAATATCCTCCTGTTTATAGCATTATTCAAGAGATTTGTTCAAATTCAGTGGAATGGGCTAAGCCTCAATCGAGCAAAAGCAAAAACTGGCTTTTAGGTATTTATTTACAAACGATAGATAATCAACAATATGTTAACTTTGCATTAACAGATATAGGTTATGGAATATTACATACTCTTAATAGAAAATTTGGAACAAAATTAGCTGAAGGTATTGGAAATGTTAGTGAACCAGAGATATTAATGCGAGCATTTGATCGCCGATATGGTTCTAAATCCGATGAGCCTAATCGGAACAAAGGCATGCCTTTAGTAAAGGATAGACTTGTTCGTGGTTATATTTGCAATTTAAAAGTTATCACAAATAACGTGCTGTTGGACTTCTGTGACAGCAGTAAAAACAAGGTTATAGATATGAACTTACCAGGGACATTTTATTCTTGGAGTATTAATCAAAAATGTTTAGACACATGGAACGCGAAGCAGTTAAATTGAAAATCAGAAGTGATTATAGTGAATACACCGGACCTCGTTACTGTATTCAAGGAGCTTCTTCTGGTGAGGAGTTTTATCACACACTTCTTAATGCCTCCTTCGTCGAGGCGTATCAAAAAGGTCAACATTTAATAGTGGACCTTGATGATACAGCGGGTTATTTGTCATCTTTTTTGGATGAGGCATTTGGTAATCTCATCTTTGACTTTTCTGTTGAAATAGTAAAGCCAAGGTTAAAAATTATATCCATCCAAGAACCTGATTGGGAAACAATGATCTTTAATGAAGTGTATAGCGATTGGGAGAAGAGAAGATTAAATAATGTCACACCCAAGAAAACCGCAGACCATCCAGAATGGTTTAAACTCATAGATAATCAGTTAATCAGCAAGATATGGATTTGATAATTTTCCCTTGCATTCAGCTTTCGAATGCAATAGCTATCCTCGATATTATTATAACAATAGTAATAGCTGTATGGATTGGTATATTCATACAGAGGAATTTTACAACTGTCCGTGCTGTAAAAGAATACTTTATTAGTGAAAATCAGGAAATCCGGAATAATTACAATAATTTTTTGGAAGGGATATACACTGGTGATGCCAAACCAAGTGAAGTTCAAGAATGGTTTAAAATTATGACCATGAGAATTGACATATATGAAGATTTTCTTAAAAAGGAATTCCATGTCCATCCTAAAATGTCAAAGCAACATAACAAGATTAAGTATCTAATAACTGGCTCTGATGAACTTAACGAGCAGTATCGTTCTGAATCATTCTCATTGTTGACACCAACTAAGACGGACCTTCACAAAATTCATAGAGATTTTACCATTGCTCAAACAAGATTGGTTGTTGAAATAAATAAAGCAAAGAATAATAAAAGAAAATCTGCTAAGTGACAAACTATTTGTAAAAATTATTATTAATCTCAGTCGAAATGTGCCGCTATATTGCAGAGTTCTTCATAACATGGGACAAATACGGGACAAATCATGGAATAAAAAACCCTATCATGCTGATCTATTGCACTGATAGGGTTTTAAATTGAGGTCGGTGGCGAACTTATAACTATACAACCTCAATGGGCACAATCTTTATTAAAATTGATGAGTTTTTATCTTCGCTGTGCAATGGTTGTGCAAACTGTCTTTATAAAAACAATAAAGCCCCTGATAATCAGAGGCATTATGTATATTGTTTGGCGGTGCGGACGGGAATGATCTCACTGCGTTCGATCGGACCCTTTCCTCCACTGGTTACCCTGCAGTAAAAACGAAAATGGTGCGAACGCACCATTTAATGTATTTTATACCATTCGCTTATGTCAGCATGCTGCCAACGCTAATGGTACAAAATACAAAAGCCACGTTTTCACGTGGCTTTTTCGTTTTTACTGCGGTGCGGACGGGACTCGAACCCGCGACCCACGGCGTGACAGGCCGTTATTCTAACCAACTGAACTACCGCACCAGTAATTTCGAGCTGCAAAATTAAGCTAATTTTTAACTCCGCAAAATAAATCGTACAAAAAAAATATCGAAGTTTAACAACATAATTCAACCCTCTTTTCCATCCTTATTCGAAAT
>Ga0209429_10002054_pt1 | contig 12083 bp, 12 predicted proteins | sample BarGraNGADG00212_3_FD_184493 | JGI IMG/M metagenome (GOLD analysis project Ga0209429, IMG submission 184493) | Arctic peat soil microbial communities from Barrow, Alaska - Barrow Graham LP Ref core NGADG0004-212 (SPAdes) (version 2) | ecosystem: Environmental > Terrestrial > Soil > Wetlands >... | reverse complement strand
GCCGAGCATCTTCTATCTGCCTGAACAAAGCCGGAGCTAATTTTAAATATTCTTTGTCTTGGTTTGTGAGCTTAATAGTTATCTCGTCAAATTGTAAATTTTTAGCTTTTGTTTCTTCTTCTTTGCTCAAATTAAATCTTTCTTTAGAGCGCTGTAATTTCCTCTTGGCCGCCTCTAACTCTCGGGATAATTCAAACTGTATTTTATCGACCGGCTTTTCAATTCGTTTTATTTTTTCAGCTATCTCTGATACATCGGATTCTGCGAAACCCAAAGTCAGGCCTGCTGACCAGGACTCATAATAGACCGCACTTTTCTTTAGAGACTCTAACATTACTCTGTTAATGACATTACTGTCTAAAGATTTTTTACCTTCCAGATCTCTAAGATCCAGTGGGCCGATATTTCTAAAATCATAATCATCCGGTCTGATGTCCATGGTTTTAATCTCTGGCTGATTTATTGTTATTTTCATTTTCAGTGGGCTAACGGTTTGCGCTTCTATTTTATCCGTTTCCATAATTACACTCGACCCAATTCCTAGGCCCAGGGCGCCAATCTGCGCGGCTTTTTTAACTTTGTCTTTTCCTTTTTTTATGAAGTTATCTTCATTTTTTGGGAAATTGTCGATTTTAAACATATAATTGCAATAATTTTATTTCTCCTCCCTTTCTAAAAACTCTTCAATCTTTTTCGTGATGGTCTGGGGGGTGATATTATATTTCGCGTTATAGGCCAACTGCTTGGTGCGTCGTCTCTCGGCTTCGTTTATCGCCCGGCGCATGGAATCGGTTTTTTTGTCGGCATACAAGATAATTTTTCCTTTGACGTTACGCGCCGCCCGCCCCATGGTCTGCATGAGCGAGGTCTGGCTGCGTAGAAAGCCTTCCCGATCGGCGTCCAGAATGGCCACGAGCGTTACTTCCGGCAGATCTAAGCCTTCGCGTAAGAGATTAACGCCGATCAGCACATCGAACTTCCCTTCCCGGAATTGTTTCAGAATCTCCGTGCGCTCAAAAGTCTGAATGTCGGAATGTAAGTAATTAGATTTGAAACCCCTGTTCAGTAAATAAGTGTTCAAGTCTTCCGCTTGTTTTTTGGTCAGAGTATTAATAATCGCTCGTTCGCCGGCTTTGGCGACGCGCTCCACCTCATTCATGACATCGTTAATCTGGCTATAATTTTCTTTTTTATTAAACACCGGCCGGATTTCAATCTCCGGATCAACTAGTCCGGTGGGGCGAATCACCTGCTCCACGACCTGTTTCGAATGTTTTTTTTCAAAATCGCCAGGCGTGGCCGTCGTGAAAATCACTTGATTGATACGTTTTTCAAATTCATCAAACTTCAAAGGTCGATTATCCATAGCGGAGGGCAAACGCCAGCCGTATTGGACTAGGATTTTTTTACGTGCCTGATCGCCATTATACATGCCTCTCACCTGAGGCACACCGATGTGCGACTCGTCCATAACCGTTAAGAAATCCGGCTTACCGTCTTTCCAGGGAAAATAGGCGAGCAACGAATCGGGTGACTGACCGGACAGCTTGCCGGTGAGGTGCCGGGAATAGTTTTCAATACCATGGCAGTAGCCGAGCGTATGGAGCATCTCCATATCATACTTAGTCCGGCGCTCCAATCTTTCCGCCTCCAAAAGCAGACCCTCTTTATTGAAATACGCCAAGCGGTCTTTTAACTCGGCCAAAATATTTTTAATCGCCTGCTCTATTTGGGGCTGGGTGGAAACAAAATGCTTGGGCGGAAAAATAACCATCTCATTCAGATTGCCGATAATATTTTTTGTGACATTGTCCATAATGGTCAGGTCAACAATTTTTTGATCCTTCAGTTCCAAGCGATAGACGACATTTTCCGACTTCGGCCGAATTTCAAAGACATCGCCGCGCACCCGGAACTGGCCGCGCTTCACTTCTCCGTTGGAACGCTCAAATTGAATTTTGATCAGTTGCTTAATGAGGTCGGTTCGCACCATGAGCTGGCCTTTTTCCAAATGGATTGAGGCGGCTAAATAATTAATTGGTACGCCCAAGTTATAAATGCAAGAGACGGAGGCGACAATTATTACGTCGCGACGCGTGGCCAGAGCGGAAGTGGCGCCATGGCGCAGGCGGTCAATTTCGTCGTTAATCATCGCTTCTTTATCGATGTAAGTGTCGGTAATCGGAAGATAAGCTTCGGGTTGGTAATAGTCGTAATAGGAAACAAAATAGTGGACGGCGTTTTCCGGAAAGAAATTTTTATACTCGCGATAGAGCTGGGCAGCCAAAGATTTATTGGGTGCCATTACCAAGACCGGACGATCTAGCTCTTTAATGATATTGGCGACCGTGAAAGTTTTTCCCGAACCGGTCACGCCCAACAAAGTTTGATAATCAAAACCCTTCTCCAGACCATTCAGGAGTTTTTTGATAGCCGCTGGCTGATCGCCGGCCGGCTGGAAATCTGATTTTAGGGTGAAAATCCTTGACATATCTAACAAAAAGTATCAATTCAAACAATAAAACCACTATTATTCTATAGTTTTAATAAAAATTAAGTAAATTATAATCTAATGATATCATAAAAACAACCCATAAAAAAGTCCTAAAATTTAACCGCCTTCTCTTTTTTTGATCAGAAGACAAGCGCCGTTAGGGGGCCTTCTTGTAGGGCAAAAAACAGCCTAACCTGCGCTACAAGATTCGTCGATTGATATTTGTCGGGTTAGTGATTCTACTTGACAATAAATAATATTAATGTAAATATTTAAAATTACCATATTATCTCGTTCCCTAACAACCAAATATATATTTCCCATTCTTTCCAAGCAGTAAAAAATGTAAAAGATGAAAAAGTTTATAACAATCTTGCTGGTCAATCAAAACCAAGCAGAAGCTAGTGTAGTTAAGGGTATGCTTATTTATGGCTTAGCCCCACTCGACTTTCAGACCAGCGTCAAAGTGGCGACAAACGCCGAGAATGCCCTAGAACAACTAAAATCGGATAAAACATTTGATTTGGTAATTACCGATTTAGTTTTCCCGACGACAGGTGGCGGCGAAACAATGTCCGGTTGTGAGCTGTTAAAAGAGGTTCGGGCAAGTTATCCCGATTTGCCGGTACTCGCTTTTAGCGCCTACTATGTCAGACAGACAGATGCGATTCGCGCCCGCTTTGACTCGCTGCACTTTAAAGATGGAAATTATCTCGGATTGCCGAGCGCCATCGGCCGAATAATGAAAACAAAAATGTCATTAAGTTAAACAAAAAACAAAGCTATGAAAGCAATAAAAGTTTTACTGGTTGACCCTGATTCGCAAATGAATCAGCTAATCAAGGCTTTGTTGGAAAACTGCCTCGATGACTACGCGGTGACAACGGTTGAATCAGGCGAGAAAGCACTGAAGCTTTTTCAGCCAAAAAATGATTATGATGTCGTAGTCACGGCGTTACCCTTAAACCGCGAAGATGATGCCGATCCAATGGACAGTCGGTCCCTATTAACGGGGATTAAGTCCATCAGGGCCGTAACTCCGGTGATCTTTTTCGCGGCGTCACCGGATTCAGACCTAGAAGAGACTTGTATTGAACAGGGCTTCGACGATTTTATCGACAAAATCCATACGTCGGAGTTAGCGGAAAAAGTTTTTAATTCCCTGCCTCGGTTTTGAATTTATCGTTACTTCCGCGGCGCCAAAATTATGGTCTTTTAAAAACAAAGACAAAGGCTCGCCTTATCACGACGGGCCTTTTTTAAAAGTGTTGAAAGTTTTAAAAAAGGCTAACTGTGGTTAAGTTAGTCTTTTTCCTTTTTAGGCTCTGGGCACACCGCTGCCAAAAGCTATTAACCAAATAAGCCACGCCAATAATGAGAAACGGTGGAAATACTTTTCGGCTCGACCATGATACTTTAACGCGAAGAGAGCCCAGCTTAGGTGTAGGCCCATGATAATCAGAGCGGCATAACCCCAGGAACTATGCGTATTAAGTTGGAACTTAATTGCGGATTGGCAAAACATTAGAGATGTGCCGATTAAATCACAGGTAAAAGCGGAGATAAAAAATTTTACCATCCATGGTTTCAATCCCTTTTTGATTTTTTCCGACCAGATTGATAAGGAATAAAGCAAAAGGGCGAGAGAGATAAATACTATAGCAACTGTTAGCATGGCAGATTAATTTTAATGTGAAATAACTATGATAACTGAAAAGTATAGTTTGAATCTTAAATTTTTGTCAAGGATAACCAGTAATGTTTCTAATCAAGATGGCTAATGTTGTTTAAAACATGGATTTTGTGGTGGCCGTCTGGGAATAGTTCAAATATATTTACTCTCGTATTGTGCTGACCGGAGACGTCGTTAAACGCTTGTCCAGTTATTTCCGCCATTATAGCCCGATTTATTCCATTATGTCCGACGAGCAAAATATTATGGTTTGGATGCTCCGTGTAAATTTTTCGTAAAAAATTCTTCGCTCTTTCGCCTAAATGGTTGATGGTTTCGCCTTCCTTCGGCTCCAACTGAGCGGTCGAAGATTTTACGAAGATGCCAAAATCATATTTCTTCAGTCCCTGAAATTCCCCCATATTCCTTTCCCGTATTTCTTCGGTAAAGATCAGCGGTGTTTGAGGATGCCATTTGGCGATTTCCTGGGCTGTATCAGACGCCCGCGCCAGGTCGCTGGAATAGATATAATCTATCTTTTCCTCTTTTAATCTCAGAGCTAATTTCTGGGCCTGATCAATCCCCTCCACGGCCAGTCTCCCGGGTAAATGTCCTTGAATGATGCCGGCTTTGTTTTCTTCGGTTAGGCCATGCCTGACAATAATGAGTCGCATATTTCAATTATAATTATTCACATTATAGCACATCGTTTAATGGCTGGCCGAATAGCCGTGGCGCGCAAAGCGATTCGGCGAATTTTGTTTGCGCTTTCCGGCTAAGCCATAAGATGAAAACTGTTTACGCTGACCGGCGGGCTGAGAGGAGTGGTTAACAGATTTACCAGCCGTATAGGGAGAGGTTTGTGAGCGCTGTTCGGTGACTCGGGCAGAATATTGTTTATGACGACCAGTTGAAGGTGAAGAAAATTGTTTATGTCCTCCGGCGCCTTGTGGGCGGGAACTTTTTTCTCGATTGGGGCGCGCCGCTCGGACAAAAGATTTTTTCAGCGGATATTTTTTGCCGCTCGAAAAAGATTCCTGGTTAAACTTAACGAATTCCGTCCGTTTAATATTCTTATTAATCAATTTTTCAATGTCTCTTATTTCTCGCTGTTCGTCGGCCGTCGCAAAAGTAATGGCCTTGCCCAATTGTCCGGCTCGGGCGGTGCGGCCGATACGGTGCACATAGTCCTGGGAATTATCCGGCAGATTATAATTAACTACGAGCTCAATACCCTGGACATCCAGGCCGCGCGCGGCGACATCCGTGGCCACGAGAATACGCGCTTTCTTGGCTTTAAAATCATTCAGAGCGGCGCGGCGGCGGTTTAAAGACAAATTAGAATGAATTTCCACGGCGCGTTGGCCCAGTGATTGTAATTTCAAAGTTAAAGCTTTAACGCCGTGTTTGGTCCGGCAAAAAACTAAAACTGAACCGTTATAGCGCAGCAGAATTTTTCTGAGATGTTCAAAACGGTCTTCACTTTTAATGATAAATATTTCCTGATCAACCTGTTCGGTGGTCGTGCCCGGTGGCGCTACCTCGATACTAATCGGCAGTTTCATATAACTAGCCGCGATTTTCACAATGGCCGCGGGCATGGTGGCCGAAAATAGCATAGTTTGGCGTTCCGTCGGTGCTTGTTTTAGAATTTCTTGAATCTGCGGAGCAAAACCCATGTCCAGCATCATATCCGCCTCATCAAGGACTAGCGTGTTCACTTGATCCAGTTTAAAGGTCCGGCGTTTAAGATGATCAATCAAGCGTCCCGGGGTGGCGACAATAATATGCGGCTTCTTGCGCAAAGCAAAAAGCTGGCGATCCAAGGCTTCGCCGCCGATGAGGATGGCCGTTCTCAATCCTAAGGCCTGGCCTAATTTTCTTAAGCTCTCTTCAACCTGAAGAGCCAGTTCGCGCGTCGGGGCGATAACCAGTCCTTGGCCTTTGGTCAGGCCGATACGTTGCAGCATGGGAATGCCGAAAGCAAAAGTTTTGCCGGTACCAGTTTGGGCCACGCCGATTAAATCCTGGCCGGTAATGGCGGTCGGGATGGTTTTCCATTGAATCGGGGTCGGCGTTTTCAAATTCATCTTTTCTAAGACCGCCAAAATAGACGCGCTAATCCCTAAATCAGAGAATTTTTGCGTTGTTTCTGGCGCCACCTCAAGCGGCGTTAATTCTAGTTTTGTTGTGTTTGTCATAATAAAAATAAGTGACCCGATTTTCTCAAGGCCACTCATTTAAATGGAGGAGATTCGAATCTTGTTTAGAGGTTAAAGATAGCACGTAATATTAATAAAGTCAATAAAAAAGCCGTTTAGTTCGTAAACGGCTTGTTTTTGATGAATTTTGGTTGGAATTAAGCGGCTCATTTGGCGCTTTCCGCCCTTATGAATTTGGACAAATATGAGTTCTTTTCAAAGAACTCAAGGGGGAATAGTCCGCCATGCTCGGAGATATTTGTGTATATTTCCAAAGGCGTTTTATTGAAGGACATGGCCAACTGCATCACGGACACCAAAATATCCTCTTCTTCTTTTAATCCGGAAGTGGAAGCTTGGAGGGTTACGCCGTCGAAGGTGGCGGTTACTGCTCCGCCAAAGCGCATTATTTGCGGATTACGGCTGTTGTAAGAAGAAACATGTCCCAGAACATTGGAACGCGTCGCTTTTTCGGACGCAAGTACTTGGGCAACTTTCGATGGTTCAATTATCGAAAGGAAAATTAAATTTCTGGTGCCCGGTTGTTGGAGGAGCAGTTGGATTCCCGTTCTCATCTTCTCGTCGTTTCTTACCTCGTTCCTCAAACCGATTATGTACATAAACCATTTGTGTCCGACATCCGAAATTTTTGTCTTTTTAGCGTTTAAATCAATTTTCTTTTCTGTCATTTTCTGATCTTTTTTATATTGGGTGAATGATGAATATTATTTTATTAAGGTAATAATTCAATATATCATAATATAATAATTCTGTCAATGTCTATTTATTGTTATTCCCCTTAGCGATTTATTTTGAGAATTCTCGGGAAAACGGGATTAAACTGGCCGGCGACCTCGCCCGATGTTTTAAAGAATTAGCAGAAAGACTAGGCAAATAGTCTTTTTTTAATAAAAAAACGAGCGATTTGAATCTACTCGTTAAAGCGTTGTGAGATGGGCCTCATTTTTTATGAGCGGCAAATCCCTGTTTGGGATCAAACGGCTTAATGAAGCACTCAATCAGATTCATGTCTGGAAAATAATGGCGTACAGTCTGGACGATAGCGTTGGCCAGTCTATCCCTGACTTCATCCGTTCGGTCGGGTTTGGCAGTCAGGCACTCGACCAGGACAATAATTTCTTCTCCTTGTCTGGTCATTTTTCCCTTCGGGAAGAAACAGCTGACATCGCTTGGTTTCAGTTTCAATTCCTTCACTGAATAGGCGACAGTGTTAATCAGAGAATCTTCGAATTCTCCTAAGCCATAAAAATCGGAAACTCCGTGAACTACTAAAAGTGGCATGATTTCTCCTTTTTTAAACTGCGTTTATACTTTGTTCATTGACTATACTATATCATATATATAATATTGTGTCAATAAGTAATAAAAAATAGACTATTATTAGCCTATAATTTATATAGTAAAATTATAACTTCCCTAAATCCAGCTCCTCGGTAAAGCGGATTTTTTCCACAAATTCCGGCATATGGCTGATCATAATAACCGTTCCGGCATAATCATTAATTGCTTCGGCTAAGACCGGCAAGTGGCGAAAATTAATATGGTTGGTCGGTTCATCTAAGATTAACAGTCCGGGCTGCATCAAGACCAGGCGCGCAAAAGATAATAATCCTTTTTGGCCTTCGGACAAATCACCCACTTTATGACCCATTAAATCGCCGGTAATCAAAAAACCCGCGGCCACGGAGCGCATTTCCAGTTCCCCTAAGCCGTCCGTCAAACTGTTCATTAAGGAATTAAAAACTGTTTCTTGAAAATTTAGAGTCGAAAAGTCTTGGCTGTAGTAGCCGACTTTTACCCCCTCTAAAATATGCTGGCCTTCTTGTTTACCGGCCACCAGTGTGCGCAGCAAAGTGCTCTTGCCGATTCCGTTGGGGCCGATCACCAGCAAGCGATCTTTCTGGCGCAGACTTCTATCCAAATCTCTGACCAGTGCTTCGTGGTTCTTAATGATTTTTATTTTTTTTAAAGTGACAATTTCCCCGACGATATCTTGCGCCGGAATGGAAAAACTGCGGATAGTTTTATCTTCCCGCCGGACATCAACCTTATTTTCTTCCAGTTCTTCGGTTTCTTCTTTCATCTTCTGGGCGAGCTTGCGCATTTTGCCGCCTTTATGAGCGAAGAAATTAACCTTCTCTTTGCGATCTTTAATCTGTTTTTCCAACTGGGCATTTTCGCGCTGTTCTCTTTCTACCCGCCGGCCGATTTCTTCCACCACGGAATAATAGTCGCCGACGTACATCTCAGTCTGGTGGCTAAAGTTGTCCAAATAAATAACCCCTTCGGTAAAGCAATTCAAAAAATCGGCGTCATGGGAAATAACCATCACGGTTTTGTCGTAAGTCAAAAGGAAACCGATCAAGTGATCAATGCCGGCCTTGTCCAAATTATTGGTCGGCTCGTCCAATAACAAAATATCGGGGTTCTCTAATAATGAATTGGCTAGTAAAATCCGCGCCTGCTGGCCGCCGGATAGCTCGCCGACTTTTCGGTCCAAAGGGATATCAAAGTTAACAGCATTGAGCGCTTTGGCAATTCGGCTTTTGATGTTGCCGGGAACAATCTCAAAGTTTCGGGAAAAATATTCTTCCACGGTCAAACCTCCATCTGCCCGGGCGAGGGTTTGGCGGGCGGTGCCGATAGTCGCCCCCGGCGCGACTGAGACGCGGCCGCTTTTCGGAGCCAGTTCCTTCATAATCAAGCCAAAGATGGTACTTTTTCCGGCCCCGTTTTGGCCCATTAAGGTCACTTTAGACCCGCGGCGCAGACTGAAACAAGCCCCATCTAAGATCGGTTTTTTGTGGAGATATTCAAATTTTACTTCATCAAACCTTAAAACAACTTCCTCCGCCATATGCGTAATTATTTTTTCTTGGCTTTTTTGCTGGCAACTGTTTTTGGAGCCGCCGTCTTTTTATCTAATTTTTTCGTGGTATTTTTTGCGTCCCCGATTTTTATTTCCTTGACCGTTTCTTTTTTGATTGACGGCTCAGGGGAAACAGCGGGATTTAAAGCGCGTAATATTTTATCCAACTTGGCGTTCAATATTTCAAATTGCTCAGCGGAAGGCTGACTGTTATTATGGCTATGGTTATGACTATGGCTGTCGCTATCTTTACCCCGGCTATCAGTCTTGCCGAAACAGGTGCTGCACAAAATCGGCCGATCTCCGCTCGGTTTAAAAGGCACTTCGCAAGGTGCGCCGCATTCGGCACAGATTGCTTTGAACATTGGTTTGTCGCTGAAATTTGAGCGACTAAAATCGCGGCCCGCTGGTCGACTGGAACTTTGGCCGTCTTTGCCCTTAAAGCAATTACTGCACAAAACGGGCCGGTTGCCGGACGGTTTGAACGGTACCTCACAGGGCTGGCCGCATTCCGCACAGATGGCCTTAAACATGGCCGGACGGCTGGAATTATCGCCTCCTCGATTAAATCCTTTATCTCCCGAGTCGCGCCGGCCAAAGCCACCGCTGCCCTTCCGATCTTTAAATCCCCCGCCCCGATTAAAATTTTTCATAATTGATTATTTATAATTATTATAGACTAAGTCTACTGGCCAAAGCGATAAAAAGCAAGTCTGACTGATTCCGGATAACAAAATCCCGCCGCAATATAATTGGGCGGGACTTTGTTTCAAGTGAGATTTTAAGCGCGTTTAACGTTAACCGCGTTAGTTCCTTTCGGAGACTCTTCTGTTTCAAAAGAAACAGCATCGCCTTCACGTAATTCATTGAATTGAACACCAACCAAAGAATTGCTGTGAAAGAATAAATCCTTCTCTTGACCTTCGACGTTAATGAAACCAAAACCTTTGTCGGTTAAAGTTTTAATAGTACCGGTCATAATTTAAGACTTAGTTTGTAAGACGCAATTTAATAATGAGTTTAAAAATCGACTACTTTTTGTTACGCAATATCATTGCTAAGGAATGATACCATATAAAAATAGATGTGTCAACAAAATATCAGTCCGAACAGAATTTCCCTCTTTATGGCCCGTTTAGCCAGTCTTTAGGCTACATTCTCTTGCTGTCCAGAATATATAATTAGACATAATAAAAGCCTTAAAATTTTTGTTCTAAGGCTTTTTTATAAATAAATTTTCTGATTAGGCGGTCAGTTGTCCTAGCGATAGTTTTTGATTTGGCCCAAGACTTCGGCGATAAAATCGGTTTTGTTTACTTCCCTGGTTTCCAAAGCACCTCGATCGCGAACGGCTAAAATATCGGAATTTATTTCCTTATCGCCGATAACGAGCATATAGGGTACTTTCTCGCTGACTGCTTTGCGGATTTTATTCCCCACGGTGGAGTCGGTATCGTCAATCTCGACGCGCACGCCGCTCCGTTGCAATTCAGCCGCGATTTTTTGACAATAAGCGACATGCGATTCCCCGACCGCAATCAGCTGGACTTGTACGGGTGAAAGCCAGACCGGTAGAGCACCGGCATATTTTTCAATGATAAAAGCGATAATTCGTTCAATAGCGCCGATAGAGGAGCGATGGATAACTATCGGCTCGTCTTCCTGGCCATTTTGGTTAGTGTATTCCAGTTTAAATCTTTTTGGCATCACAAAGTCGTATTGGACGGTAAAGGCGGTTTCTTCTTTGCCAAAGACATTTTTCATCTGGATATCGATTTTCGGTCCGTAGAAGGCGGCTTCGCCAACCGCTTCAAAGCTCTCGACTTTCCGGCCTTTCAGAACGGAACGTAAAGTCTCCTCGGCTTTGTCCCAGGCCGCATCGTCCTTAAAATATTTTGTTTCCGCGCCGCGGTCTCCCAAAGAGAGGCGATAGCGATAATCTTTATTCGGCTCAAAACCTAAAACTTTGGTCGCGTACTCAATTAAATCAAGCGCCTGGCTAATTTCCTCCTCGGCTTGATCTAAGCGAGCGATAATATGCGCATCGGCCAAACAGAAACCGCGCACCCGAATTAAGCCAGAGAGTTCACCGGATTGTTCATAGCGATAAAGCTTGGCCAGTTCCGCTATCCGAACGGGTAATTGGCGATAGCTATGTTTTTGTGACTTGTACAGTTCAAAATGGTGCGGGCAAGTCATCGGCCGGAGCATGAATTCATCCTCATCGATTTTTATGGGCGCATACATTGATTCTTTATAGTAAGGATAATGCCCGGAAATCTTATAGAGCTCCAGACGGGCAATATCCGGAGTATACACATGTCGATAGCCGCGCTTTATTTCTTCATCGACAATGAATCTTTCCAGTTCCCGTCTGATGACCGATCCTTTTTCCGTCCACAGCGGCAAACCTTTGCCGACCAAATCGGAAAAAATAAATAAATTCAGTTCCTTGCCTAGTTTACGATGATCTCTTTTTTCCGCCTCAAGCAGCATTTTTAGATAATCGTCCAGCTCCGCCTTGGTTTCAAAAGCTAAGCCGTAAATCCGGGTCAGCATCTTATTTTTTTCATTGCCGCGCCAATAAGCGCCGGCCAGTTTATCCAATTTATAACTGCCGGGTTTAATTTGATTGGTATTAGTGATGTGAGGACCGCGGCAAAGATCGACATATTTCCCAAGGGTATAATAGCTAACTTCAGTTTCGCCTTGCGCTTTAAGATCTCTAAGCAATTCGGCTTTATAGATTTCGCCCGCCGTTTCTTCTGCCTTGATGGCTTTATCAATCGCCATTTCGCTTCGTTCGAATTTTAAATTCGAACGAAG
>Ga0209429_10002053_pt1 | contig 12087 bp, 8 predicted proteins | sample BarGraNGADG00212_3_FD_184493 | JGI IMG/M metagenome (GOLD analysis project Ga0209429, IMG submission 184493) | Arctic peat soil microbial communities from Barrow, Alaska - Barrow Graham LP Ref core NGADG0004-212 (SPAdes) (version 2) | ecosystem: Environmental > Terrestrial > Soil > Wetlands >... | reverse complement strand
GTTGAAGCTTCTTTGTTCAATGTAAAGATATATACAAATTACCAATATCCAAAATTAATCCTTTTTGAATTCTCCATTTGCATTGATCGTTACCTCTTCGCCTAACATTGCAGTAGGATATTTTGAACCTATTCCAAAATCAGATCTTTTGAGTGTACCTGAAATCTTAAATCCTACAAGTGGTTTCTTTGGATCAGCGCCAATATTACATATCACATCAAGTGCAACCAGTTTTGTAACACCATGCATAGTCAAATTTCCAATCACCTTATAAGTCTTAGGTCCTGTTTTCTTGAATGAAGTGCTTTTGAAAGTTACTAATGGGAAATTAGCAACATCAAAGAAGTCAGCTGTTCTCAAATGGTTATCCCTTTTCTCATTATCTGTATTGATGCTTGTTGCTTCGGCTGTCATGTCTACAACTGCATCTGTGAAATCTCCTTTTGGTGCTGTGATTTTAGCATCGAAATTCTTAAAACTACCCTCTATCTCAGAAACCATTAGGTGTGTTATCACAAAACCTAGTTTGCCATGGTTCTTGTCAAGCGACCAGCTTGATTGAGCAATAACTGTGGATGATAAAAATAATGTCGAAATTGCAAATAAAGTGATTAGTGTTATTTTTTTCATAAATAATTGATTTTAAATGTAATAATTTAATACGGTTATAAGATGTTTATTAAATCCAAGGGGATACTTATTTTTCAATATTTCACCAAATGATCTAAGTACATCTAATACAAATACGAAACCCTTTTGTTCAAAATAAATAAAAAAAGGAAACCTGTAAAGATCTCCTTTTGTTTCAGTGTTAGCTATAAAGCGTTTAGTCCTTCTAGAATCTGTAAGAAAACTTGATCATAAATACATCATGAGGATAGACTTTGTAAATATTGGAGAAGTCTTTCCCGAGATTAAATTGAGCGATTTTATCAGAATCATATCTGTTTTGTGACCAAACCAGATAAACTGTGGAACCTGGAACATATTCCCAACGAAATACTAAGTTCGACAAGAAAGCAAAGTCTTTAAAATTGGGATTATCAAAGGTTATTGCTGATGTATTACTACCATTTTCAAAAGCGGTGTAAGTATCTCCTGATAAATTCATTTCGCTGTTACTGTACAGATGAATTCTATCCTTATAATCTGATGCCATTGAATTGGCTACCCGTTTAAAATCCTTGTATTTAGCCGAAAAGATAAATGGCTGACCATAATATTGAATAGACATATTGAACTTAGGATAGTATTCGAACCGGAATGATGCACGGAACATCTTTTGGTCTATACGTGCCATTATGTACTTACCCGAAACGGTTGTAACATATTGCATATCGTAATATCCAGTCTGATATCCGGGTGATAAAGTAATTTTAACTGCATCTACCGGACGATAGCTGAGGTCGATACCTCCATCAATAAATTTACCTGCCTTATCAAAAACAAATGAATAACTGTTGAAGAAGCCAAAAACAAACTTCTTACGATCATCACTATTAATCCCATAGTTAACATTAAATTGTCCCGGTAGTTTAAGTGATGGACCACCTCTCAACACATAATTATCTATATTCGCACCATCAACTCCGGTATATAAATTGACATACCAGTAGTTTTTCAATTGACTGTTTATCCCAAAATTACCACCTTTGAAAGTACTGCGACCACCAAAGTCCCATCCTGTCCATTGATTCGTTTCGATATTTAACGTCCTGTAAATGTTGGTAGGTTTCCACAGCCGATAGCTGGCCCAGAGCACCTGAAACATATCATCTGCCTTGCGAAGGTATCCTACATCATTCAGATTAAACCCGGGGGAGCGCCAGTTGAACCAGAACAAATATTTCCAATGACCCTCACCCCCTTTCAGGAAGGTGAGACTACCTCCGGTTCCCATCAATGAAGTACGGGTACTGTCATATTTCATATAATGTGCATCGGGACGTTGAAAGTAATGTACCGAAGATTCCTGCAGATCTTTGATAGCCGGAACCGATCCATTAATCTGACTGAATTCTGTTGACATTGTCAATGTGTATTTCTTATTCTGCCAGTTTTTCTCAAAACGTAATCCTCCTGTATATGCTGAAGCAGGTAAAAGATCCTTTAATGTTGGGTTTGAAAGATCACGGTTAGTGGCAGTAAACTCTCCTCCAAAACGGGTATTTCCCTTATCATAATCCTTCATTACACTCCCGACAAAGTAGTTTGTATAAGGCTCTGCTTCAACTTTTTTCTCAACACCATTCGTGGTGGTGAGGGCATACATTTTATCCGTAAAACTCTCCAGTATCCCAAGTGATAACCCATCTTTGGTTTTACCTGATAACTTGAAAGCACCAAGGATCCGAGTGTTTTCTGCATTTTTCACATAATCGCCATCAGGGCTATAATGTGGTTGTCTTCCAATACGTCTTGAATAGAAAAGGTTGTCTGACGAATATCCATTATTCCCCATGGTCAGTTGAAAACTCATCACATCTTTTCCTTCGATAAAGAATGGTCGTTTCTCACTAAAATAGGTTTCAAAACTGGATAAGTTAACCTGAGAAGGGTCAGCTTCGACCTGTCCAAAGTCAGGGTTGATGGTGAAGTCGAGTGTAAAATCATTTGTGATCCCCATCTTACCATCCAGACCAACACCAAGATTACTTCCATGCCCTTTACTATTGTATGGATCGGCAGGGTCTTTTTTATAACCCTCGGTCTTGGCAACCATGTAAGGCATTATATCTTTCTGGCGTTTGGGTTTTATACCATTTATACCTTTTAATTCTCCAAAAAAGTTAACTGTTCCATTGGATGCTTTGGGTATTTGTTTCCAGATTGAGTTCTCCTGAAGCCGACTCAATGTCCGGACTACATCAAGTCCAAAGATGTGCTCATTATCTCCCGAGAACCTGAGTTGGTCAAGAGGGATCCTCATTTCGGTTAACCAGCCCTCCTTATCAATTGAAGTCTTCGCATACCATACGGGATCCCAGGTCATATCTGTACCATCATTTGTCAGGATCCCATCGCTTTTAACTCCTGCAGCACTCACAAAGAATGCGAAGGCAGAGAGTTTATCAAAATAGCTGTCAATAAAAACTCCTACATAATCACCTTGTTGGTCATCCCTGCGGGCCATACGTGTTACAATTTTATTGGGCTCTTTATCATAAGCACGGATGAGGACATAGACATTGTTCTCATCATACAAGATTTTGAAAGCTGTTTTCTGAGTTGGCAAAGAATCTTCATTGGGCTCACGTTGAATAAATTCACCTGACCATTCTACCTGCTGCCAGGCAGGGTCATCTCCTTTACCATCAATCACAGGTGCTTTATCCTGCAACAATTTTGTGGTATATATCCTTTGAGGAATTTCTTTTTTAACACCTTTTACTTGCGATTTAGCTTCAACAAAAAGAGAAGTAACTAAAATAAGTGTTATAAAAAGAAAACATTTTTTCATGAGTAGCATTTTTAGCATGTGTTTGAGTATGGTTTGCGTACCAAAATAAGACGAGGGATAGCTTTAAAAGTTACACAAGTTTAAAAATATTCGACTTATTACACGCCTCAATTCAATGAGTTGAAAAATAAAAAGGGCCTCACAGTTATGCACTTAGTGAGGCCCTTCAGGTATTATGAATTGACTTTAGTATTTATTTTCCTCCACTGTTAATTTGAACCGAAGAAGCCGCTAATCCTTCAGAAGTTGCTTTGAGCGTTATAGCTCCTGATGTTCCTGCTTTTGAACGTACAATAACCAGTGCCAAACCATTAAAAGCAAGATGTTCCTTTGCCAGAAAAGATTCAAAATTGGTAGCATCACCATTATCTACACCCACTATTTCTCCCGGGCCTGATATTTCAAATTTCACAAGATTGTTAGAGCGGGGAACCTGTAAACCATTCTTATCGGCAATCGTTACAGTGATGAATGATAAGTCAGAACCATCGGCTTTAATGACACTCCTGTCAGCCTTCAGCGTTAACTTTGAAGCAACCTCAGTAGTTTTCACAACATCCTCAGCCCATTTCTTGCCATTCTTGTAAGCGATGACCTTCAGAACGCCCGGTTGATAAACCACACTGTCCCAGCGGATGCGATATTCAAACGCTCCCTTTTTCTTTTTACCCAGGGATTTGTCGTTTAGGAATAACTCGGCCTCATCACCTGAAGTATAAACATGCACTGGAGTGATTTTTCCTACTCGATCTGCCCAGTTCCAATGAGGAAGGATATGAGCCATGGGCAACTCAGGACGCCAATGTGCCTGATAACTATAAAAACGGTCTTTCTTAAATCCCGCAAGGTCAACTATTCCGAAATAAGAACTGCGCGAAGGGGATTTGATTTTACCAAGCGCTTTTAACTCAACTTCTATTTTTGCCTTTTCAACAGGATCACTAACATTCATTAAATTGGTAACATCACCATTGAATGGAGTAGGTTCACCCAAATAATCTATCCCGGTCCATACATATTCACCTGCAAAAGAGGGATTTTCATCGAGTGCCTTAAACTGCACGTCAGGTGAATAAGCCCAACCCGGTGCATATAAATCGTATGAACTAACCTGGAAACGTCCTCTTCCATCGGCTTTATTGTTTGAAACAGGGAAAACATATTCTCCACGCGAACTCACACAAGATGAAGTCTCACTGGCTAAAACAGGTTTGTTTGGATTTGTAGAATGAATTTTAGGATAGACACCAACGTTGTAGTTCTGTCCATAAACGCCAACACCATTCTGAATTCCATTAAATGGTGCATTTGTTGAGTTGGAACCTACAACTGTTGGCCGGGTTGGATCTTCACCATTTACTACAGCGGTAAGGTGAGCAGCCATTGCTGGACCTTCAGGCGAATTGAGTTCCCGAACTTCATTCCCTATACTCCACAGTATAAGTGAAGGATGATTCCTGTCTCTGTGAACTTCTGCTCTCAGATCTCTTGCATGCCAGTCGGCAAACAACTGACCATAATCGTTTTTGGTTTTCCCTTTTTTCCAGCAGTCAAAAGATTCGTCCATTACCAGGATCCCCATTTGGTCACAGAGATCAAGCAACTCGGGTGCAGGCATATTATGACTTGTACGCAGTGCATTGAATCCCATCTCCTTCAGGATCTCGAGTTGACGTTCGGCAGCTCTTGTATTAAATGCTGAACCCAAGGCACCCAAATCGTGATGATTACAAACGCCATAAAGATTGACGTGTTTTCCGTTTAGAAGAAAACCCTTATCCGCATCAAATTTAATGGTACGTACACCAAAAGGTGTTTCATAACTATCAACTATTAAGCCTCTTTCTTCAATAGTAGTCATAGCTACATAGCGATTAGGCTTTTCTACAGACCAGAGTTTTGGATTCTTAATGGTTGCCAGCGAAGAGATGATCTGATGACCACCTACACTGATTTTAGCAGGAGCAACATTAAAGACTGAAACAGCAGCTCCTGCCTTTGTTCCGTTAGCATTCAATGCAAAGATCTTAGTTGAAACCTTAACATCAATAGCATTCGCTGATTTATTGTCAACTGTAACTTTTAAGTCAACAGTTGCAGATTCATTGGTGACCTGAGGAGTCGTGATGTATGTTCCCCAATGGCCTATATGAACGGGTGCGGTCTTGACCAACCAGACATTCCTGTAAATACCACTGCCCGGATACCAGCGTGAGGAATTCTCGGGATTGTATAATCGGATTGCAATGACATTTTCGCCACCAACTTTAATATATGGCGTAAGATCAAGTCTGAATGAATTGTATCCATAAGGCCATCCACCTACAAACTGACCGTTTAACCAGACCAATGGATAAGCCATAGCACCATCGATTTCTATGGAGAACTGACGTCCTTTGTCAGCTGCTGCAACGTTAAAATGTTTGCGATACCAGCCTGTCCCTGCCCATGGAAGTTTTCCTGTATTACCGGGAAGGTCATAACTGAAGGCACCTTCTATTCCCCAGTCGTGAGGAAGATTGAGCTGACGCCAGTTTTTATCATTAAATCCTGTCTGCACGTAGGTAACAGTGCTTCCCAAATTCCCTGCAGGACGTTTGGTTGCCTGTACTGAATCACTTGGTAAAATAAATTCAGCCCCGGTTGCACAATACCAGTCTTTGATCAATGCATAATCCAACTGACTCTTGATCACTTTACCATTGGCATCTTTTTCCACGATCTCAGTGGGATCATTCTTTTGAAAAAGCCAACCTTTATTGAACGACAGTCGTTCTCTGGCAGCACTCTGAGCCATTGTCATACTTGAAAAACAAAGGCTTAAAACACAAATAAGGAAGATTTTAAAAGCTAAAACCTTCCTTGTTCTTGAATAAATACGCATATTAAGGTTTTTTATGAAGCGAAATTATTCATAAAAATACAAATTAACGAATAAAAACCAAAAATTAACGAATGATTAATTACATCCGCAGCCACAGCCGCAACCTCCTGCCACAGGTTTTTCAGCATATACCGTAATGCTCAGTATGTCTGTCCCTGCATTTCTGAAAGCTTTGAGTTGATCAGCATCCAAAAAGTTAAGCATTACCTCATCAGGTACGACGATAGCCTTTTCTTTATTGACCTGAATGTTCTTCAACCCTGCTTCATGCATGATCTGCAAATAATCTTCAATCTGAATAGCCCCTGCCACACAACCTGCATACATTTCGGCTGCCTCTTTGATCTGCTCAGGCAATTCACCACGAATAACAACATCCGAAACCGATAGATGCCCTCCCGGTTTCAATACCCTGTAGATTTCACTAAACGCCTTTTCCTTATCCGGAACAAGATTCAAGACACAATTACTGACAATCACATCGGCCTTATTGGCTGTCAAAGGCATTTTCTCAATATCACCCAAGCGGAATTCAACGTTCTGATAACCCAGCTTTTCGGCATTCGCTCTGGCCTTTTCAATCATGGCTTCGGTCATATCGATACCGATCACCTTACCACTTTCGCCTGTCAATGCCCTTGCAACAAAACAATCGTTTCCTGCTCCTGAGCCCAAATCAACGACTGTATCTCCCTTTTTAATATTTGCAAATTCTGTTGGTATGCCACATCCCAGGCCTAAATCAGCATCCGGATCATAACCTTCCAGTTTATCATAGTTCTCACTGAAAATGGTATAATCCACATCAGAACCACATCCTGTAGCACCACAACACGATATTTCATTCTGACTCTTGCTCTGTTGAGCTATCTGGCTGTACTTCTCTTTAACTATTTCCTTTACGTCTTTCATGATTCTTTTAATTATTGATTAATTGTTAATTCTTTATTTCTCTTCCAATTTAAACATAACTGTATCCGGTATGAAGGGATCAATACATTCAATTAAAAAATATGTTTTATTGTTTAGGTTCGCAACATTTGAATTTCATTGACTCCATATCCTTTAGAAATTCGATCAGCAATGTCCTGTATTTCACTATAGCTGACGAACAGAGGCAATAATTGATCTTTAATCCATCAATTTCACCATGTATCAATCCGATTTCCTTCAATTCTTTCAGGTGCTGGGAAACGGTGCTTCGACTCAGGGGCAGACTGTCCGAAATATCACCCGAGATACAGGTACTTGTTTCGGCAAGGTATTTTAGAATAGATAACCGGGCAGGATGCGAGATGGCCTTTCCAAAGCGGGCTAACTCCTGTAATTGATTATCAAAGACTTCTGTCTTATTCATGATGCTATGATTTATGTCGTAAACATACGACATAAATTAAAATAAGTACATATTCTTCTGTTAAATTTTTGTTAAGAATTTTGAGTTTCTAAAATTGTCCGTAGGACATAAAAACAGATCCTTATTTCATTGCCTTCAAAAATTATGAAATGGATTAAAACCGGTTAAAGAATATAATTAAAAAGATATCCCATAATAATGATCCCTGTTGCAACAACCCCAACGAAAACACCAATCATTTGAAGTTTCAGCACTTTCTTCAGGATAATTATTTCAGGTAAGGAGAGTCCAATAATGGACATTGCAAAGGCCAGAGCAGTTCCCATCGAGATCCCCTTTTCAAGCAAAACACTGATGATAGGAATAATCCCACCGGCACAGGAATATAGAGGAATACCAATTAAAACCGCCAACGGGACTGAATACCATGAGTTCTTTCCCATCAGAGAAGCCATGAAGTCAGCAGGAACATAACCATGAACAATAGCCCCTATTGCTAAAGCCACAATGATATAAATCCATACTTTTCGAAGTATATCTTTGATAGCATCAATCCCAAACCTGATGCGCTGATCAATAGTTAAAGCCTCTTCAGCAATATTATTTTTTTCTATTGCAACCTGATATACCCATGGCTCTATCCATTTTACAGGATTCAATTTCCCAATAATCCAACCTGCAATTATAGCAATAACTAATCCGGTAAATGCGTAAATAAGCGCAATCCTGATTCCAAACAAGCCTAACAGAAGGACTATCGCCACCTCATTTATCATGGGGGCGGCTATCAGGAAAGAGAATGTCACTCCCAAAGGGATTCCCGCTTCAACAAATCCAATGAACAAAGGAACAGCTGAACAGGAACAAAAGGGAGTAACAACACCCAACAGACTTGCCAGTATATTCCCGGCAAAGAGCGATTTCCCTTCAAGAGCTTTCCTGGTCTTTTCAGGAGAAAAAAAGCTCCTTATGATTCCTACTACAAAAATGATGGAAACAAGCAGCAAGAAAACCTGTATCAACTGCAACACAAAGAAATGAAGGGCAGAAGTAAAATATAGATCCTCATCCAATCCAAACAAACCATATATGAAATAATCAATGATTCCCTGTAGATTAAAATAAATCAACCCACCAATGAGAAACCACAGAAGTGGAAACAAAATTGATCTGTTTAAAATTGCAGGTATGATTTTGTTGGAATCAGACATAAATATTATTCCCGGTGTTTTAAGGATGCAATCATCCAATCAGAAGAACGGTACAAAATTAAAAAAGTTGTATTTAACAATACGGTATCCCATATTTAATAATTCCATTTAAGGGGAATGTTAAACTATTCTTAATTAAACTTTGATAGAGTGAATCTATCTAATTGACACTTACATTTGTTAATTGCCAGAAGATGCAAATACTTCCTGAAAATTAAAATTTCCCCAGTATTTCTTCAGATTCTGTATTTACGTTTGCCGATTAAATAAACCAAACCCTAAAAAATTGAACATGAAAAAGATCACATCACTTTTTTGCTTTGTATTGATGGTTTGCAGCAGTGTTGCAGTATTTGCACAAGCCGGAAAATCAGAATACAAAATTACCAACAAGATCCAACTCGGAGGAGCAGGTGGATGGGATTATCTGAGCGTTGATGAGCCAGCCGGAAGGTTGTATGTATCACATGCTTCACAGGTAATGGTCGTAGACTTGAAAAAAGGCGCCCTCGCAGGTACAATCGCAGATACTAAAGGTGTTCACGGAATAGCAGTAGCCGCTGATTTAGGCAAAGGGTTTATCAGTTGCGGAAGAGATTCTTCAGTTGCAGTTTTTGATCTGAAGACTTTAGCCGTTACAAACAGAGTTAAAATCACAGGTAAAAATCCTGATGCAATTCTATACGATCCATACAAAAAAATCGTATTTACATTTAATGGCGGTAGCGCTAATACTACAGTACTCGATGCTAAGACCGAAAAAGTAATTGCCACTATTCCTCTTACCGGCAAACCTGAATTCTCACAGTCAGATGGAAAAGGAAAAGTATATGTCAACATTGAAACCAAAGCCACACTAACCGTGATCAATACAAACACCCTTAAGGTTGAAAACGATTGGTCAATAGCTCCGGGCGAAGAAGCAAGTGGATTGGCCCTTGACAATGTAAACCACCGTCTGTTTATGGTTTGTGGCAACAAGTTAATGGTTGTCATGGATGCACTGACCGGAAAAGTAATCACTTCTCTTCCTATTGGAAATGGTTGCGATGGTGTAGCATTTGATCCGGGCACTAAACGCGCCTTCAGTTCAAATGGTGATGGCACAATGACAGTTGTTCAGGAATTAACTCCTGACACCTTTAAGGTAGTAGAAAATGTACCGACTCAAACCGGTGCCCGTACAATTGCATGTGACAAATCAACCCATGCACTTTATTTACCTTCAGCTCAGTATGAGCCACAAGCAGCAGGTGCAACAGGTCGTCCAAAAATGATCGCAGACTCCTTTATGGTAATTGAAATTAAACCGGTTAACTAAATATCACTTTTTTTATACTATTGAAGGCGGACTGTTCTTATGTGAATAGCCCGCTTTTTCTCTTTTATGATTTGGATTTGACTGTCTTTTTTAAATTTATAATAGTCTGTCTTTTCTTGAAATTAGATCAAAAAACCTCTTTAAAGGTAGCATGAACCTTTTAAAACTCTTACATGACTCTTAGAAGACTCTTCCCAGAAAGGAATCTGTTCCGTCATTTCTTGATTTTTGTTTCATGATTCTACCGTCTCTACGGATCGAAACAAACACGAAGAAAATACGAAGGTGTATCGGTACTGCATCGGAACTGTGTTGGTTGTTTGGAGAGTTATCTAAGAGTATTCTCAGAATATTCTTAGAGTTATGTAACGATTGTATTGCGACAAAAATTAAACCATCAGGGAATAAATTGGGTCCCCACTAATTTGTAAAAACCCAATATTTCGCGGGAATTCGTTTAAAGACCCAGTAGAATCTTGTTGGGTTCGGAGCCTTCAAAGAGGAGGCGGAGGGGATCTTCGATCATCTCTTTGACTTTTACAAGGAACCGTACAGACTCGCTGCCATCAATCACCCGGTGATCATAGGAGAGCGCCACATACATCATTGGGGCAACTACAACCTGTCCGTTGACGGCAATAGGTCGTTCAACAATATTGTGCATCCCGAGAATGGCGCTCTGGGGAGGATTCAAAATTGGGGTCGAAAAGAGCGATCCAAAGACACCGCCATTGGTGATGGTAAAAGTACCACCCTGCATTTCGGCCAGTGTGATCTTGTTCTCTCTTGCTTTTTTGGCCAGTTCCTTGACTTTGATTTCGATTTCTGCCAGCGTTAGATTTTCTGCTCCCCGGATAACGGGAACCACCAAACCTTTGGGAGCGCTCACTGCAATTCCAATATCTACATAATGATGAAATACCAGTTCATCCCCATCAATCATTGAATTAACCTGTGGGAAGAGCAACAACGCCTCAGAAACAGCCTTAGTGAAAAAAGACATAAAGCCAATTCCCACGCCATATTTTTCCTTGAAAGCATCGTTGTATTTCTTCTTGATCGCCAACAACGCGGTCATATTGATCTCGTTGAAGGTGGTCAGCATGGCCGTTTCGTTCTTGACAGCTACCAAGCGTTCTGCTAATTTCAAACGCAACATCGACATCTTCTTCCGTTCTTCTTTGCCTTCCGGGGTTGTATTACGCTTAACAGGTTGTGCATAACCCTCCTGAACCGGCTTACCCATCTCCAATACATCGGCCTTTCCAACTCTCAGATGACGGATATTTTCCATCACGTCCTGATTGCTGAGTTGCTTTTCCTGCATGATCTTGCGGGCCAGAGGTGTGATGTAAACCCCCGAATCAACGTCAGCAGCTTCAACTGGTTTCGATGCTTCGGATTTCTTTTCAGGTGCTGCCTTTGCGATTTCAGCCACTTCAGGTTTATCTTTAACATTTACAGGTGCAGTTTCTTCCTTAGCAGTTTTCTTTTTACCAGCCTCTTTTCCAGCCTGCGCAGTATCAATCGTTGCAACGACGGTACCCACCTTAATGGTTTCACCTTCCTTTACCAGTATTTTTATGACTCCGCTTTCCTGAGCAACCAGGCTCAGTGTGGCCTTATCTGAATCTACTTCTGCAATCTCTTTATCTTTTTCTACAAACTCACCATCTTCTACTAACCATGATGCCAGTTGAACTTCAGAAATAGATTCGCCCGGTGAGGGTACTTTAATTTCAATCATCATAACACTTTGTTATTTATAAATTCTATGGTGTTGGGCGCCAGGATCATCTCTTTTGGCGCACACACCATCTTGCAACTTTTGTCTTTATCTTCACATACACACTC
>Ga0209429_10002052_pt1 | contig 12090 bp, 11 predicted proteins | sample BarGraNGADG00212_3_FD_184493 | JGI IMG/M metagenome (GOLD analysis project Ga0209429, IMG submission 184493) | Arctic peat soil microbial communities from Barrow, Alaska - Barrow Graham LP Ref core NGADG0004-212 (SPAdes) (version 2) | ecosystem: Environmental > Terrestrial > Soil > Wetlands >... | reverse complement strand
GGCGTGGGAAAATGGCGAGCCGGGCATTGTCTTTCTCGACAGGCTCAACCGCGATAATCCCACCCCTAATGTCGGCGTGATCGAATCAACAAACCCCTGCGGCGAGCAGCCGCTCCTGCCCTATGAATCCTGCAATCTGGGATCCATCAATCTGGGCAAAATGGTCAGAGATGGCCAGATTGACTGGGCAAGGCTCAAAGAGGTGGTTCACCTGGCAGTACATTTTCTGGACAACGTTGTGGAGGTCAATAAATATCCTCTTCCGCAGATTGCTCAGATGACCCTGGCTAACCGCAAAATCGGGCTGGGCGTTATGGGATGGGCGGATATGCTGATATTACTCGGCATTCCCTACAACACCGAAGAGGCGATTGAGCTGGCACAAAAAGTTATGCAGTTTATCAATGAGCAGGGTCACAGCGTGTCACAAGAGCTTGCCAGACAGCGAGGCCCGTTTCCGAATTTTGAAGATTCTCTATATGATAAAAAAGGTGAACTGCCGCTGCGCAATGCCACAGTGACGACCATCGCGCCCACCGGAACCATTTCGATTATGGCCAATGCCTCATCCGGCGTGGAACCGCTCTTCGCCGTTTCTTATGTCCGGCAGGTCATGGATAATGACATCCTTGTGGAAGTCAATCCTCATTTTGAAGCCATCGCCAAAGAAAGAGGATTTTACTCTCCGGAGTTGATGCAACGTATTGCCGAACATGGAACTCTCCATAGCATTGACGAAATCCCCGAAGATATCCGCAATATTTTTGTCACCGCGCATGACATCTCCCCGGAGATGCATATTAAAATGCAGGCCGCATTTCAGAAACATACCGATAACGCAGTCAGCAAAACCGTCAACTTTTCCAATGAGGCGACCGTTCAAGATGTAGCCAGAGTTTATGAGCTCGCCTATCAACTGGACTGCAAAGGCGTAACGATATACCGGGACGGATCAAGAGATCGGCAGGTGCTGACGAAAGGGAAAAAAGAAGAAAAAGCTGCGCCTGAAAATATTGATAAAGAAAAACCGGCAACGAAGCGGGAAAGACCAAAAGTCCTCAAAGGCTGGACATATCAGATGCAGACTGGTTGCGGGCCGCTTTATGTCACGGTCAATGAGGACACCACGGGTCTTTTTGAATTGTTCACTACGATGGGGAAGGCAGGCGGTTGCGCGGCTTCACAGAGCGAAGCCATCGGACGCATGGTATCCCTTGCCTGGCGCAGCGGTATACAGACGCGACAGGTAATCAAGCAACTGCAGGGCATTTCCTGTCATTCGCCTTCAGGATTCGGTGAAAACAAGATTTTGTCCTGCGCCGACGCGGTAGCCAGAGCCATTCAATCCCATATGTCGGTCAATGGCGGTGTCACCGTCAAAGAGAAGCGCGCCTTTTTCAAAGGCGCCTGTCCGGATTGCGGCGGAATTGTGGAACATGAAGGTGGCTGTGCCGTTTGCCGTATATGCGGATACAGCGAGTGCGCTTAGTCGTTGTTGCTGATTTTATTACTCCACCAATAAAATGACTTTGCGAGGGAGTGAAACGACCGAATCAATCCCATAATTCTTTGATAATATAAAGATTGCCACATTCTTCAACTGATGGAGCGCACCCCTTAATCCCGGTACATGGATTCGATCAGGTCGCCGAACTGGGCATTGATCGATTTTCGCTTAACTTTCATGGTCGGGGTTACTTCACCATCTTCGGTGTAGAGCTTCTTGTCGATAATCTTGAATTTCCGAATATTCTCGACCCGGGCAACCTGCTTGTTCACCTTGTCGATTTCTTCTCCAATGAGGTTGATGACCTCTTGGGCCCTGGTCATCGTGGCAAAGGTTGTAAATTGAACCTTGTTGTCCTGGGCATATTTGGTGACATTCTCCTCGTCGATGACGATGAGCGCCGAAAGGTATTTCCTGCCATCTCCGATGACAACGGAATCGTTAATATAGGGTGAAAATTTCAGAAGATTCTCAAGGTACTGGGGGGCGACGTTTTTACCGCCCGCTGTGATGATCAGGTCCTTTTTTCGATCCGTCAGCTTGAGGTATCCCTCATCGTCAATCACACCCACATCGCCCGTATGCATCCACCCATCGACAAGGACCTCTTTGGTCTGCTCCTCATCCTTGTAATAACCCTTGAAAATACCTGTATGTTTTACGAGGATCTCGCCATCTTCAGCGATTTTTACCTCCGTTTCCGGTAAGGCCCGGCCAACCGTTCCCACCTTATAGTCCACTTCGCTCGACATGTGGGTTATACCCGTCGTTTCGGTCATGCCGTACCCCTCGCGAATGGGGATCCCGATGCTTTGAAAAAACTTTAAGATCTCATGTGAAATGGGGGCGGCACCGGAAACGCCTAAGCGTACCCGGTCAAAGCCGAGACGCTCCTTGAGTTTCCTAAAGACAACAAAGTAGGCCAGGTGATAGGCTAGGGCCAGCTGAAGGGGAACCTTCTTCTTTGCCAGCGCTTTGTTGTTGTACTGGGTCCCGATCTTTACGGCAATCTTGTAGAGCGTTCGTTTCAGCCATGTCGCATCGGCCATTTTCAGAACAATCCCGGAATAGTACTTTTCCCATATCCTGGGGACGGCATGAAACATCGTCGGCGAAACTTCCCGCATGTCCGCCATGACCGTATCCGTACTTTCCGTAAAGTTGACGATGTGTCCTACGGTCAGATGAAACATCATATCGAAGATCTGTTCATACACATGGTTGAGAGGTAGAAAAGAAATGGTCTCGTCATTCTGGTCTGTGGGCATGACTTTCTGCGCCGTACGACCAACCCAGAGATAGCCTTCATGAACAAGCAATGCCCCCTTAGGCGGTCCCGTCGTCCCGGACGTATAGATAATACCGGCAATATCTTGAGGCTGTGCCTGTTCGGTCAGCTGCAAGAAGAGACCCGGGTTTGCGCGATCCTCTTCTTTTCCCAGGTCGAGCAATTGTTGAAAGCTCATGAGCATGGGATCCTCGTAATGCTTGAGGCCCTCCATCTCCCAGACGATGAGCTTCCGCAGCTTAGGTGTTTTTTCCCTGAAAACAAGCGCCTTATCCAGCTGCTCCTCATCTTCACAGATATAGACGACGGCATCGGAATGACCGACCACGTATTCGCATTCCGCCACCGGGTTGGTCGTGTATACCCCAACCCAGGCCCCGCCGGCGCAGACGATACCAAGGGCCGAATAGAGCCACTCCGGCCTATTTTCTCCAATGATCGCCACATGCTCTCCGTATTTCACACCGAGAGCATGGAGGCCAAGGGTGACATGCTTGACGTTTTCCAGATACTCGGCCCAGGTAATATCCTGCCAGATGCCGAAATCCTTTTTTCTCATGGCAATACGGTTCGGCTGTTTTTCTACGATGTTCAGCAACGCTTTGGGCAATGTATTGATTGCCATTCTCTCCCCCTTACACTCTCCGATCGATGGAAACGGTTTGCAGAAGTATTTTCAAGCCGTAAACAGTAAAGACTAACGAAAGCGGACCTTCCTTCTGTAGCGCTTGTACCCCTTAACGGACTGTTCCGTGGCGATACCCAGATAAAATTCCTTGATATCCTGATCCTCCCTAAGGACCTCCGGTTTATCGGCACGGACGATTCTGCCGTTTTCCAGTAGATAGGCAAAATGGGAATACTTGAGCGCCATGTTGACGTTTTGTTCCACAAGCAGTATGGTAACACCGTCCTTCTCATTAATATTTTTGATAATGCCGAATATTTCTTTTGTCAAAAGCGGGGACAGTCCCAGCGATGGTTCATCGAGCATGAGCAGCCTGGGACGGCTCATCAAGGCACGTCCGATTGCCAGCATCTGCTGTTCACCGCCACTCATCAATCCCGCCTGCTGGTTACTTCTTTGCTTCAGAATGGGAAAATGATTGAAAACATTTTCCAGATCGCTCTGTATGCCTTTTTTGTCGTTCCTTGTGTAAGCGCCGATGTTGATATTTTCTAAAACGGTGAGTTCGGGAAATACTTCCCGTCCTTCCGGCACGTACCCGATACCCATTCTCACAATCTGTGCGGTATCCTTCCTGTCGATGCGCTGCCCCAGAAATTCTATGGTGCCCTTTTCCGGCTGTTGCTCTTTCAGATCATAGAACAGCCGCATAATCGTTTTGAGGATAGTTGTTTTCCCCGCACCGTTGGAACCAAGCAAGGCGACAACGTCTCCCTTGTTGATCTCGAAGGAAATGCCATGAAGAGCCCGGATCAGATCGTACCAGGTTTCTATATTTTTCACCTTAAGCATCAGATGATTTCCTCCTCTCCGAGGTATGCTTTTATGACTTCGGGGTTACGCTGTACCTCCTGAGGCGATCCCAGAACGATTTTCTGTCCCTGGCTCATGGCAAAAACACGATCCGAGATTCCCATAATCATGTTCATATCATGCTCGATAAGCAGAATGGTTACCTGATAGTCCTCCCGAATATCCTTGATCCAGATGGTGAGATCGTCTTTTTCCTCTGTGTTCATGCCGGCCGAAGGTTCGTCGAGCAGCATCACCTTGGGTTCCAGTGCCAGCGCCCGGCCGACCTCAACCAGTTTGCGCTTGCCGTAGGCAAGACTGCCGACAAACTGATCCCGTATGGATTGAAGTTCGAGAAAATCAATAATCTGCTCAACCTTTTCGCGGTGCGCAATCTCCTCGCGGGCAGCCCTGGATCGTTTGCCCCACATAAAAGCGCCGCCAAAGATGCCCGTCTTCATGTAAATGTGTCTGCCAAGCATGAGGTTATCCATGACAGTGGCATTGGCAAACAGTTCGATATTCTGGAAGGTGCGGGCGATTCCCTTCTTGGCAATCCTATCGGGGGTTTTACCCACCATGTTCTCCCCCTCCAGCATGACAGATCCTCCGTCTGGCCGATAGATACCGCTGATCAGATTAAAGATGGTTGTTTTTCCCGATCCGTTCGGACCGATAATGGAAAAGATTTCATTCTTCTCAACGCTGAAGCTTATATTATCAACCGCTTTTAAGCCGCCAAAGCTGATGCTCAAATTTTCGATACTGAAATAGCCCATTGAATATCTTCCTCTTTCTCGCCTGCCGCACTACTGTGAGGGAGGGCGTGGCGCCTGAACACAGCGCACTTCTTCTCCCTAGTCATCATATCCGTAATCAATGCAAAAAACGGGGTAAACGGCGAGGGCGCCCCGCACCCTCGCCGCACCCCAATGTTATACCTTATTTCCTGTTTATCTCGTTTTCTGTCCATTTCTGAAGCAAAACAATTTCTCCCTTGGGACCACATTGCCAGATTTGAACCGCCTTGGGTGCCAGGTGATTGTCCGCCCTCCAAGTAACTTTCGGACCGACTCCCTGGAAATTGGTAATCTTATCCAGCTCGTTTTTGACGGCTTCCGTACTCAAATTCCTGCCGGCCTTCTTAAGCGCATACACCAGAGGTTCCGCCACAACAACGCCGGCCATATAGAATATACCCCACCGCTCTGTGGGAGCAAGTCTCTTTACCGCTTCGGTATATTTTTTTGTGAGCGCATTCTTGGCATATGGTTCTTGTGTGAACGCGCTGGTGATAACGCCTTCCTTGGCCCATAAACCATCGGTGATCTTATTCATGAGTTCATAATCCGACAGATTGTAGGAATGCATCCACTGGGTTTTGAAGCCAAGGGAAGCGCTTGTTCTCAGGGCAATGGCCGCCTGTGTGGGAGGCACAAAGCCAATGACCGCTTCCGCGCCGGAAGCTTTAAGCTTCTGTATCTGTGACGAGAGATCCCGTTCGGTAGACTCAACAGGTATGGCGGCTACTAATTCCATTTTATTTTTACTCAGGCGGTACTTAACCGAATCAAGCGCGACCAGCCCATAGTCATCATTCAAGTAAAACATGGCGATCTTTTTGAATTTCTTTTTTTCAACGGCGAATTTTGCGATGATGCTGGCATCATTTTCATAGCTGGGCCACATATTCCACAGATAGGGATTGAAGGGCTTGTAAAATGAGGTAGCTCCGGAACAGGGACTTATCCAGATAATCTTATTTTCCAGCAGATAGCTCAATACTGACTGACAGCAAGCTGTACCGACACCGCCCACAAAGGCGAAAATACCATGTCGTTCAACCAGTTCTCTCACACCGGCTACTGTCTGGGAAGGATTGTACTGGTCGTCACGGATGAAGTATTTGATTTGTCTTCCATGGATACCTCCCTCCTCATTAACCATGTCGAAAACGAGCTTGCTGCCGCGCGCGACAGCACCCCAGGGCGCCGCGGGACCTGTCTGCGGACCCCATTGACCGACTCGTATCTCCTTGTCATCGAACCCCCGTTCCTGTGCGGCTTGCCCAGTATAGGCAAACATAAAAACGGCAAACACAGAAACAAGCATTACTCCCAGTGTTTTTCTTAGATCCATAGCTTTTTCTCCTCCTTTTTGGTTGACCCGCTAACCTGGTCGTTTGTTTTAACTTACAAATGCCCGTAATACGGGGGAAAACATTTTATCCCCCGTGTATGACATTGACATCCTCGCCTCTTGTTATAAATAATTTTAACTCTTATACCACTTTCCCGCTTCTTTTAAAAAAATAAACCCGATGTTAACCTCTGATCGATATTTGGTGCTGACATGCAAAAATGTCACATCCACCTCGACCTGGGCAATTTTGTCGACAGAGGAAAATTTTTGCCGGTCTTCGTTATTTTTAATGTAGCTAATATCAATAATACGGTATTTAACCACACGGTCCGGCGCCAACTTGGCTTGTGCCAGGTACTGTTCGTAACTGTTGGTTTTGGTATAGGGAGAAGAAGGGGCAAAGCAGGCATAAATCGCGGGGTAATCTCTGCGTATTTCGGCATCAAGAAACTTCCGGGCGGCTTGCAAAACCGCTTCCTCCTCGCGGTCATTTTGCGATCCGCAGAGGGCGCTTTGGGGAACACAAAAAGCCATGATCACGGCCAGAGCGAAACAAGTCCCCGCCATTAACCATATTTTTGCAGCTTTTTTGTAATGTCCGTTTCCCCTCATCGATTATACCTTCTTGATATAGTGTTTCGCGAAAAGACCACTGGGACGGACACAGAGAACCAGAACGATAATAACGAAAGCTGTTATCGGTTTCCATGCCGGCCAGGCATAGCCGAAGAAATTTTCCAGAAGTCCCACGATCGCACCGCCGATCAACACACCGGGAACACTCATGAGTCCGCCCAGCACCGCAGCAGCAAAGGCACGGAGAAACGGCTCCATCATAAACTGGGGATCCAGAATTGTCTTGGCGGATAAAAGCATGGCGGCGATGACGCCGATAACCGAACTGAAGGCCCAGGCGAAGGCAAAGACCCTATCCGTTTGTATGCCCATTATTTTAGCGGCGTGCTTATTTTGTTGTGTCGCCCGCATGGCTGTCCCCAGTTTTGTGTGCTTGAAGAAAAAATAGAGGAACGTCATGATAACTGCTGCAACGATAAAAACAGCCATGGCCCACTCGCTGATAATGAAGCCACTAATCGGCTCGTAGGTCACCTTGTAGGAGACGGGGAGAGAAAATGCCTGTTGTTCGGCCCCCCATTTCCAGCTTGCCAGTCCCATCAGGAGCATCTCCGCTCCCAGTGTTATAACGATAAGGCCCAAAAGGGTGGGATTTTTGGCTGGGCGCAAGAAGAAATACTCAACCAACACTCCCAAAAGAGCGGCGAAGACCAACGCCAGTATAAAAGCAAGCCAGAAGGGGCAGTTGTAAAATGCCAACATATGGAAAGCGATAAACGTGGAAAACATGGCCATTTCACCCGCAGCAAAGTTGACCACTTCGGATGTCTTGTAGATAATGACAACAGCTAGCCCGAAAAGGCCATAGCAGGCCCCCATGGCCAATCCCTCGATTAACAGCTGTCCTACCGGCATATCTCCCCCTTTTTATTCCTCGTTTCCATTTCTGATCATCCCGGACGCTATAGTATACCGCGATTCTTTCTCAATAAGGAAAACATGTCTCGATACGTTACTCTTGGTCCGTTTCCGGCCATCCTTAAAAAGGCCATGTCTTCCAATATTTCTTTACTCTGATCCATGCCCCGAATATTCCCATAGGCTCGAATAACATAATACCGATCATCACCAGACCCAGCGCTATGGCGCTTAAGTTGTCCATTCCCGTAATCGTCAGCCATCGCTCTGAAACGCTTACCAGAAAGTTACCCAAATAGGGCACTTCCCGAACGTTTTTAAAAAGGGCATACATGAGATAGGTAATGAATGCGGCTCCCGTTATGGATCCCATGACCGAACCCAGCCCGCCCACAACAATCATGACGAGAAAGTAAATCGAAAGAAGCAAATTGAACGTGATTGGGTCGAAAAAACCGAGAATAAAGGCAAAGAGCCCCCCGGCAATTCCGGCATAAAAGGCGCTAACAGCAAAGGACAGCGTCTTATAGATGGTCAAATTGATGCCGATGACCTCAGCGGCGATGTCGCTGTCCCTGATGGCGACAAAAGCTCTGCCGGCTTTTGTCTTTAAAATATTGATCGCCCCCAGAACCATGAGAATCGTGAAAATCAGGATAAGATAATACTTGCTCGCATCTGTTTTCAGAACCCAACTCCATCCCAGCTGCGGTATCCCTAAATCGAGAGGAGGCGCAGAGAGGCCGGTCCTGCCACCAAAGATTTCCGTATGGCCGATGATATGCATAATGGCCAAGCCAAAAGCAAGCGTGGCAATCGTCAGATATGGTCCTTCCAGCCTTAATGCCGGCAATCCCAGTATAAAACCGAAAAAAGCGGCGATAAAAGCCGCGGCAATGATGGCGGCAAAAAAAGGCACCTGTAGCTTCGTCATAAGGAGCACCGTCGCATAGGCACCAATAGCGAAGAACCCTGCATGCCCCAGTGAGATTTGCCCCGTTGAGCCGACCAGGATATTGAGGCCCACGGCGAGAATGATATGAACCATGATGAGGTTGAAAAGATACAGCCAGTAGTTTGACGCATAGAGTGGTATCGTGAAGAGCATGACCATAAGAGAGATCGTCCAGAAAAGAATCACACCGCTCTTGAAAAGCTCAATATCCTCGTAATACGCACGCTTCATATCCATCGGCCGCACCTCACAGAAATTTCAAGACTAAAATATTATCACTGTTGCTGTATATAAAAATTACAAAACTTAAATTACATACACTACGCCCTTTTCCAAAGTCAAGACAAAAAAGCCGCTGTGTTAATGCCATATGATTACAGACAAAAAGCAGGTAAATTAAGGTGGATATTTTCATTAGCCTGCCGATAGATTTTTATGTTTTTAAATTAATTCTGTGCCCTTTCCGTAGATCAAGTCCGGTTGTTTCTATATCAATAAAAACGAGACGATTATTCTTAGTAATTTTCATCATGCGTAGAGAAATCTTACCACCTCTCCACCCCAGTCTCTTGATTGATACATTTGACAAAGGTTTTAGTATGGGACTAATGGATTATTATACGCTTGCAGATGTAAGACGTTTTGTTAAAAAGTGCCATTATAGAAAACTAGAAGCTTGGCTTGCGGGTAGTATTGGCTTAAAAGAACTACCGGGATTATGGACAGCAGGTGTCGATGTGATCTGTGTCCGTGGTGCAGCCTGTAACAAAGGGAAAGGTCCTGGCCGTTTCGGTGATATAGACACTGCCCTTGTGAGAGAATTGGTCGCCACAATTCCATGCTCTAAATAGGAATAAATAGAACCGCTGTTAATTTCTCCTTTGAACCTGAAAGAGATTGCAGATCATCTTGGAATTCATTATAGTACAGTCAGCAAGGCTGATAAATGTGTAGGAAGAAAACTGATATTTCAAGACTTGGCCCTAAATATTTCCAAGCAATAACAAACACGGTATGGCAACCGCCAAGTGGAAACGCGTAGACGACATACTTCTCCTCCTTATTGCAAATTTCGATTCCATTTTGGCCTAACAAGTTATTCTAAAGTTTCTGTCTATCACCACAAGTCAATATTGTTAAAAGTCCCCATTCTATAGCAACTTAAGATTTCCTTATTCGCGGCGTGATCTACTGAATTATGAAAATCAGTTAAAATATTAATGATTTGAATTTATAAACACTTGACATTTTTTTTGCAACACTTTATTTTCAATAGTGTTCGTCATGCCGGACCTGATTAAGCCTGCCCCACACTTGATACGGGGGCATCCAGTGTTTTCCTGGATTCCGGCCTTCGCCGGAATGACGGCACGAATAAAATATTTAAAGGGAGACTACTCATTAATTCCACTAGGAAACAATCATGACCGTTCACGACATCCTCACTGATGCAACAAAAGACTTAGAGAAAATAGATAGCCCTTCCGCCAGGCTCGACGCGGAAGTTTTGCTTTCTTTTTGCCTGGACTGCGACCGTCTGGAATTTTATAAAAATCCAGATATGACCATCAGCGAAACACAGCTTGCCGCGTATAGAAATCTCATCGCCCGAAGACTGCAATGGGAGCCGGTGGCCTACATTACCGGCCGCAAAGAATTTTGGTCTTTCGTGCTGGAAGTTAATAGCTCTGTGCTCATTCCCCGCCCTGATACCGAGATCATTGTGGAAGAAGCTCTGAATATTTACCGCAATTTTAATTCCCTCCCCGTACGTATTTTAGATATAGGCACAGGCAGTGGCGCTATTGCCATTGCTTTAGCCAAAGAAATTCCCGGCGCAAAAGTTGTTGCCACCGATATTTCGATAGCGGCGCTTAATCTGGCGCAAAAAAATGCGGCCACTTTGGGACTTAAAGAAAAAATTGATTTTCGGCAGGGCAATTTATTTGAACCGGTTGACGGTTTTTTTAATATAATTGTATCCAATCCACCCTATATCGCGGCCAACGATTACGAAGAGTTGCCAGCTTCAGTAAAAGCCTTTGAACCACGCGAAGCGCTTTTTGCCGGAGAAAGCGGATTGGAATTTTACGAAAAATTGATATATCAGGCGGATGGTTATCTGCAAAAAAATGGTTGGCTTTTGTTGGAAATTGGAGCTAAACAGGAAGCAGGCATCCGCGGGATCATTGAAGGTTCCGGATTTTATGATAGCATAGAAATGCGGAGGGATTATGCCGGACTGCCGCGCGTGATTAAAGCAAGGAGAAAAGTAAGTGGATAAAATAGTTATTAAAGGTGGTGAACCTCTTTACGGAGATGTTCAAATCAGTGGAGCAAAAAACGCCGCCCTGCCGGTATTGGCTTCGGCTCTTCTTACCGAAGGCGAAAATACATTTCATAATATCCCCGATCTGGTGGATATAAAAACGATAAAAAAACTCTTAAAAAGTATGGGTGTGCAAATTGATGGCAATGAGACTTGCCGGATCAGCGCTGAAAAGATCACCAGTTGTGACGCGCCTTATGATTTGGTTAAAACTATGCGCGCATCGGTGCTGGTTTTGGGACCGCTGGTTGCCCGTATGGGCGTTGCCCGTGTTTCTCTTCCCGGGGGCTGCGCTATCGGCGCAAGGCCGGTTAATCTGCATATCAAAGCCTTGCAAGATATGGGGGCGCACGTAGAATTGAACAACGGCTATATTGAAGCGAAGGCCAAAAGATTAAAAGGAGCGGATATTTATTTTGATATACCGACTGTAACCGGAACAGAAAACATCATGATGGCGGCCACTTTGGCCCAGGGTACTACCGTTCTTAACAACGCCGCGCGCGAACCGGAAATTGTCAACCTGGCGGAAGTTCTAAGCGGTATGGGAGCAAAAATCAACGGCGCGGGAACAGACGTAATCACCATAACCGGGGTGACATCGCTGCAACCTGTGGAGGCGACAATAATTCCCGATCGCATTGAAGCGGGCACTTTCATGATTGCTGCGGGAATGACGCGGGGCGAAGTAAACGTAATGGGCTGCAACCCCCAGCATCTGGAAGCCTTGATCAACAAATTGCGGGACACGGGCATGAAAATCACTCCCATCGCCGGTGGGCTGAAAGTATCTGCCGGAAAAAAAATCCACAGTGTTGATGTCAAAACTCTTCCTCATCCCGGCTTTCCCACGGATCTACAGGCGCAGATGATGGCCTATATGTCTATAGGCAGC
>Ga0209429_10002051_pt1 | contig 12092 bp, 10 predicted proteins | sample BarGraNGADG00212_3_FD_184493 | JGI IMG/M metagenome (GOLD analysis project Ga0209429, IMG submission 184493) | Arctic peat soil microbial communities from Barrow, Alaska - Barrow Graham LP Ref core NGADG0004-212 (SPAdes) (version 2) | ecosystem: Environmental > Terrestrial > Soil > Wetlands >... | reverse complement strand
GCTCCATAGCGGTTCAGCAGATGGTGGCGATTGCCCGTGCCGTTGATATGGACTGCAAGGTGTTGATACTTGACGAGCCTACCTCATCGTTGGACGAACAGGAGGTGGCCAAGCTGTTTACACTGATGCGTGAACTCAAGGGCAGAGGTGTAGGCATAATATTCGTCACGCATTTCCTTGATCAAGTGTACGAGTTGTGCGATAAAATTACGGTTTTGCGTAATGGCGAGCTTGTCGGAGAATATCAGATTAAGGAATTGCCCAAGGTCGAGCTTGTTGCCAAAATGATGGGCAAAGAACTTGAGGTTTTAGCAGAAATACATAACGAAGCACAATCGAGCAGCGGTGACTCAAAGACAGCAATAATCGAAACGGAAGAGCTTACAAGCACTTCCGGAATAAAGCCATTCAATTTCACGGCGTACAAGGGAGAGGTAACGGGCTTTGCCGGGCTGCTCGGCTCCGGCCGCAGCGAGTGTGTGCGTGCCATTTTCGGTGCAGACAAGGTCTTGAAAGGCAGCTTAAGAATCAAAGGCAAGAATGTCAGCGTTACATCGCCAATAAAAGCCATGAAGAACGGAATCGGATATCTTTCCGAGGACCGGAAGCGGGACGGGATTATTGGCGACTTAACAGTCCGCGAGAATCTCATACTTGCGCTGCAGGTTATGAGAGGCTTTTTCAGACCGTTCACTAATGCTCAGGCACAAGCCTTTGCCGATGAGTATATCAGTCTGCTTGGCATAAAAACCCCTTCGGCAGATACCCCCATCAACTCGTTATCCGGAGGAAATCAGCAAAAGGTAATTCTTGCCCGTTGGCTGCTCACGCATCCTGATTATCTTATCCTTGACGAACCGACACGCGGAATTGATATTGGCACAAAGGTTGAAATTCAAAAACTCGTGCTAAAGCTTGCTTCCGAGGGTATGAGTATCACATTCATTTCGTCCGAGATTGAGGAGATGCTGCGTACCTGTTCCAGACTGATTGTAATGCGTGACCTGTATGTAGTTGGTGAGTTAAAGGGTGATGATATGACACAAAATAAAATAATGCATACCATAGCGGGGAGTGTAAGTTAATATGTCCAGAAACAGCAACAAACTTTATACCGACCGTTCAGTATCAGTTTTTAAAGCAATATCCAGGCACAGTTTGTTTATCCCCATTGCGTTTCTTGCCGTTCTTTTGTTACTCAATGTGTTCATCAATCCAGGTTTCCTGACAATTGGCCTGGGCAGGGACAGTAACGGCAATCCTGTCCTGGTGGGGAATTTGATCAATATCCTGAACAACGCAACTGAGCTTGTTATTCTTGCCATTGGAATGACCCTGGTTACGTCCTCTTCCAGAGGGCAGGACATCAGCGTAGGCGCTACAGTCGCGATAGTCGGCGGAGTGATTATGCGAGTTCTGTGCGGGAGCGAAACTCAGCCCTCCCAATTGCATGCGCCGATCATCGTTGCGCTCTTACTCGGCTGCCTTGCCGGTATGGCTTGCGGAGCCTTTAACGGCATTCTTGTTTCAAAATTCAACATACAGCCTATGGTAGCAACGCTTATCCTCTTTACGGCAGGCCGGTCGATAGCCTCTATGGCTATGGGTGGGCTTAAGCCCAAAGCTGTGGCTTCGTTTGGGTATTATGGCAACTTTATTCCGGGATTTCCCATTCCGACGCCAATACTCATTACGATTGTTGTTATTGTGGTAACAATCCTTGCGCTCAAAAAAACCAATCTTGGTCTGTACACCCGGGCTGTAGGTATCAATGACAAAGCCTCGAGCTTGAACGGTCTCAATCCTGAGCGGATCAAGTTTTTGACATTTGTTATTTTGGGTCTTTGCGTCGGTATCGCCGGCTTCGTCCAGTCAAGCAGGGTGCAAACTGTAAATCCGTACACAATAGTGCCCAGCATTGAAATGGATGTTATTTTGGCAGTCGCCCTTGGCGGCAATTCGCTCGGCGGCGGTAAATTCAAAATGACGGGCTCGATTATTGGAGCGTATACTATCCAGACTCTGACCTCTATGTTGACCACGCTTAACGTCAACACAAATGCCGTACCGGTCTTCAAGGCCGTGATAATTATTATTCTTGTAGCCATCCAATCGCCGGTCTTCAAAAGTTTCTTCGGCAGTAAAGTCTCATTTTCCAGATTGACAGCAGGCAATGGAAAGGAGCGTGGCTAGTATGCTATTTTTGAATAAAACGCAAGATACCGGCAATATCGGAGTTATGCGGAACAAGCTGAAACGCAGAGAGCCTCTGACGGATACAGCTTTCTTGCTGACAATTACTGTTTCTCTGTTTGTTGCAATCTATGCACTCGCCATTGTATTCCTTGGAGATAAAGGTTTCAGCAAGATCCAGATGTTCTTTAACCTCTTCAACGAAAACGCTGCGCTGATCGTAATTGCCTGCGGGCTTTCGATTGTTATGATAACAGGCAGTATTGATATTTCCGTAGGCGGTTCAACCGCACTTATTTGTACGGCCTGTATAGTTTGCCTTAACAATTATAACTTCAATTTTTTTACAACTCTCATTCTGGCGTTGGCGATCGGTCTCACGTTCGGTACGGTTCAAGGGTTTCTTATCGCGTATATGGAGATGCAGCCCTTTATCGTTACCCTGGCAGGCATGTTCTTAGGTCGAGGGTTAGTTGCCCTGATAGAAGTCAATCAGATACAGGTCGCAAATAAGGGTTTTGAGATGCTGTCTGGTGCGCGAATACAGATTCCCTTTTTAGGCGACATCAATAAGAAGGGCGTTTTCATTCAATCAAAGCTGGAATACGGCGTTATAGTAGCGCTTATTATAGTCTTTTTGATGATCTGGCTGCTCAAGAAGACAAAACTTGGACGCAGCTTTTACGCTGTGGGCGGAAATTCGCAAAGTGCCCTGATGCTTGGTATAAACGTCAAAAAAACCAAGTTTAATGCCCACTTGCTTTGCGGCCTTCTTGCAGGTATCGGCGGCTTCCTATACGTTTTCCACACGCGGTCGGGCTCGGTTCAGCAGGCAACGGGCCTTGAAATGGATGCTATCGCTGCTTCCATTATTGGTGGAACACTGCTTACAGGCGGCGTAGGTAATATCTTCGGTACACTATTCGGCGTATTAACAACCGGAATCGTATTACTGGTCGTTACCGCAATAGGCAGCCAGGATCCTTGGTGGCCGCAGATCACACGCGCGGCGATGCTCTGCTTCTTTATTGTACTTCAGAGTATCATTTGTTCACGGAAGAAGAAGTTATGATACGTAAAATGTCTTCCGCCTCGATTTAGCGAAGCACAAAATATTACTCGCCTCCTTATAACGTGCAGAGGAAGGGAAATTATCATCAGAGGATGATTTTCTTTCCTCTGTGTTTTGCTGCACTGGAATAACTGATGAATAAAATTCGGTATTTCTAATGAATAAGGTCTGGAAAATCTTGTGAATAAGATTTATACTGTCGTTATCAAACCATCTGGCTAAGCATCCTGACAATAGTGAGGTGAGTCCATTGGCACAAAAAAACTATCAACCCCGCGTTATCGATATGCTTCTCCAGGAATCTTTGGCAGCAAGCGGCGCGGTTTGGCTGCAGGGACCCAAGTGGTGCGGAAAAACATGGACAGCACTCCAAGTGGCACGAAGTTCCGTGATGATGCAGGATCCGGATGAGTCAGCTAATTATCTTCAGCAGGCCATGATCAAACCATCGCTGCTCCTGGGCGGCGATATACCCAGGCTGATTGATGAATGGCAAGTGGCGCCTGTGCTTTGGGATGCTGTACGATTTGCCGTGGACCAAAGGGGTGAAATGGGCCAATTCATACTGACTGGATCGACGATGCCGCTGCGCAATGAAACCATGCACAGTGGTACAGGCCGAATTTCCAGATTGAAAATGCGCACGATGAGCCTGTTTGAGTCAGGTGAATCGACAGGGCAAGTTTCACTTGACAGGCTTTTCAATCAGGATGAGCCTGAAGGGTCGGCCCTGCTTTCCGTCGAAAGACTGGCGTTTGCCATTGCACGAGGCGGGTGGCCAGCCAGCATCGGACTACCAGACAAAGCTGCCCTGGCGCAAGCCGGAAAATACCTGACAGCAATCGTTGAAAACGATGTTTTCGAACTGAGTGATGTTCAGAGAAACCCACGGAGAATTATGCTGCTCATGCGTTCGCTGGCCAGAAACGTTGCCACGATGGCATCCGTAGAGACCCTCCGGAAGGACGTGTCCGGGTCGGAAAGAGAATTAGCTGTCAGTACAGTCAACACGTATCTGGATATCCTGGAAAGGCTTTATGTGGTCGAAAACCAACCGGCATGGAGTACTCGGCTGCGGTCAAAAGCCTATTTGCGCAAATCCCCCAAACGACACTTCGGCGATCCGTCGATCGCCGTGGCGGCGCTGCAAACCAATCCGGACGGATTGCTCCGCGATTTCAATACCTTTGGATACCTGTTTGAATCCATGTGTATAAGGGATCTGCGTATCTACGCGCAAAAACTTGGCGGTGAGGTCTGCCATTACTGTGATGAAACCGGCCTGGAAGCTGATGCGGTCATTGTCTTACCCGATGGACGATGGGGGGCTATTGAGATAAAAATGGGGCAGCGTCAGGTCGAGGAGGCTGCCAATAATTTGCTGAAACTGAAGCAGAAAGTCGATACCGTAGTGATGCAGCCACCATCGTTCCTAATGGTTCTGACCGGAAACGGATATGCCATGAAACTCGACAATGGAGTACTCGTGGTGCCAATCGCTTGCTTAAAGGACTAATATCACGTAATGAGGAGTCTAAGTATGTCAAAAGCAAGAAGAATGTTAAGTGACTGGAATGCGCCATATATTCAGTCGCTTATGAAATTAATTGAAACGCAGAGTAAGGCAACGCTTGCGAATTGGGCTGTTGATTATTCCGAACGGACTATATTACCGCTGTGGAGCAGGTATTATCCGGATGACCTGCGTCCGCAAAACGCTTTACAAGCCGCCCGCCAGTGGCTGTCAGGTACAATCAAACTGCCGCAGGCGAAATCGGCAATCCTCGAGTGCCATTCGGCCGCCCGTGAAGCAGACGGAAATCCTGTGGCACAGGCAGCGGCGAGGACGATAGGCCAATGTGCATCGACTATCCATTCGGCACGGCATTGTATCGGGCTTGCCTTTTATGGAGCGATAGCGGTCGCTTATGACCGGCTCGGGACTGATGCGCCGTGGATACAAATCGAGCAGCGCGCCGCTGAAGAGTGCGGACATATGGAAGCCGCCCTTCATGCCGCTGCCGTTGAGAACGAGCCAAACCCGGCGAAAATCGATTGGAAATGCTGACTATGCCCCGCGGACCATTTGATCAATCTTTGTCCAAAGGACATACCAAACGCATACATGTGCGTTTAACAAATTCCTTCCCGTGAATATCTTTACAGTTGCCCTCTGGTTTGTACCATTCGCATTGTTCACAAATTTTAGTATTCATATATATTTCCTCATTTTGTAGTTATTAATCGGATGCAAAACGAAAGTATTTTGCATATCATATTCGCCTAAAACCTGATCAAACGACCTTGTTTCTACTGCTACCGTACCATTTTTCACGTGTATCTGACAAGACCATAATGTATGACAAAATGAACAAAAAACGTTTCGCGATTCATCCTCGGTATATGGATTTTATTGAGGAAGACTTCTATTATCAATGCATATATAGGGACCATTCCTCGGACGGATGTGCCTCTCTGGGGACGTGCTGGAATTAGACCGGGATCAGTGGACAATAATCGATCAGGGAATCGCTTTCTATAAGAAGATTGCCCCTGTTATCAGGGACGGGTATACGTATCGCTTCGGAACGGAAATCTCCAGTTACCGTCATCCGAAAGGGTGGCAGGGAATCCTCAGGATAGGAGACGACGGTGATGCCTACGCACTGTTCCACGTGTTTGACGGAGAATTATCAGCAGAATGCGCAGTGGAAATTCCGGAACTGTATGAATATGAAATACAGGATGTGTATTCAGATTCAGAAGCGAATGTCGTAATGAAAAGCGGCAGGCTCTCCTACATTCCGACAGAAAACAGGAAGGCTGCAGCTGTGTACCTGAGAAAAGTCAGGAAAGACTTAAGGACGGACAGGCCCGCAGATGAAGCACTTATGGCATAGTTCTCTTCCTGTTTATCAGGCAATGCAAGCGGGAATCCAGTTGGGAATTCAGGTTTGTACCGATATCGGAACAGTATACACAATATTCCGATATCGGTATAAAATGGATGCAAAGAGGTGATGCAGTTGAAGTATATCAGCTCAAATGAAGAAAGTGAAAATTGGAAAATCAGTGACCGTAGAATCGCGTGCTATGCAGCGAAGTGCGAATCGAAGGCGCGGTAAAAATAGGCCGAAATTGGTCAATTCCTGCAGATGCTGTTAAACCATCTGAAGCAGCCACAGAGAGATTTTAAGAAATATGGAATCATATCGAGGTTGTAATTATGAATACATATAAAATACTTGGGTTACTGATTTATTGTTCTTTTTATATAAGTTTCTATATCAAATTATTTTTGCAAAAAAACCGCGGCATTACCACCATTCAAATTGGCCGCGGCAGTGAACCGAAAAGGACCCACATAATAGAAATCATCTTTTTTTTTGAATTACCGGATCGTTAACCAAAGGAGACCCTTATATGAAAAGTACAGTATATCTTTATGTGTTTGATACGATGGCCGATTGGGAAATAGGTTATTTGACGGCTGAACTTAACTCAGGGCGATATTACAGAAAGGGGCTGTCCCCTTCAAAAATAGTTACCCTGGGAAATGCAAAGACACCGGTTACTACAATGGGAGGCTTGAAAATAATACCGGATATTGTACTGGGGGAATGCAGCATGAAAAACACGGATGCCTTAATTTTGCCTGGCGGGGATACATGGATGGAAACAATCCACGGACCCATAATTAATATAGCTGAACAGTTTATAAAGCAGAACATCGTTGTAGCAGCGATATGCGGAGCTACTACAGCACTTGCACAGAATGGATTGCTGGATTCAAGATGGCATACAAGCAATGATCTAGGGTACCTTAAAATGGTATGTCCGGGTTATAACGGTGGAAAATATTACAAAAATGAACCTGCTGTTACTGATGAAAAATTGATCACTGCATCGGGGGTGGCTCCATTGGAATTTACTCTGCATGTTTTGAAAGCACTGGATGTGTTTTTGCCCCAAACATTAAATGCCTGGTATAAGCTCAATAAGACACACGAAGCTGAACATTTTTACGAGTTAATGAAATCAATACAATAAAAATAGAATCATCAGAACATATAAAATCGAGCCGTTCTATTCACGAATTACAGTTACTTCATCATCTCTTCCAGCTTTTCAGAGAAGACTTTTGCACGAGCAAAGTCAGTACCCTTTAAAGCCATTGCTATTTTCACTTCAACTGTCTTTTTCTTCTGTTCATGTTCTGAATCGTCCTGATCAAAATGGCTGGAATAAATCATCTTCTTGAATTTGCGGATACTCATTCTTCTGATCGTTTTATTTTCGATGATTAACACATAGTCCATGCAGTTTATGATCGAATAGAAATCGTGGGAAATCATGAGAATCGCACCGTTATATTCTTTTATGGCTTTCTCCAGAGAGATTTGCGAATAGGTGTCCAAGTGGCTTGTCGGCTCGTCCAGAAGGAGCAGATTTGCTGTGCCGGCAGAGATTTTCGCCAGTTGAAGGATATTTCTTTCTCCGCCGGATAAGGTCCCGATCTTTTGGTCCATTGCTTCCCGGCCAAAACCGTAGCCTGCGATATAGGATCTGATCTCATCGATCGTTTCGAACCCGGCATCAAAGAACTCGTCCTGTATTGTGTTGGACTCGCTGAGCATTTCGCCGTGAAGCTGCGATAAATAAGCCGTTTCAATGTTTTCGTTTATCTCAATGGAACTATTACTGTTTTGAAAAATCGCCCGGAGCAAAGTTGTCTTGCCGGTGCCATTTGGACCGATCAGGGCGACTTTGTCTGTGGATTTGATGGTGAAACTAACTTTTTCCAGAAGTATATCATCAAAGGCCACACTGTAATCTGTGACCTTTAATGCAATGGTTTCTTCGATATTTTGCGCTGTAACCAGGCTGATATCCGGTTGTTTCATATCTACATATGGAGCCATAATTCTGGCAGCCTCTAATCTGTCCAGAATTTTAACCCTGGCTTTAAGCGCTTTCCCCTTGGAAGCTTCAGCATTGTTCGTTGCGGCCGACCTTAGTTTGTCGCTGAGTACTATATTTCTCTCGATTTCTTCGGTATAGGCGACAGACAGTTCCTGCTGCTCGATTTTGCGTTGAAGCAGCGAGAAATTATAATCTGAATATTTTCCTTCAAATTCCTGAAGATCCATGTTTTCCAAGTGCACAATTTTATTAAAACAGTGATTCAGCAGATATTGGTTATGAGTAATAACCAGCATGGTTCCTTTGTGTGCATTAATCAGATCTTTAAGGGCAGTAAGGTTTTCAAAATCCAAAAACACATCGGGTTCATCCATTATGATTACGTCCGGACTCGTCAGCATTTCCTTAATGACTTGAATAAGTTTGAATTCCCCGCCGCTGAGTGCAGATAGCTTCAGGTCTTTATGTTTTATCAGGTTTGCCAGATTGAGTTTCTTATTTATATTGCTTTCGAACTCATCTCCGTCAATTGCATCAAATGCGTCTGCGGCTTTCTGGTATTTTTCCAGTAGGAAATCAGTATCGGAAGACGTTTCCATCTCTGTACAAATAGATGTTAATTCACTTTGCAGCTTGATGAATTCTTCCGCCAAATATTCGAATACCGTCATTTCTATTGTGCTGTCCAACTGAGAGAACTGACTGACATACCCGATTCTACAATGGGGGTTAATCGCTAATGTCCCATCGAACATGTATTTATCCGGATCCATAAGGATTTCTGCCAGGGTGCTTTTGCCGCTGCCGCTAGCTCCTATAAAGGCACAATGCTGACCGCCTTCCAGCGTAAATGAAATCTTGTCATATAGGTCTTTTTGCGGAAATGAGAAGGATAGGCTGTCAACTTTTATCATTGTTCCTCATATAACACGTACCATAAATTGTAATTATGGCTGTAAATAATTATTTAATTTAATCATACCATAGAAACTAAGATAATGGATCGTGATATGCGGAATTATTGCGATAACCAAATGATTTCAGTCCTGCCAGACTGCAACAGCAGTAAGGTGTTACGTGTTTTTTCCGTGCATTGCTTAAAATGAAAGTATATAATTATTTTGATAGGTAACCTCATATAAATAATGTGGAAAGGTTAAATGGCTCAACATGAAGATATCCCAAAAAATTCTTATTTTTACCATAGCCATATTAATATTTTAATGGTCGCCGGGAATTATATTATCGGAGCTTTTTTTGATAATTATCTACGTCTTGAGGAAGAAAAACAAATGCGCGCCATGGTGAATACTGTGGAGGGGTATTTTCAGGAGAAAGAGATATGGTACCAGGGCGTCTTGGATGACTGGGCCCACTGGGATGATCCATTTAATTATTTGAATGACACAGATCCTGAATTTTTAAACGTGAATTTATCAAGTGACACTTTTCACAATTTGGATACCAACATATTTATCATATTCGATAAAAATGGTGCCGCAGTGGACAAAAAATACTATGATCTGCAAAATGATGCTTACACGGTATTCCCGGAAGGGGTTTTAGCCGGTATTCAGGCATTCATGAAGTCAGACGGATTCGATAATGAGTCAACTTATGTGCTCAAAATAGATGGGCAGTATTATATGGTTGCATTTTCAGAAATAACGGATCAGATGAAGCTTCATCCGGCAAATGGAATCATGATCTTTGGCAGGCTGATGGATGCAGATGTTTTGGCTGATATTGAGAAAGATAACGAATCCAGTATTCTCATAACGACTGAAAATGAACTGGACAGCGATGTTGCCAAAGGACTTTCTCAAAAAGGAACTTCGGACGGGTTATTATATTTTGCAAAGCCTGATGAAGAAGGTAAAAAGATACTCAATTATTTGATTATTCAAAAAACAGACGCCCCGGAATCCACTGTTGTTTTAACCATTTCTAAAGCAAGAGACTTTTATTTGGAAGGTGTTATACAGTTTCGAAATTTACAGATGATCTATTCCCTGTTCATCCTGCTGATCTCTTTGTTTTTATTCCTTCTGCTTAGGATATTTATCTCGAATCCGGCAAAGAAGATGACGAAGACGGTTCTTTCTATTGATCTGATGAAAGAAAGATTGGATAAAATCGAAATCAGAGGTAAGGATGAACTTTCGATTCTTGGCAGTTCAATTAACAACATGCTGAGCAAAATTGAAGTCACACAAAATGAATATAAGGAAAGTCAGAATCGTCTGGTCGCAGCCCAGCAAATGGCACATGTCGGAAGCTGGGAACTTGATCCGGATACAAAAAATATGTGGGCATCCGAGGAATCATTTAGCATATATGGTATAGAGCATATTTCGAATTACTTGCCGCTTGAGGTCGTACAAGAGAGCGTCTTTAAGGAATATCGTGCGATGATGGATGCCGCAATGACCGGTTTGATTTCAAAAAACGAAAAATATGATGTGGAATACAAAATAAGAAAAGCAAATTCAGGAGAAGAATGCTTTGTTCATTCTAAAGCATTGCTCATCCCGGGAGAAAATGGCAGCACACCTAAAATTGTCGGAACCATTCAGGATATTACCGAACGGAAAATCAAGGAAGAAGAAATAAAGTATCTGAGTTATCACGACCAGCTTACCGGGCTCTATAACCGCAGATTTTATGAAGAAGAGATAATGCGGCTGGATACAAAAAGGAATCTGCCTATGACAATTATTATGGGTGATGTAAACGGGCTGAAGCTGATCAATGATTCCCTCGGTCATGCCATGGGCGATGAGCTTCTGAAGAAAGCAGCGGAAGCGATCACGCTGGGGTGCCGGACTGATGATATTATTGCCAGACTGGGCGGAGATGAATTTGTTGTACTGCTGCCCCGGACGACTATTGATGTTGCTGAGCAGATTATAAAGAGGATTCAGGACCTGCTGTCAAAAGAAAAAGTAGGCAATATTGATATTTCGGTATCCTTTGGATATGAAGCCAAGAACAAAGAGGAAGACAAAATTCAGGAGGTATTCAAAGAGGCAGAAGACCATATGTATAGACATAAGCGAGTGGAAAGCTCGAGTATGCGGACCAGAACTGTACAGATCATATTGAATACCCTTTATGAAAAAAGCAAAATAGAGCAGCTGCATTCCATTAAGGTCAGTGAAATCTGTGAAGCGATTGCGATCAAGCTGAATCTTGATAAGGCTGAGGTTTACCAGATCAAAATAGCCGGGCTGATGCATGACATCGGAAAAATAGAAATCGATGAGACGATCCTGAGCAAGCCTGAAAAATTAAGTGCGGAGGAATGGAACGTAATCAGGAAACATTCCGAAATGGGCTATCAAATATTGAGCTCGGTTAATGAATTCGCTAAAATAGCTGATTATGTACTTGAGCATCATGAAAGATGGGATGGAAGAGGTTATCCAAATGGCCTGAAAGGCGAAGAGATTTCAATTCCGGCAAGAATCATTGCAGTTGCAGACGCCTTTGATGCAATGACAAGGAGAAGAACCTACAGTGCAGCTTTAAGCGAAGAAGCGGCGGTAATGGAAATCGAAAAATGCGCAGGCACGCAGTTTGATCCGGAGATAGTCAGGATATTCGTTGAAAAGGTTTTAGAAAAAGCGGCTGACTAAAGGTGAGCATTACTTTTGCATTCTATACTGGGCCGGACTATATCCGCTATATAGCTTGAATCGTTTGCTGAAATGGAATTGATCTACAAAACCAACCTGCTCCGTTATGTTTTTCACTGGAAGCGCAGTATCACGCAGTAACTGCATAGCAATCATCATTCTGTATTCATTCAGATACTTGCTCGGGGTTGTCTGCAGTTGTTCCCGGAATATTTTTGTGAGGTACGCTGATGAGAATCCAAAAGTATCTGCTATTTGTGCGAGGT